>ERZ1292625.4133-Hain-H41-01um-R1-4133-length-11080-cov-5_pt1 | contig 11080 bp, 10 predicted proteins | sample MGYA00564400_ERZ1292625 | MGnify/ENA primary metagenome ERZ1292625 (study PRJEB36523, sample SAMEA6512639) | groundwater metagenome | collected 2019-01-08 | study: AquaDiva: Metagenomics assemblies of 32 groundwater samples
CCTTTAATAAGTTTGAAATTCCGGCTGATCTGGTTGGTGATGGTGCTGGTTACATCAAGGAAGGCGACCGCTTGCAATTGCAGTTCTGGGGCGAACGACCGATTAATGTTGAGTTGCCCAAGAACGTGCCACTGAAGGTCACATACACCGAGAATGCCGTCAAAGGTGACACCAGCTCCTCAATTACCAAGGATGCCACGCTAGAGACGGGGGTAACCATTAAGGTGCCAGCCTTTATCAAGCAAGGCGACATTATCTCTGTTGATACGGCGACTGGTGCTTACCGCGAACGCGTTAAGGATTAACGTTCTTCGCTTGTCTTGTTATTCCCGCGAAGCAGCAGATTAATGCCCTGTTTGCGTCTTTGATCCTGTAGTGTCCTAAGAATCGTCTCAGGATCTGTTTGGCGAAGCTCACGTCCTTGTGGCCGAAGATACCACAGCGTGGCTATTCTTATAATATCGCTGCGAGTAGTAAAATCACACCCCGCCTCTTTATCGATCAGCTCCAATAATTGTTTTGACATACTAATGTTGACGCGTTGCATTTTTTGCTTACGCTCAGTACGCTTTTTGCGCTTACTTGGTTGCTGGTTACTATTCTTGTCTGACATGATCGTTTTAACAGGCTTTGTCCCCAGGTATATTACTCTCTGTTCCTAAGACTGCACTTTAGGCATGGTTTATTTAGGTACACAAAGTGTATCACATATACACACTTAGTGTATCAGCTTTAATACCACGCCACGATATACAACCATATCATGTACCCAAAAGCATCATGTACCCCCGAAAGCCATTAATGATAAACTTCCATATGTGAAAACTCGTTTAGATCAACGACTCGTACAACTGAAGTTAGTAAGATCACGCAGTCAGGCCGAAAGTTATATCAAGCTCGGCAAAGTCAAAGTTAATGGTAAGATCGTTGATAAGCCCGGTCATGCTGTTAGTAGTGATGCCAAAATCCAACTCACGGCGGAAGAACAGTATGTCAGCCGGGCGGCGCTTAAGCTGGCTAGCGTGGCCGATGCTCTTAATCTGGAATTCCAGGGAAAAACGGTGCTGGACGTCGGCAGCAGCACCGGTGGCTTCACGGATTTTGCGCTCAAGCACGGTGCAACAAAAGTTATAGCGGTGGACGTCGGCACGGATCAACTTCATCCCAGCCTGCATGGCGATCCAAGGATTGAGCTGCATGAGAAGACAGATATCAGGGATTTCCAGCCAAAAGGCGAGCAGAGCAAAGCAAGCAACATTGACATAGTCGTAGCTGACGTTTCGTTTATAAGCTTGAGGCAGATTTTGCCTAGTATTGCTAGGCTAACCAGCAACAAAACTCAGATTGTGGTGATGGTTAAGCCGCAGTTTGAAGCTGACCAAACTAACCAGAAGCATAAGGGTGTCATTAAGAACGACAAAATACGGCGTGACATACTCAAGGGCTTCGAGCAATGGACACAACAAAGATTTGTTATCGTGGACAAGGCCGATTCAGCTGTTAGCGGGGCTAAGGGTAATCAAGAACGATTCTATCTCTTACGAAAAGCATAAGCAAGGTGCTAAACTGCCAATATGTATTTTGCTTCGAGGGTGCAAGCTGGTCGAATGCTGGCCGCCCAACTGGCCAAAAAGTATAAAGATGAGAAATGTGCAGTGTTGGCTCTGGGCGATGGCGGTGCCATGGTTGGGGCACAGGTTGCTAAGCAATTGCACTGCGTGCTAACGTTGCTTAACAGTGCCGAGATCATGCTCCCGAGAGAGCCCAAACCAATTGCTGGCATAACGGCCGGCGGCGTGGTGTCCTACAATCATGGCTATTCCACTGGTGAATTGGATGAGCTGGTAAGCGAATACTATGGGTATATTGAGCAGGAAAAGTTGTCTCACATGCACGACCTTAACCAGCTTGTTGGCAGAGGCGGTACCGTTAATAAAAGTTTGCTTAAAAACCATAATGTTATTGTGGTATCCGATGGGCTGCAAACTGGTTTTGAGGTTGATCTTGCGGCCGAGTTTCTTAAGCCGGTGGCGATCAACAAGCTGGTTGTTGCCACGCCTTTTGCCAGCGTTCCGGCAGTTGATAGAATGCATGTTCTGGCTGACGATCTCTATTGCCTGAACGTGCTTCACGACTATTTTGACACCGATCATTACTATGACAAACAGGATGTGCCTGACCACGAAACTGTGTTAGAAACCATTGAACACATTATCGCCAATTGGAAATAACCCCAGTCAAGCCCAACATAGCCTATTCCTAGAAGTTACACTAGGTACTTGCGCAGAGCCTCAATGTCTTTGAGAAGGGTGAAGGACTGCTTGTTTACCAGCAGGCCTTTGCGTTCTAGGGCTGAGAGCTCGCGGCTGGTGGTTTCACGAGTGGCATTGATAGAGCTGGCAATGTCTTGGTGACGAATTGGCACCTCGATTAGCAGGCCGTCTGGTGTTTCTTTACCGAAGCGCTGACTCATAGTTAGTAGGAAAGAAATAATCCGCTCTCTCACAGTACGATACTCAAGGTTAAGTATGCGTTCGCCGTGCAAACGGTACATTTCCATGGTCATGTCGAGCAGCGGTGTCAGGGCATCGGAGCTGTCGTTGATGAATTTCAAAAAGACTTCGCGCGGTATCTGCCAGGTTACGGTTGGCGCCAGAGCTTGGTAGATAATGCTGCGCTCTTTGCCGGTAACAGCCCAAATAAGAGGAAATATCTCGTCCTGCTTGCGGACAATAAGTAAGTTTTCCTCGTTGTACTTGGTTATATCGTAGGCTTTGACCAGCCCCTGATAGATGTAGAAGACTCCCGGTGGTGCGTCACCGGGTCGTATGACAAAGTCGCCTTTTTTGAATGTTTGTTTAACTCCGTGTAGCCTAAAAAATTCCACAAAGTCTGCCGTTTGCTTCAGCGTGGCAAGCATACCTGTATTATGATAGGACTCATCAATAATGTCAACCTTAACAGATGGGTCGCAAACATTTGTGATTAATATCCCAAGCCATTAGTGATTATTCTTACCGCATATCTGGGGTAACAAGACTACTATTAGGGCGGTTAATCAAGGAGGCGTCATGGTAAGTGAACAGTCCATCCACGCACAACTTAAGACCCTCGGTTTCAAAACATTCGGTTGGGGCAGATCCGAAGTCGGTGAGCTCCCTAACATCTTATTGCCTGACGAAGAAATTTTTGAATGCGTCAACGGTGTTTACGAGGGCGGTTTTGCCCTGTTGCTAGCTACTGACGTTCGTGTTCTGCTAGTCGATAAGAAGCCGCTTAACTACTTAACTGTCGAAGACCTGCGGTTCGATATGATTAACGAGATTGACTACAATCACCGCCTGCTAGGTGCTTATATAACTATTGCCACAGGCAACAAGTACTTGAAGTTTCAGAGTCTCAATCAGCCAAGACTACGTAAGCTGATTGGTCATGTTCAGCACGCCATGGCCGAAGCTAAGAAGAAGCAATCAACTCGGCAGGAGGGTCAAAACCAGCACCTTGAGCAAATCAATCAACAACTCCAAACTTATTTGTTGGCTCAATATCAGCAACAACAGCGATTGCATGAGCAATTAGATGGCTTTCAGGCTGGCAAGGGCACGAATGCTACTCTGTCGACGACGATTGAACCACCAGTCAAGCCTAGTCCCGAACTAGCAGACTACTTGTATGCACAGGGTCTAATGGCACAGCATGAAGCACGTACTGGTGGTAGCAGTAATGCCAGCCAAGCTCAACAGACTGCGGTGTTATCAGTACCTAAACTGGTGCCGTATGAGCCTCGACGCGACGAATTGGCCGACCTATACTCAGAGGGTATGCAAGAGATATTTGGCAAGCACGGCCAAGGTCAGAGGGCTGTCGATGCCGAGACTGTCCAAGAATCCGCAACCGCCGGTCATTTCAAGCCACATGCTCATATTAGTCTTCACAGCCCACTAGAGATTAATCCCATGCGCGTAGCTTATTCCAAACTGCCGATGGCCTTGCGCAACCGCAGATTTGGCCGACCGCCGCTGCCAGTCTTCCAGGCCAACGACAGCGAAACCGAAGTTGCTTAGCTTAGACGTTAAACCTGAACTCAACAACATCATCAGGTCGCATGACGTAGGTTTTGCCTTCGGTGCGAACCTTACCGGCGCCCTTGGCTGCCGTCATGGATCCGGCCTCGACTAGATCGGAGTAGGCCACGACCTCGGCGGCAATGAAACCACGCTCGAAGTCGCCATGAATCACTCCGGCAGCCTCGGGCGCCGTGGAGCCTTGACGAATTGTCCAGGCGCGAACTTCTTTTTCGCCAGCAGTCAGGTAGCTCTGCAGACCCAGTGTGTCGTAAGCGGCGTGAATCAATTGCAGCAGGCCGGATTCGTGCTGACCGTAGCTTTCTAATAGCTCGGCCGCGTCAGCCTCGTCGAGATCTTTGAGCTCACTCTCCAGCTTAGCGCAGACGAACAGAGCTCGCGCCGGTGCAATCATTTTGCTCAGCTCGGCTTGTCGCGGCGCGTCGGCCAGCCCGGCCTCGTCCAGGTTGAACAAATATATAACTGGCTTCATAGTCAGCAGTTGCAAATCTGCCAATGCGCTGCGATCTAACTCGGGGTAATTCCAGAGCGGCTGACCACTATCCAGAATTTTATGCACCTCTTCGTAGGCTTCGGCGATTGGCCTTAGCTTGGGGTTGGCTCGGGCTTCTTTGGCGAACTTGGGCAGTCGCTGCGAGACAGTTTGCAAATCCGCTAGCACTAGTTCGGTGTTGATGACATCAATGTCTTTTTGTGGGTCGTGAGCTTCGTCGACATGGGTGACGTTCGGATCGTCGAAAGCTCGCACGACCTGCACAATCGCATTGGTGCTGCGAATGTGACTAAGGAACTTATTGCCCAGCCCTTCGCCCTCGCTAGCACCCGCCACCAGCCCGGCGATATCAACAAAGGTTACCGTGGCCGGTACAATCTTGTTGGTCTGGTACAGTTCGGCGAGCTTACTAAGCCGCGGATCCGGTACAGGCACAATACCGGTATTCGGCTCAATCGTGGCAAAGGGATAGTTAGCAGCCAGGATATTACTGCCGGTCAGAGCGTTGAACAGGGTGGATTTGCCGACGTTGGGCAGACCGACAATGGCTATGGATAAACTCATCGTACTATTCTAACAGAGAAGAATGGTTTTGATCAGGCCTGGGCGGGTCATAGTGGCAAACCGCCAGAACACCTCGGATTGCAAAAAGGGGTAATTATGCTATAATTTGCACAAATGTCCTCGCAACCAACCGTTGAACAGCTTACGCCCGAAGACCAACCTACTTTCGCTCCAGAAGTTTGGCGTCCAGTCGAGTTTGATGCCAATGGCAAACCTGGACAAGCTCATATTTATATAGGCCAGACGGCTATGACGGGCGAAGCCCGGCCAGCTTTGCTGATGGGCGGATTTGATGAGAGCAAGGATTCCATCGCCGCGGCTGTTCACAAAGCTCGGGAAGTCCCACTAGTGGGCGTACACGTTGGGTTCGGAGATACTAGCCTAAGAGGCATCAATGGCATGCTGCATAATTTCTTGCCAGCTGTTACTGTGGCGGCTAAGTCGCAGATTGGTTGGGATGGCCAAGTTGATTCAATAGCTTGTTCTGCTGCTGGGCCATTAGTGCTTGAGGCCTATGATCACGTATTTGGTTCGGTAGAGGACGCTTCTGATATGCCTTTGTCAAAATTTGTTGCTAGGGGTATTTTAGGTGATTTAGCTCTAGTTAATTCTGCTGGTTGGAATAACGCCGACTTAGCCAAACCGGTACCGGACGACCGCCAAAAAGAAACTCGCAAACGAATTTTTGGCTTGTTCAAACGCATACGTGATAACAACAATGGCTTGTTAAGGCCGGTCAATGAACAAGCCGAAGAGGTTGTAGGTCTATCCAGCACCTATATCAGGAACGTCATAACCTATATTTTTGATCGTAATATGGCTACGATGACCAGGCGTCTTGTGCAACGTCGTCAGGTGGCGATTGGGGTTAGTCCTGATGATAGTGTTTTTCGTGAGGCCGAAGTCAAGAAGACTCTTAAGCTAAACGGGCTGGAGCATTTGGCTTTTGCGCTGGGTGGTGGGCATGTCTTCGTTGATTCGGACGAAGGTGTTAAGCAAATTGAAGCGGCCTATGCCGAACTTGAGCGTAGAAGAAGTAGTGACTTTGACGATATTGATATCGGTCAGGTCATCGAGCTGCCCGTAAAATAGCGTTGATTCGCAAAGTGGGTTACTATAATCTGTATAGTATAAACTTCAACTGAAAATGAGAGAGACAAACATTGCCAAACCCAAAGCCGGTGTCAAAAAAGGCAGCTCAAGCGGTACAACCAGCCACTGGTTGATACTGATATTGCTAGCTCTAGCGCAGTTTATGGTGGTGCTCGACGTATCGATTGTTAATGTGGCTTTACCAGCCATGCAAGAGGCCTTTGATATGAGTCAGTCCAGCTTGCAATGGATTGTGACGCTATACGCTCTGACTTTTGGTGGCTGTTTGTTACTCGGTGGCCGGGCGGCTGATTTATTCGGCCGACGCATGGTATTCCTGATTGGTATTACGCTGTTTACTTTGGCTTCGCTAGCTGATGGTTTGGCTCAATCTGGCGGGCAATTGATTCTATTCCGCGGTCTTCAGGGCTTGGCCGGAGCGCTGATGTCGCCGGCTGCCTTGTCTATTATTCTGGTGACCTATAAGGAAGGGCATGAGCGCAATGTGGCCTTGTCTGTCTGGGGTGCCGTTGCTTCCGGCGGTGCAGCTGTCGGTGTTCTGCTAGGCGGCATTATTACTCAGTACCTTAACTGGCGCTGGAACTTCTTCGTCAATGTACCAGTCGGTATCCTGGTTGTTATAGCTGCTTTGCGCGTGCTTGATAGGCATGACTCGACTCTTGATCACAACAGTCTTGATCTGCCAGGCGCCGTGCTGGCCACCGGCGGTCTGATGATGCTTGTCTACACCTTGGTTAAGGCACCTGTGGAGGGCTGGACATCGTCGGTTAGCCTGCTGCACTTCGGTATAGCTATCGCGGCCTTGGTGGCCTTCGTGATCAACGAGCATAGAGCCAAGCATCCTTTGATGCCACTACACATATTCCGCAATCGCAATCTGGTTGGTGCCGACTTGTTAATGTTGTGTATGGCAGCCGGCATGTTCTCAATATTCTTCTTCACCACGCTATATCTTCAGCAAATTCTTGGCTACACACCGATCAAAACCGGTCTTAGCTTCTTGGTCGTACCGTTTGCTGTCGCCATCTCGGCAACTAATGTGCCACGCCTTATTCAGAAAGTCGGCTACAAACCTATCTTGATGATTGCGCCACTGGTTGTGTCTTCAGGGCTGTTCTGGCTGTCGCACATACCAGTTGATGGCACATTCTGGGGCAACGTTGCGCCCGGCTTGATCTTGCTTGGCCTCGGCATGGGCGGAACCTTTGTGGCGGCTACTATTGCTGGAACTTCTGGCGTACCGCATCACGAATCTGGCCTAGCCTCCGGTATTCTTAATACCGCCCAGCAGGTTGGTGGGGCTGTTGGCCTGGCTGTTCTGACCGGCATTGCTACCTCTACGGCCACTCGCTATATAGAAAATCTCAATCTGCTGTCGGCGCCAACTCACGAACAACTTACCGCTGCCGCAGTGCGTGGTTTCCACGATGGCTATCTGATAGCTTCAACCTTTGGCATTGTGGCTGCGCTGATAGCTACCTTTGTAATTAAGCAGCAAAAGATTAAGGGTAAAATCAACCTCGCCGAGATGGCAGCAGGGGCGTAAAGCAGCCCATATTAGGGTTATTCGGTTGAGGCCTTGTCTTCCCACAGCCCAACCCGGTGGAGTGTAAGCATTATCACAAGGAATGAAGTATAATAAGTTCTATAATTGAACTCTAGCAGTATTGTATAAAAACAAAATTGCTATTGCATATTTAGCATTAACATGATATATTAGGTAGCATTAAAGGATTTTTGGAGTACCAATATGACAGGCATGAACTCGGACCCCACAAGTGATCAGATGCAATTAGACGCTGCTAGTTCTGAACAGTATGGACAGACTGGTCAGTACGGTTTTCAGCCCGATGCTGCAGTCGCAACTATGGGCGCACCTGGGCAAGAAGGCCGCGGCTTTGTAGCTAGAGCCTATGATCGAGTCATAGACACCGTACTTGACGCTGCAGCCAGTGTTGCTGAGAGCGCGAACTCGAGAAAGCTTACAGCTGGAGTCACCATCGCCGCCGTTGCCCTTCCTGCCGTTGGAGCCGCCGCCGCTCCCAGAACATCACACGAGCCAGCTAGCACTCGAGGCAATGCTATTGCTGTTATTGCGGGTCCCCGCAAGTTCAAGCCATGCAAGGATGGTAAGCCAAAATTTCAGATGCGATTACTCGGGCCTAGGGAAATAACCGAGACTGAAACCCCTGTCGATTACAAATTGCAAGCCAAGAGCTGCAAAAAACGTAAAGGTGTTGAAATTGGGCAGAATGGCTGGGATCATAGTCAAGATAGTTCATCGACAACTAACATGAGAGCGAGAACCGTGAAAGGTTTTGACTTCCAGCTAATCTTTCCCAAGTCTACTCTGACCGACCCAAATGCACGTGATGGTCTTCGAATTACCATATCTGCCAGCCAAGGAAGAAAAGGCCTTTACGGCGAGATGATAAATTTCAGATATGCAGCAAGCTCTAACAGTAACGAAGCAACTGGCTCTACAGGCTCTACAGGCGCCACAAGCGGGTTATAATAAAACAAAAACAACACAAAGAAACCCTTCCCTTAAGAATGACTTTGGCATACAATGCTTATGTATAATGTTTACCCAAGCATGCTAAACTATGTCGGTTTCTATAAAAACGCTAAAACTACGCGCTAAGCGACTGTTTGAAAAACGCTTCACCAAGATAGCAGTATTGCTGGTACTTGTGTGTCTTCTGAGCGTTTCTGCTCTATGGTTTTGGCGCTCTTATTCGAAGTCGTCAAATAGTTCCTATGTTTTAGCAAATAAACTGGAGAATAGATATGCAAAAGCTAATGCCCAAAACCTAAAAGAAGGCGACTACGACAGCTATCAATATTCGAAATTTAAATATGTTGGTCTCTATATTGAATCGGGCGATTACGGTAAGGCTACTGCTCTACTTACTGAGGTGCAAGAAAAGGTTCCAACTGATAAACTTTCAACGGATGTATATATGTATCTAGCCCAAATATCCCTTAAGAAAGGTGACCAGTCTGGATATCAGAAAAATACCCAAACACTAATTGACAAACTGAAGGAACAGGGACGCAGTCAAGAAGCAGATTATTATATTAAGCAAGCTGAAGGCCAGCAACACTTATGAAAATTCATATTATCGCAAGAGTTTATAAAAGCTTGTTAAGATTATTATGTTACGCTGTTTTATTGTTTACCGTAGGTTTGTTGATCGCTGGTCATACGGAGAGAGTCGCTGCAGATACGGACGTGCCAATAAGTGAGAATGCACCACAAAACAACTCAAGTGATGTGAGCGGGGTGGGCGGAAGCCAGAAACCATACTACGCAGTTGGCACAGGAGCGTTTGATGGCGAATTCTCTTGGGTGAAAATATATGTACCAAACGGTCAGTCTACAATTATCACCGTTGAACAAAACTGCGATCCGTCTGTAGAAGTTGGCTCTCCGCATGTAACATATTATTTGAACGATCTGGCTGACGGTGCCTGGGCAAGCTCAAGAGAAAGTGAAACATATAATAATGGGCATGTAGGTGGTATATACGATGAGGTAAAGCCAGATAATGGTTCATGCACTTCATCAATAACTTTTCCAACTGTTAGGGCAAGTCACGGCATAACATCGCTTATAGAAGGGCATGACAGGTGGAGAGTTTTCTATCTAGTTGCAAGCATTAGCCCTAGTGCAGGAGATAATGAAAGGTCGTTCAGAGTTAATTCAAGCAATCCCAGTTCATATGTCGGTGGTGGTCAAAAGATTGATGACGGAGGCATAATAAAAGCTAGCGGTAAGTACTCCAATGGTTTTGGAATATATCAGCGTAACGCTCCCAATTACGGAGGTGGAGAGGAGTGGGATTATGAAATTGAATTCACGTCTATTTGTTCGCAGTTTAAAACTAACGGCACAGCGACGATCCATCTCTATGATTCAGACGATGAAAGCAGTGGCCCGCGAATATATAGTCCGCAACATCTGACAATGACTTTAGAGCGGAGCCCCAGACAAACGAATCCTAGCTGGTCTACTTACAGAACCTGGACATCACTTGGTACTAATCACGAGGGTAAAGACTTCAATTTCATAGCGAACAACAAGTTCATATATAAACTTCATATTACCGGTATTAATTGGCGTAACACTATCCAAATGGAGCTGCCTTTTGATCAAATTGATGCATTACCTACTGGTTCTACGCCTGGATCTACTAGTTGCGCCGGCGGAGGCGGCGGAGGCGGAGACACTTCATGCACGGCATTCAAATATGATGTTACGGATCATTCCTACTGGCGATTCAGTATTTTCTCGATAGGTAGTCCGCCGGTTGTCAATGTCCCATATCCAAATGGCGCAGGTGGACACAGCTACGCGGCTGCTAATCCTGACGCTGGACAATGGGCAACATTTGGCACGGTGCCTACTGAGGTAAAAAAGTTTCAATTCTCCTCTGATCATACGTACAACGCAGGTCTTAGCCCGAACTACCCACCACCGTCAGCCTCTGGCTGGTACGTGCTTGCTGAACATTGGCTACACTACGATTCGGATAGCGACGGCACAGCAGATGCATACAAATACTTTTACAACGGGCTTCCATTCCAAGGGAATTGTTATTCGGCTAATTGTGTTGTGAGCATTGACGGTAATTTGCCAGATGGCTCTGCTAACGTCCAAGCTGGATCCAGTTACGGAGCCACCATGATAGTCAACAACACAGGACGACAGCCCTTGCAAGTTCCCGGAGACACCGTCGATCCCTTTACTAACAATAACCTTATCCCTTTGAGTCCTGCCACTGCCCCCACAACCCAAGGCAGTTATCCTAATGCGGTAACG
>ERZ1292625.1057-Hain-H41-01um-R1-1057-length-36074-cov-20_pt1 | contig 11079 bp, 17 predicted proteins | sample MGYA00564400_ERZ1292625 | MGnify/ENA primary metagenome ERZ1292625 (study PRJEB36523, sample SAMEA6512639) | groundwater metagenome | collected 2019-01-08 | study: AquaDiva: Metagenomics assemblies of 32 groundwater samples
TCAGTGGATAAAACAATAAATTGATGAATAAAACAATTATCACAGGAATAATAGGAACGATATTATTATGAAATTTCAAAAAGGACACAAAACAAATCTTGGTAAAACATTTCTGAATAGAAAAAGTCCTCCTCCTTTTACCGAGGAACATAAAAAGAAAATAGGTGTGAATACTTCTATTGCTTTAACAGGACATAAATTAACCGAGGAACATCGCAAAAAACTGAGTGAAGTGCATAAAGGAATAAAATTTTCAGAAGAACGAAAAAGAAAATTAAGTTTGGCACAAAAAGGAAAAAAGAAATCACTCATTACAGAAGAACATAGAAAACATTTAAGTGAATCTCATATAGGAAAGAATAGAGGCGAGAATAATATCAACTGGAAAGGGGGTATTACTCCAGAAGTTCAAAAAATAAGAAATTCATTTGAAATGAAACTCTGGCGTAAATCAAATTTTGAACGAGATTATTTTACCTGTCAGAAATGTAAAGATAATAGAGGGGGAAATCTTGAAGTTCACCACATAAATAATTTTGCTGATTTTTCAGAATTAAGACTGGCGATAGACAATGGGATTACTTTTTGTGAAATTTGCCATCAAGAATTTCATAAAACATACGGTTATAAAAATAATACTAAGGAGCAGTTAATTGAATTTTTAACGATATGAACTTAAAAAAAACAACAACTGGAATAATACTTGGAACAACTGCAATAGTAGGAGCAACTTTTGGTATTGATAGTAAAATAAACCCTTATGAAAATTTTCCAGACCGAGTGGAAATGGTAACTATTTCTGATTTACTAGAATCAGGCGAACAGAAAGTAGAAATAATGAAAGATAAACCTGAAGTGAGATTTAAGAAATGGAATGGTGAAGTGAATTTAGGATTGACTTATAATGATGTCAAAGCCACTGGCAACCGACCTCTACTTTCAAACAAAATGGAGTTCAAAGATGTCAAACAAGAAGTGGCAGTTTATCCACTTAACGCAACTTCTACCGAAATTGAGGTGATACTTTTAGAAAAACCAGTAAGCAATATAATAAAATTCACTTTGGACAACTACCAGAATTTGGACTTCTTTTATCAGCCAGCACTTACTCAAAAGGAAATAGATGAGGGGGCAAATAGACCAGAAAATGTAGTTGGAAGTTATGCGGTTTATGCAAAAGAGAAAGCCAACCACATTGTCGGACAAACAAATTATGGAACAGGAAAAGTCGGACACATCTACCGCCCTAAAATAATTGACTCTGCAGGAACGGAAGTCTGGGGTGATTTACATATTGAAAATGGAATACTCTCGGTAACTATTCCTCAAGACTTTTTAGACAAAGCTGTTTATCCTGTAAGAGTTGATCCGACTTTTGGATATACAAGTATTGGAGCCACAGGGATAGGAGGCGCAGCTGAGTATGCTGACTTAGCAGAAGGAACACCTGCATCTTCTGGGATAGTTGATAAGTTGACTTTTTATGGAAGAGATTCATTAGGGACAGGAGATGTTAAAGGGGCAATATGGGTTGTATCAACTTTAGGGCTTGTTACAAATAGCGTTACCAATGCATTATTGAATATCAGTAGTATCGCCCAATGGCGAGATTTGACTTATACAACTCCGCCGTCAGTAGTAGGGGGGACTCAATATTATGTTGGATTTATATGGAATCAAAATATTGCTGATCCAGGAAGATACTTTGATACTGTATCTGGCAATGGTTGGGACCTCAATACTTATGCGACTCCAACTGCTTTATCTGCACCACTTGGGAATACAACTCAGAGACATTCCATCTACGCCACCTACCAGCAGGCATCAACTCCGACCACTGATATTCAGTCAGATTTAATTATATTTGAGTGAGAAATCCTTTTAACTTTACCTCTTTTAACAAATCTATGATAAACACAATGTTGCCAACGCTTTCCAAACAAATAGAGATTAGAAATACGATTGTCTTTCGGGTTTTCGTTAATGTGGTGAATTACTTCGTCTTTTGTAAGAAATCTACCCAATTGTTTTTCGGCAACAAGTCGGTGTTTAGGAACATATCCTTGTTTATTTTTGAAAGGATGTTCGGGCGATTTAATTTCTATGTATCCTTGGCTAGAAATTCTTTTGCCACCTTGCCAGTGGTAGTGTTCCTTACCAGCGTGATAACCAATCATTCCTTTATTCCAAGCAATTTGAAGTCCTTTCTTGCCTTTATTCCACGGTATTCGTTTTTTCATATGCTTAAGTATAGCATAGTTAAAACCTATACAGCAAGTGGGGGAGGGGCATCTCTCCAGCAAGATATTATATGGTATGACGAATAATTATTAAAATATGAAATGGTTTAAAAATACAAAAGGACAAATACCGTTAGGAGTAATACTAGCTATAGGCGGTGCAGTTGGCGGTTCTGTGATGTGGATTTATAATCTAGTAACCCCTATAAAAGAAAAAGTAGCCGAACACTCCACCAATATTGCTGTCATCCAAGAAGTAATTAGAGAGTTGCCAGAAATGAAAAAAAATATCAAATCAACAAATGACAATTTAATCCGCCTTATGGAAAGACAAGGAATATCACCAGTGCAAAGAGAATTATTAGCAAGCACAACAACAATAAAATGATTGAAATCAAAGAAACAAAAAGAGGATTTATTACACCTATTCTCACAGAAAAGGATTATATATTTGGTGATAGTCAATTAGTAGGTGAAATTCTCCGCTCTGATAGGCAATGGGATAATTCCTTACCAACAGAAGAAATCCAAAATCTGCTTAATTATGAAACGGCAAACTGCACTGGATTTGGAAGCACAAACCAAATAGAAATCTATCTAAAAGAAAAGTTTGGTGAAATTCATAACTTCTCTGATAGGGCCCTTGGAATAAATGCTGGCACATATCCTCCAGGAAATGACCCTCAGAAAGTTTATGAAGTGATAAGAAAAACTGGTTTAGCAGAAGATAAACTACTTCCTTTTGGAGGAAACAATGTAAATGATTATTTTGATAAAAATAAACTGACACAAGAAGTTAAAAACTCGGAATTTCAATTTTTAAACAAATATGAATTTAAACACGACTGGGTAGCCTCTGGTAAAAAAATAGAACATTCTGTAATGAAAGAAGCGTTAAAATATTCTCCTCTTGCTGTGGCTATATTCGCTTTTGCTTTTGATGGAGAGTATTATGTAAGAGCGGGGGAAGATGGCGATTGGATTTGTATTACAGGATATGAAGATGGTAAATACTGGAAAGGTTATACGAGTTATAGTCCTGTGGTCAAAAAGTTTGCTTGGGACTTCGGCTTTTATTGGGTTAAGCGTATTTCCATTAGAAAGAAATCCCCAGAAGAGCAGTTGGAAATGACACAAAAAAGTCTTATTATTATATTACTTCAATATGTATCAATCTTGGTTAAAAAATTGTATAGGGTGGGTAGTGGAGTGGTTGCTGGGATTTTTCAAAAAACCGATAGAGGAAATTGAGTTTTTACCATTACCCAAACCTATGCCATCATTAGAACCAAAAGAAGAAAATCTGAATGAAAAACTTGTTAGAATAGCTGACGCTCTAACTCTTTTAAATGTAGATATAACTCCTAAAGATGAAGTAAATGATGAGGTAGCGTGTATCCAAAATATGTGTGAAGTTTTAAATAAAGTAATTAAATTTCCTAGATTAACTTATAGTCCAGATTTGGTGAGAGAGTTAAAAAATGATAAAATATTTGAGGGCACACTAGATTTTAATGAAGCCACTATCATTGTTTCTGCCACTGGAACAGGTAACGGTACTATCCGAGGACATGCTGGAATTATTGGTACTAACAATGAAATCATTTCAGGTAATTCTTTTAATGGAAAATGGGAGTATAACTATACTATTGATACTTGGAAAGCTAGGTATCGTGTAAAAGGTGGAATGCCGATTTTATTATTTAAATTTAAAAGTTAATGAATCAAAAAATAAAAGATGTAGTATTAGTAGTTGTTTTGTTAGCCGTAGTTTTCTTGTGGTATGAAGTGTACCAAATAAACAAGAAAGCTAATTTAGCAAACCAAGGCGTAGGTCAGATAGTGAATTTTATAAATGAACAAATAAAAGCCAGTCAGACTGGTAATTTAAAATGAGTCAAGAATACATTCTTTCGTTGGCGATTTTAGCAGGAAGTGTCTTTAAATTGTTCGGTGTAGAAATTGAAAATAAAGTCTTAGAAGGTTTAATCGTTGGTGTTGTGTCTATTTGGATTGCCGTCAGAAGATACAAAAAAGGAGATATAACTATCGTAGGTTCTAGGAAATAGAACTTTTAAAAATTAACTTAAATTTATGGATACAATCGCTCTTGGCGGTGCATTTGTGTTAAGTATTTTTGGACAACCAGTTTACGCCTCTGAAGTACCTCCCATACCCATAGTGGAGAGTATTGAGCAACGGATAGATAGGGTAGCCACAGAATACGGCATAGCCACTACAACGCTGTATAACCTCGTTATGGGCGAGTCTTCACTTAATCCTAACGCACTAGGGGATATGGACTCAAAATGCCCTGTAGGGGCAAATAAAGGGCTTCCTGTGCGTGCTAGGGGCTTACTACAGATAACTCAGTGCTATAACGCCGATATTACTGATGCACAAGCATTTAGTCCTGATTGGAGTTTAAATTGGGGTGCAAATATCATAGCCAAAGGTGAAGCTTGGAAACATTGGACTTTAGCGAATTGTTACAGTTACGCCAAGACTCAAATTAACAATTTACCATCAATGAAAGATATACAACCGAATACTGATTATCCGAGTGTTGGTGGTTTGGTAATTCTTTACTATGGAAAAACAAAACATTTATCAGTGATTACAAAAGTAACGAAAGAGGGAATTGAAGTTAAGGAGACAAATTGGCAACCTATGAAATTCACTAAAAGAACAATTTTATGGAATGATAAAAATATTGATGGTTTCTGGCGACCCACGGAGTAGTCATCCGTTGCTCAGCCATAAACATTATTAGAAAAAACTAATAATAAATAATAACTAGGGAGTCGCCAGTAATGGCGATTTTCTAGTTCTTTTTCTTGTATTATTTTGCTGTTCTTTCATTTTTAACTTGCAAGTTAAAAATGGTATAATTATTACAGGAGGCTAAAAATGAAACTTGTTTTGTTTTTATTTTGTTCTTTGACATTCGCCCAAGACGCTAAATATTGGGCAACAGCAACAGCACTTCAAGTTTCATCAATCTACGATACTGAGACTTCTTTTGGGGCTTTCAGTCGTGGAGCGTATGAAGCCAATCCAATTATGAAGCCATTTTACACCAATCGTGTTTCGGCTTACTCTGTCACGGCAGGTGTGAATGTGGGTGTGATGTTCGCCGCCCACAAACTTCGCCACTCGGCTAACCCAACCGCTCGTAAATTGTGGTGGGTAATACCAATTGCCGCCACATCACTCCACATCTTTGCTGGTGTTCATAACCAACGAATAAGGAGATAAATATGGAAATGAAGTGGCATCGCCTTGAACTTCGTTGCTCCAAATGTAAACAAGAACCGCTCATTACCGATATCTCTGCCTCTGCTGACGGGGAATTGATTTTTGAAATGGCTTGTTGCAAATGTGGCACTGCGCTTATAATGCGAACAACCGGGATACGAATGGCGGCTCAAGCTCTCTTCAAGGACATAGAGGAAGAACTCGCCAAGAAAAATCCCAAACAACGGCTCTTGAAGCCCCCACCTCCACCAAAGGTTGAACCCAACCCCAAGGCAAATGGCGATAAGAAATTTCTTAGGTCTTTGGGCATCAACCCCGATGAGAAAGACCCTGAACCCCAGAATGGAGGTGTGGAATGATGATATGCGAAATTTGCAAACAATCTACACCGCCCCTCTATGGAATAAGGGGACTGCGGTATCACATTGGTTGCTACATCCAAAGGGAGAAAGCAATTCAAAAACTGGTAGAGAAAGGAAAAAGGAAATGACTTGTCCTGTGTGTAGGCTTCACATCGCACCTTATGACACCAACAGGTTCCTGAGTTGCGGAATATGGTATCACCTGTGTTGCTATCGCAGAATGATGGCGAAACTAGATGATATGCTTCGCAAGCAACCCCACAGGGTGCAATGATGAAGAGAAAGAAACGCTACAACCCATTTTCTCGTTATGAACGAAAGCGCAACAGGCGTAAACGCAAAAACCATCACCATTTTCTTCTTCCAAAAAGTCGTGGAGGAGATTGCTCAATAAACAATCTACTCCTCATAGACATTGAGAAGCACGAGGCGTGGCACAGGCTCTTTAAGAACGCCACCGCCCAAGAGGTGCTAGACCTTTTAACAAGGGTGGTTCGTGCCAAGAAGAACCAGTAAACACAGGGGCGGGACTTGCTTCCGCCCTTTCAATTTAGTATAATTTAATATTATTAGCCTTGTAATCAGCGGGGACTCTACTTACAAGGCGGAGTCCCCTTTGTTATATGATTTGTGGTTGTTTAGAAGCACACCACATTAAAGCGTGGTCAAAATATTCTAATTTAAGGTTTAAAATATTTAATGGATTAACCTTATGTAAAGATTGCCACAAAAAGACTGAAAGTTATGGTTCAAATGGTTTTAATAAATGCCTTTAAAATAATCCTCAGTTTTTGTTTGAAGTAAATTTTAAAATGCTATAATTATACAGGTAATAGTTCTTTGAAAAACTCTTCGGACTTCGCACCTTTAGAGAGGCAGCCGAGGTTCTGATGAGAATGGAGAGGATGCACAATGGAACTAACTAAAGTTGTTTCAAAACTTGGGATGACCGAGGACGAAGCCATTCTGGCTCTTCGCTCTCTCAAGCGTGGTTTCAGACCAAGCAAACCGAAGGCGGTTACGATTTCAGGGAAGTCGTTTGCATTCGGATATCTGTCTGACCCACACATCGGACACAAGCAATTCCAACCCAAGCTGTTTGACTATATGATCAAATACTTCAAGCGCGAAAAACCTGATTTCATTCTGAACCCTGGTGATCACCTTGAAGGAATGAGTGGAAGACCTGGGCACATCTACGAGATGACTCACATTGGCTTTCATCAACAGTTTGAATACGCCAAGGGGCTTTACAGCCAACTGGATGCCTTTACCCATTATGGGATAGACGGCAACCATGATCAGTGGTATTTCAAGAAGAACGATGGCGGTGTGGTGGTTGGAGAGGAATTCCAAAAGAGCCTCAAAAACTATCACCACCTCGGACAGGATGAGGGTGACCTTGTTGTCGGTGGCATCAAGATTAAACTCTATCACGGCGGAGATGGGACTGCCTAAAGATTGCGTGGGCAGTATAAAGGGGGCTAAGTCGGTGAAACCCTACGGGGCAATGCCGAGCTAGCAGATAGGAGACATCCTATCGGGCAAGTGTAGAGACTATACACCCCCATTGACTTTAGATTCTGACTGGTGTAAGATGTAAATATGCCAAAAGGTATCTATAATCGCAAGACAGCAAAGCAACCACCTAGACGGAAATTCTTTCTGTCAAAGGAAAAGCTAGACAAACTGTACACTGGAGAAAAGAGAGGGACGGTAGAAATATCAAAACTTCTCAAGTGCACATCCCAGTCAGTGATGTATTGGTTAGCTAAATACGGTATTCCAATGAGGTCTATCGCAGAAGCAAACCGAATCACATTATCTAAGGGGGGCGGTGGCTACAAGACCAAGCGGTTCTTTCTCACAAAAGAATTACTCGAAAGAGAGTACGTTCTGAAAAAGAAAACGCCAAATCAAATAGCTTCCGAGTTTGGTTGTAGCTGGGATGTGGTGAGACGGAACTTACTTAGAAACGGCTTCAAGTTGCCCCAACACACAAAAGGACAGGGCAGGAGAAGCTCGACAATCTATAGAAGGTTCCAGAAGGAGGCACTCCGCAAACACGGGTACAAGTGCCAAGTATGTGGTTATGACAAGTTTGTAAATGTCTGCCACGTCGAACCACGTTTCAAGGGTGGAAGTGATACTGTCGAGAATGCGATTGTGTTGTGTCCCAATCATCATGCAGAACTTGATTATGGGATATTGACACTAAGTTAATAAGACATAGTCCGACACTCCGAGTAATCGGAGGAACGGAACTGGAAGACGCAACCAGTTACAAACTTCAGAAACTCATTGAGAGTTTCTCTGGTGGAATGAAGCCTCACATCGTCCTTTCTGGCCACTATCACAAAGCTCTGTATCTCTTTACTCGTGGAGTCCACGGAATGGAGTGCGGAACGCTCTGTGGTCAGTCGTCATGGATGCGTGGTAAGAAGATACCCGCCCACATGGGATTTGGATTCGTAAGGGTCTACACCAACAAGCGTGGTGTTGAAAGATTCATTCACGAGTTCGTTCCTTGGTATGAGGTGTGATGTATGAGCCAAAAGATTCTCCTCATTGCCATCTGTTTCAATTCTGCGATGGTTATCGCTACGCTGATAGAGAAGAAATACTTATGGTCTCTCTATTGGCTGGGGGCGGTGACTATCAACATCGCTGTCTACTCTATGAAGAAATGAGGTGCGTCGTGAAAAACAAAATCCTCATCAAACTGATTAGGGGGGTGTGGAGTTCACTCAACCAACTCCCACCTCCCTTACACTGATGGCGAACCACCATTTGGTGCAGAATTTCATCGCAAGACGGTGCTGTTCTACGCCAAACAAATTGTTCTTTTAGCAAAACTTCTGGAGGACGAATGCAAAACTCCGAAGTAAAGTTTTTATGTGGGGGAAACTTAGTGTTATCCCCCATTTTTATTTTTAAAATTAAAAAGAAAAAGTATAATTACATTTATGTATAAACAATCTGAAAGATATATTTGTCCTAAATGTGACTATATGATTTCAATAGGTGCTGAAAGTTGTCCTATATGCAATACTCATAATCCTAGATATAATAAAAGTAAATACAGTAAAACCTTTTATGCTAGACACGCAGATGAAAAAAGAGCTTATGGTATAGCTTATTACCACTCTCATAAAAGTAAAGGACAAAAAATACAATCCACACTTTCTAATTAAAGGACATTTAAATTAAGAAGTAGTATAATATCCCTTGAGAAACAAAATCATATTTTTTATAAAAGATTTTTGATTTCTCATTTCAATACCGCCTCAGTAGGGGTAAGCGATAAATGTCCAGCTATCCATTTGTCAATCTGGCTCGTGGTGTGATAGGACATTTTTTGTAAAGCAAAAACCACCAGAAATGGTGGCTTTGCTTTTTAACTTTCTAGAAGTTGTCCATTAAAGTAAGACTAGCTTGCTTGGACTTAATAAGTATAGCATAATGTGTTGTTGGGTGCAAGTAATCCACTTCTTATCCACACCTTTTAGTTTGCAAGATGTATTTTTATTTTTTATACTTATGTCAGTAAATATAGACAACCAACTACGAGGCTAAATTTATAGTATAATTTAGACGCAGAATGGAATTCGGACTCCGGGCTTTTGCCCACCGCTCTCGTAGGCGGGTTGAAAGTCTGGGTTCCATTTTGCGTTATTGACAATTCATATTCGGGATTATTGATAAGTGTAGGGAGGTGTGGAGGTATGGGACTTCTCCATTTAGTGCCGCTGACATTACTTACCTTGAATTAACAAGGTTGGAAGATTATCAAGAAATCGGTTTCCGCCTTTTGAGATAATCAAGGAAAATGAAGTACGGACTTATTTAATGGTTCTTCGCCCGATTTAAGCAGGAGTGTTTATATCTCAAGCCAATGAGATAACAACCACCAAGAGGACTTGTTTCAATAACATCTTAATATGAACACATTATTACATAGGAACTTCTCCTTATTAGGATATAAGTAAGAGAGAGATGTATTAAACATAAATAAAATGAAAAAAGAATTAGAAACAAATTGGTATTATGAACTTTTGGAAGACTTAAAGAAGTTGGAATTCACAGGAATCGTCTTGACTAAATGGAATATAGGAAAAAGAATCGCTGAAGATGAATTAAAACTTGGAAAAGCGGAATACGGAAGTAAAAGAATTGAAAATATAGCGAAAGATGTTAAGGGAAGTGCCAGTGATTTGTGGGGATGTGTAAGATTTTATAAAAAATTTAACACCCCTGAAAAGTTGGACGCTGTCCAAGAATTGACTTGGAGGGAAATATGGCATAAGTATTTACCAGAAGGACAACACGAGAGAAAATTGATGCCGAAAGATGTAGAATTACCAAAAGGAAAATATAGCATAATTTATGCTGACCCACCTTGGACTTATTATGCGGGGGGGTATAAGAATCAAAATCAACACTATGATTCGATGTCTTTGGAGGAGATATGCCAGTTGCCCATCGGAAGTTTAGCGGCGGAAGATTGCATTTTATTTATGTGGGTTACATTTCCTATGCTTGACCAATTTGTTGATGTTTTAAGATGTTGGGGTTTTGAGTATTCCACCGTGGGATTCACTTGGATAAAAGCAAATAAAAGTGGCAAAGGATTTTTCTTTGGACTTGGTAATTGGACGAGGGCAAATGCTGAAATTTGTATTATAGCTACACGGGGTTCGGTTCCGAGAGAAGATGCAAGCATTTCACAAATAATTTATGAGCCAATTGGAGAACATAGCGAGAAGCCAGCAATCGTGAAAGATAAAATTGTAAAGTTGGTCGGTGATTTACCAAGAATAGAATTATTTGCCAGACAGAAAACAAAGGGGTGGGATGTTTGGGGAAATGAAGTATGAGCATAACAACCGAAGGAATAGAAAGTGAAATAAAAGCCAGAAAGATTCTAATTAAACTTGGGTGGCAAGTCCAGCAATTAGATTGGATTGGTGAAAAAGATGGACAATGGACTATTTTTGAAGTTAAAACAAGAGAATTATTTACTCCCCCGCCATTTTTGGGGACAGGTTTAGATAAAAGACAAATCTATTTGAGAAACCGACTAAAGGATGAACTGAAATTAAGAACATTGCTAGTGGTTTTTATAAAAAATTCTGACGATATTTACTGGCAGTATTTAGATGTATTAGAGGAAGGAAAGTATTTTGATACTTTGAATAACATCCGAATTTACCCAATAG
>ERZ1292625.4135-Hain-H41-01um-R1-4135-length-11077-cov-6_pt1 | contig 11077 bp, 14 predicted proteins | sample MGYA00564400_ERZ1292625 | MGnify/ENA primary metagenome ERZ1292625 (study PRJEB36523, sample SAMEA6512639) | groundwater metagenome | collected 2019-01-08 | study: AquaDiva: Metagenomics assemblies of 32 groundwater samples
CCCTACAAATTTTGGGCGAAATCTGTTCGAATTTTTTCGAACGCACACCGCCAGATTGCCAAGTTTGAATCGAAGTAAAATAAAAGGTTTTGAAATAGCTATGGCAACAAAACAGGACATAATCAAAGCAATTCAAGGAGCCGCAAAGGCAAACGGCGGTGTACCGCTCGGCATCGATCGGTTCACCAAAGAAACCGGCATTACTACTTGGGAGATTAGCAAGCATTGGCCGAAATTTGGAGATGCACAACAGGAGGCGGGTTTTGACCCAAACCAAAAAACAACCGCCTACGAGGAAGAAGTTTTGTTAAATGCTTTTGTCGGTCTTATGCGCGAAGTGGGGCATTTCCCAACTCGTGGCGAAATGCGCGTGAAAAGATTTAGCCAAACTGATTTTCCGCCCGATACAGTCTATTATCGGAGATTTGGCGGTAAAACGGTATTAGCAACAAAAATTTCTGAATTTGCCGCAGAAAAAGGCCACAACGATATTCTGGAGATGTGCCAACCGATTATAGAGAGTGCCGAGGAGGAAACCGAAGAAAATGGAAGTGATATTGCTACCGTCGGGGCAGTCTATCTTTTCAGGCATGGTAAGCACTACAAAATTGGAAAGACTTACGATACTGTCAGGAGAGGAAACGAGCTTAGAATTCAGTTACCAGAAAATCTTGATTTAGTCCATGAAATTAAAACCGATGACCCTAGCGGAATTGAAGCATATTGGCACAGACGATTTGAAGCGAAAAGGATGAACGGAGAATGGTTTGATTTAAATTCTGCTGACATAAAAGCTTTTAAGCGTTGGAGAAAAATCGTCTAATAAATTTATGAACGAAATTATTTGCCCACATTGTAAAAAAGCTTTTAAAATCGATGAGGCGGGTTTTGCTGACATATTGAAGCAAGTGCGAGACCGTGAGTTTGATAAGGAGTTGCACGACCGCCTTGAGTTATCGAAAAAAGACAAAGAAAACGCTGTAAAGCTTGCTGAAGCAAACACCAAGAATGCCTCGCAAGCTGAAATTGCCAAGAAAGACACTGAACTCGCAGAGCTAAAAGCTCAGAAAGATGCCCTTGTTGGCGAACTTAAGGCAGAGAAGGATGCCGAGATTGCACGCTTGCAAGCGAGGGTTGAGTCTGCCGAGACGGAAAAGAAGTTGGCCGTCACAGAAGCGGTGGTCAAGGTTGAAAAGGAGCGTGATAGGTTGTCGGGCGAGTTGAAGAATAAAGATACTGAAAAGCAGTTGATCGAGACCTCGCTTAAGGAGAAATTTGCAGCGGAGCTCAAGACCAAAGACGACATCATCCGGCACAAGGATGAGGAAATCGCGTTGCGCAAGGATATGAAGCTGCGGCTTTCTACAAAAATGATAGGCGAGACTCTCGAGCAACATTGCGAGACGGAGTTCAATAAGCTTCGCGCGACAGCCTTTCAAAATGCGTATTTTGAAAAGGACAATGATTCTAAAACCGGTAGTAAGGGCGATTATGTATATCGCGAGAGTGATCCGGATGGCAACGAAATCATCTCTATTATGTTCGAGATGAAGAACGAGGGTGACGAGACTGCCACCAAACACAAAAACGAGGACTTTTTGCGCGAACTCGATAAAGATCGAACAGAGAAGGGATGTGAGTATGCCGTCCTTGTCTCGCTACTGGAAGCAGAAAATGAGCTATACAACACGGGCATTGTCGACGTCTCCCACAAGTACACCAAAATGTATGCGGTTCGGCCGCAGTTTTTCATCCCTATAATCACACTTTTGCGCAATGCGGCGATGAACTCTCTAAAATATAAGGCGGAGCTTGCTATCGTACGAAATCAGAATGTTGACATAACTAACTTTGAGGAGAACATGAATAATTTTAAGGAAGGCTTTTCAAAAAATTACGAACTAGCTAGCCGTAAATTCAAAACCGCTATTGAGGAAATAGATAAAACTATTGACCATCTCCAAAAGACCAGAGATGCGCTTTTGTCGTCTGAAAATAACCTGCGCCTCGCCAACAATAAAGCGGAAGATTTGACGATTAAGAAATTGACCCGTGGTAATCCAACAATGACCGCTAAGTTTGCAGACCTCGAAGAATCCGAAAAAGATACGAAAGATGATGACCTCCAGGGAGCTAGCCCCGCAGTTTTATAATTTTTCCTAAAACGGCGGGGATTTGTGTGCGCACTGGGCGGACAGGCAAACCGGACTAAGCTTTGTTATAATTGCTGGTAGTCACATGAACAGGCAATTTTATAAAGACGCCTTGGGCTGGGGTTTCGCTCTCTGGCTTATCGGCTACGCCCTCGGCATAGTGCTTTTTGCGTTCGTGCCGCCCTCCGCGCTCGGTTGGGTGATCATGCCGATCGGCATCATTATCACGCTTTGGGTTCTCTTTAAAAAGGTGAAGGGCGAATCGTTTCGATACTATTTTCTCTTGGCGGTTATCTGGACGCTCATGGCCGTTATCTGCGACTACTTCTTCCTCGTTAAGATATTCAATCCGGCCGATGGATACTACAAGCCGGACGTGTATTTGTATTACGCCCTGACTTTTGCCCTTCCTCTTATCGTCGGCTGGCAAAAAAATTATAAAGTAGCCAGGGAGTCGAAAAATAAAAATAACCAAGGAGCTTAAAAATATGGGTAAAATTAATACCGTAAAAGTGCCGCCTCAATTTGAGGAAATATTCGAAAAGAGCGAAGCCGTGGTGGCGGAATATTTTAAAAATAAGTCACAAGACCCGACAAAAGGAACGATTACTGTCGCGGACGAACGTTATCTTTTGGTGAGAGCGGCCTCTATGTCGGTTGAATTTTTTGGAATTATAGCCAATCTTTTTAAAGACAAGGGCGAGGCCGTGGCTCACGATATAGCGGCTGGGATGCTGTTTGATATCGCCCATTCCATAGGCAAAACTGATGCTGAAAATTTTGCCAAAAAGATGGGCCTGAAAGACCCGGTCGAAAAATTGTCAGCCGGTCCGGTGCACTTTGCCTACACGGGCTGGGCTTTTGTTGATATATCTCCGGCAAGCAAGCCATCGCCAGATGAAAATTATCTTTTGATTTACGATCATCCTTATTCTTTCGAATCTGACTCGTGGATAAAATCGGGCGTAAAAACCGCAGACCCGATCTGCATCATGAATTCGGGATATTCTTCCGGTTGGTGCGAAGTGAGTTTCGGTATTCCGCTTGTGGCCATAGAAATCGAGTGCAAGGCCGCAGGCGATCCGCACGATCGTTTTATCATGGCCCAGCCCTCTAAAATAAAAGCTCATATTGAGCAATACATAAAAGACGGCGGGACGGTGGCTCGGAAAGACATGAAATATGATATTCCCGGTTTTTTCCAGGAAAAACTTCAGACAGAGGAGTTGAGGATTAGAAACGCAGAGCTGGAAAAGCTTAATAAAATGATGATTGGCAGAGAATTAAAAATGACTGAGCTAAAAATGGAGATCGAAGCGCTGAAAAATAAATTGGGCAAAGTATAGGATTTAAAAATAAAACATGCATGGACACCAACTTACCCAGAGGAAAGGACGCGGGCGCACTTGAGACAGATAAGCTTGCGGCAGTCAAGTTCTTGAGTTCCGGCATCGCTCACGGACTGAATAGCCCGCTAACCGGAATACTTAATTTTTTAAAAGTATATTCCGAAGAAGAGCCGCCAGGAAGCGAGAGGTCGAAAGAATTGAAGCTCATGGTGGATGCCTGTGTTTATATGAGTAGGATTATTAAAAACCTCACTTATTTTTCTTCCGATGCCAAAGAAGGGTTCGCCAGGACCAGCGTGGGAGAAGTCATAGAATCTTCGTTGCATCTTGCCGAAAGAAGGATCATTACCAAGGACATTAAGGTCGTAAAAGATTTTCCAAAAGAACTTGGCATGGTGATGGGTAGCAAAAATCAACTCCAGCACGTTTTTTTAAATGTTATCTTTAATGCCGAGGAGGCCATGAAGAGCGGCGGCGAAATCATTATCAGGGCGAAAAAAAGCGAAGAAGGCAACGTTATTTTAGAGATAATTGATAACGGTGTGGGGATTCCCGGGGAAAATATACCAAAATTATTTACCCCGTTTTTTACAACAAAGAAGGAGTTCGGCGGCATTGGGCTGGGGTTGCCTTCGGTGCGCAAGATATTGCACAATCACGGCGGGGGTATTAGGATTGAAAGCGAAGAGGGCAAGGGGACGAAAGTCGTGATTAATTTACCGATAATAATATGAGCAAGAATGTAAGCGTACTTGTTGTCGACGATGATGAGGTAGCGTGCCGTGGCATCAAAAAGGGCCTTGAAGAAAATACCGGTTTCGCCGCGAAGACCGCCCTAGATGGCGCCTCGGCGATAAAGATGGCGGAGACGGAACATTTCGACGTGGTGATCGTTGATCTGGTCATGCCGGGAATGAATGGCGTGGAAACCTGCCGCGGAATAAAAAAGGTGTCCCCCGGAACCGAGGTCGTCTTGCTCTCGGGGTTCCCTTCCGAGGTAGAAAAGCTTCAGATGTCCTTTATTGAGGCGGGCGGGAAGGATCTCTACATTCGAAAACCGCTACTGGCTGGTGAAATAGCAGAAGCCATTACGAAATTATTGAAGGAAAAAAGAGGCGACTAACGCCGCCGCTTTTTTATAGTTAGAACCCGACATGCCGCTCGAATTAGTCGGGCATGATACTATTAACCCATACCTGTGACGGGGGAGGTTATAGCGCGCACATGATTTGGCACCACATCCTTCGGGAGCAAATAGAAAAACACCTCGGGAAAGATCCAGAGATCGCTCCTCCCTGGGAATCGCTTCTTTCTGAAGTAAGCGAGACGTACGCTCGCTTTGAAAAAAGCAACGGGTCTAACCAGAAAGAAGACGATAAATTTCTTGAGGAAATACAATCAGTCGCCAGGCTGGGCACATATATTTTGGACTTTGCCGCGGGTATTTGGAAAAGCTCGGCCATCCTCGACGAAGTTTTCGGGATAGATGGCGGTTTTGTTCGTTCGGTCGAGGGATGGGCCTCGCTCGTCCATCCAGATGATCGGAAAATGATGTTGGATTATTTTGCGAATGACGTTGTCGGCGGCTCCCATCATTTTGACAAAGAATACAGAATTATCCGAAAAAATAGCGGCGAAGAGCGGTGGGTTCATGGCCTGGGGCGGGTTGATCTCGACGCCGAAGGTCGGCCGCTCAAGATGATCGGCACCATCCAGGACATCACCGACCGTAAGATGGCCGAGATAGAGATTAAAAAGGAACAAGACCGCACCAGGCAATATATAGATATCGTCGGAGCGATCATTGTCGTTATCGATTCCCGGGGGATCGTTTCTCTTGTTAACAGAAAGGGCAGCGAAATACTCGGATATTCAGAACAAGATATTGTTGGAAAGAACTGGTTCGATACTTTCATTCCAAAATCACAACAAGAAGACCTTAAAAACGCATTCACCAAATTGGTAAGCGGGGACATATCACTTGAGCATTACGAGAACCGGATTGTTACCGCAGCAGGCGAAGAGCGGCTCATCGCCTGGCACAATGTTCTCCTGAAAGATGAAAAAGGAGCGGTGCAGGCAACGCTAAGCTCGGGAGAAGATATTACGGAAAAGAATAAACAGGAAGAAGGGCTTCAAAAAAAGACGGAAGAGTTGCAAAGATTGAATAATCTCATGATCGGTCGTGAAGTCAAAATGATCGAACTCAAGAAAGAAATAGAAAGTTTAAAGAGCAAACCAGAGCAGGGATAAAAAGGATCGGATCATATGCCATTACTCATTGACGTGAGGACGCCGGAAGAATTCGCGGAACGCCACGCTAAGGGGGCAGTGAACATTCCGCTGGGCGACATAGAAAGCGGCGAGATAGGGACGCTCAAAGATGCGCCGAAAGAAACGTCCCTTGATCTCTATTGCCGGTCCGGCAGTCGGGCCGGGGTAGCGGGGAGCTTGCTCACCACTTTCGGGTTTACCAACGTTCGGAATCTCGGCGGGCTCGACGATCTCTAGACGAAAGAAGGCCGAATGGCGCCCATGGCTTTTTGAGAGAAACAAGGGTAGGATTACTCAACAATCCAGTCCTAATAATTAATAAATTTTCAAAATTCAACGATATGAAAATAGCCCTTAGTCATAAATGGGTATCCGCCGTCCTCATTCTGGGGGCGATGGCTTTTTCCCTCGTCGTCTGGACAATCGTTCGGGCAGAAAGTCCATCAATCACCGTCTGTGTTAAAAAGGAAGGAGAAATGTACATGATTGGCGAAGGATTCAAACGCGCCAACTGCAAGCATAACGACAAGTTGATTAGCTGGAATATTGGGGGTTTACCTGGCCCGCAGGGACCACAGGGCGTGCCGGGAGTTGCCGGTCCAGTGGGCCCGCAAGGCGTAGCCGGACCGCAAGGTCCTGCCGGGCTTGATGGTCAGCCGGGAGCAGATGGTGCCCAGGGTCCGCAAGGCGTAGCTGGCCCGCAGGGGCCTCAAGGCCCCGCTGGAACGGCTACGGGAGGCGGCATTGATAAATCTCGTACATATACAAACTATAGTTCCGTCCAGTATTCGACGGCATTTATTGCCTTTACCGTCGAAGCATTCTGCAATGACTCAAACGACGTATTGCTCTCGGGGGGGTACTGGAAAGACGGGGACCTATCCTTACAGATTTTAATAAACTGGGCGGTCGAAGGACCTTCCGGTATTTCTGGATGGACGGTAAGGGCTCACTCGGTTGCTGGAGGATTGGGACTTCAAGCAAGCGCTAATTGTCTTCGGGTTGACTAGCGGTTTGCGGAATCATCTTCTTGATCCCTTATTCTCATGTTCTTAAGAACATGAGAATAAGGGATAACGGCGTGCTGGGTGGGCCGACTTCGCTCTTTCGGCGTTTTTTTGGCATGATACGGGGATGAACATCAGGTCGGCGGTTTTCGTGAAAGGCATCGTGGGGGCCGACCAGGCCCTCGAGGACGGCAAGCCCCAAGTCGCTTTTATCGGCCGCTCGAACGTGGGAAAGTCGAGCGTTATCAATTCATTGACCGGCCAAAAAGAGCTTGCCCGAACCAGCGCGTTCCCGGGACGCACTCGGGAGATAAACTTATTCTTGATAAATAAATCTTTTTATCTGGTTGACTTGCCGGGATATGGGTTTGCCAAGGCCTCGCGAGCGGGCAAGGAACTCCTCGAAGGATTAATTTATTGGTACTTCTTCGACTCGCCTTACGTCCAGAAAAAAGTGGTGCTCATTATCGACGCGCTGGTTGGCCCGACCGAGGGCGATATCGAGATGCTTCGCGCACTCGAGGAGCGGGGAAAGAACATTATTATCGTGGCGAATAAGATAGATAAGATAAAAAAGGCGGAATACAAAAAGAAGCTTCAAGGCCTCGCGGGCCTTTTGGGCAAGCACAAGATCATTCCTTATTCCGCGGAGAAGAGGATTGGCGTGGCCATTCTCACGGAAGAGATCTTAAAGAAGTGAGAGGGCGCGGGGAGCAATAGCTGGCGCCCACGCCGTATGCTAAGGAAGAACGAGAGAAAACACCGGTGTAATGGCGGGGGTGCTTGACTCGTCTTATCTTTGTTATACTACCCTCATGAACAAGAAACCAAACATAACGCTTATTATTGCGCTCGCGATACCAGTCGTGATGATGGTCCTTATCGCCGGGGCGATATACCTGCCGGGACTTTGGAACAAGCCAGCATACAACTTTGTTTACACCGACGGCGCCGATAGCTACGCCTATGCCTACGGCATTTCTTACCGAGTCGAAAATGGGCGCGTGGTGGAGCAAAACGTGCCGTATCCGCCGGAGTCGGTGGACGGGCCAAGCGTTCCCGTAAAGTATCCACCGCCCCAGGTGCCGACGCCGAAACTTTATCTTTACGACATCGTCTCCGACTCGGCAAAAGAAATTTCGTATGAAGACGCCCAGAAGCTCAATCTTTCCGCGAACCAGGTCTCGCCGGACGGCTTCGAGTTATCGATGGGGAATCAGGGCGGAGGAGTATTCCCGATATTTTTTAACGGCGGCTACGATTATGGAACGTACTACCTAAAGGGCCATGGCGCGGCGAAGAAGCTCAACCTGCCGGTGAACACCAGCCAGAACTACTACGGTCGGACCGTTCGCCTCCTGGGCTGGATAATCAAATAAAAAACACATGAACAGGGAAGAACTACTGAAGGAGGTTCAAAGCGGAATAGAGACCGGACTCGTTACCAAAGAAGACGTCTTCGGGGCCATGGGCGGCGCGCCGGTCCAAGCCGTAGCCGCTCTGCCGGCGCATTCGGCCTCGGCGCCGCTTACGAAACACATCGGCATTGCCGAGGTGCTCTACTTTATCGGTGGGGCCATCGTCTTCCTCGGTATCGCGGTTCTCGTTGGCCAGAACTGGATGGACTTGCCGGTTGCGGCGCGCGTCTTAGTGACGCTCGGATCGGGATTGGCCGCTTACGTTGTCGGCACGCTTCTCGCGAAAGAAGACCGGTTTCTCGCTATCTCGAGCGCCTTCTTCCTTATCTCCGGACTTCTCGTGCCGTTCGGTTTGGGCGTGGTGTTCGATGCGGCGGGATGGGACGTGGGCGGAAGCGGTGTTCAAACACTTATCGCCTTCCTTTCGCTCGCCATGTATTTCACGTCGTATCTTCTGATGCGGCAGAGCATCTTTATAATTTTTTCCGTCGCTTATGGAACAGCTTTTTTCTTCGCCTTTACCGACTATTTCATGGGCGGGTCCCCGTATCTCTACTCATGGCACTTTAACGAGTATCGAGTGCTTATCGTCGGGATCACCTATCTTCTCCTCGGCTACTATTACAGCCAAACGGAACGGAAGGGGCTCGTCGGGCCGCTCTATAGCTTTGGCACCATTGCGTTTCTGGGCGCGGGCATCGCCCTTGGCGGCTTTTCGCCGAATCAGAACGTCTTTTGGGAACTTATCTTTCCGGTCCTCGTTTTCGGCATCATTTTTCTGAGCGTCTATCTTCGAAGCAAGGCACTGCTCACCTTCGGCTCGCTTTATCTTATGGGCTACATCCTGAAGATCACCGGCGAATATTTCAAGAATAACATGGGTTGGGCCTTCGCGCTTGTTGTCGCCGGACTGGGCCTTATGGCCGTCGGGTATCTTTCGGTGTACTTGAATCGGAAATATCTTCGCGCCCCGGCGGCGCAATAATATGAAAAAAGGATACAAAGGGAATATCGAGAAATTAACTCTGGAGAATGATAACTTTCGGGAGGTGCTCTACACAGCCGAGCATTGCCAGTTGGTTTTGATGTCGCTCCGTCCCGGAGAGGAGATCGGCCTCGAAACGCACGAGGGCGGAGATCAATTTTTCCGTTTTGAGCGTGGCGAGGGGAAGGTCGTTATAAATGAAACAGAATATGTTGTTGGCGACGGCGATAGCGTCATCGTCCCGTCCGGCGCGAGGCATAACGTCATAAATACTTCGAAAACCGAAGCGTTGAAGCTCTATACTATCTATGCTCCGCCGCATCATGAAGACGGTATCGTGCGCGCTACGCGCGCGGCGGCCACGGCCGACGGGCCGGAGTTCCAGGGCCAGACGACAGAATAATCAGGGCGTTTCGATGGCCTCGCGGCGGTTTTGACCGACAAGGCGCTTGATTGACAAGCGCCTTTTAAAGTGCTATACTTAGAAATTAGAAAGAGAGGTGATTGACATGGGGATGCACGAAGCGCTCGTGGCCGCTCACGCCTGGCTGGGGATGATCATTCCATGGCTCTGCGGGATTGTCTTCGTCCTGGGACTTCTCGCCTTCGTGGTGAGCGTTTTCTTCCAGAAGACGCTAGCCGAAGCAGTCAGGGAAGCTCGCCTCAATAAGAAACTCGAGAGGCAGAAGAGTCAGGAGATGCGGGACATCGTCTGCATCGCCTCGGGTCCGGTCCACGTTCCGAGGGACCAGGTCCGGCTCATCAGGCGGCAATGACCGCCAAAACCGGGTGAAGCTACTTGTAGCTCCACCCGGTAAAACTTTTATAGGGTCTTTTTACGGCGTCAGCGCGTCGACTCCGACGGCAAGCGCAAGCGAAGCGAAGCCGTCCCGGGCGAGAAGATTTTTTATTTCGGCGGAAATTTCAGCCGGTACCAGGGGGCCGCGATAGACCAGGGCGCTCGCGAGCTGAATGAGCGAGGCCCCAAGGCGGATTTTCCGATAGGCGTCCTCGGCGGTAAAGACGCCGCCGCAACCGATGATAATGAGCTGGCCGCGCGTCGCCTCGTAGGCGAGCCGGATGAGTTCGTCGGAGCGGGTGGCGCAGGGCCGGCCCGAAAAATTACCTTTCGGATATTTGGCCACCTCGTTCTGGTCGAGGGTCGGATGGCGGCGATCTTTTTGCAGGTTGCCGAAGATGACGCCCGCGACGGGAAAGGCAAGGATGACGTCGAGCAGGCCGCGCGTTTCTTCGTCGGTCCTGTCGATGGGCATTTTTATAAAAAGCGGCTTTTTGAGGCCGAGCGCAGTGACGGCCGTGAGCAGAGTAAGCAATTTTTCGGGCGCATAGAATTCGATGCCGGAGGCGAGATTGGGACAGCTGATATTGAGTTCATAATATGAAAACGGCACCGATGATGATTCGGCGAGCCGGAATGAGGAGACGATATCGGCGATCGCCTCCTCGTTCGTTTTGAGGTTGGCGGTATTGGTGCGGCCGATGGAAATTCCCAGGGGAACAGACAATTTCGTCCGAGCCAATCTTTCAAGGACGAACTTTATCCCCGGACTTTTGAATCCTTTATTGACAAGAAGCGCCTGGGACTTCGGGAGGCGGGCGAGGCGCGGCTTGGGATTGCCGTCGTAGGCCCCTAAGGTAACGGTGCCCACGGTGCCGAAACCGAAGCCGAGGCCGGGGAGGATGGCGGGAAGCTGGGCCTCGTAGTCGAAGCCCGCCGCGAGCCCGACCGGTCCGGGGAAGCGAATACCGGCGACATCGGACCCGATCCGCCCGCCGCCCACGAAGAACCTCTTTTTGAGCAGGTCGGGGAAGAGGGGAATTTTGCCCAAACCCGCGCCGCCCGCGAGACCGACAACAGGCACCTTTTCAG
>ERZ1292625.4136-Hain-H41-01um-R1-4136-length-11074-cov-12_pt1 | contig 11074 bp, 11 predicted proteins | sample MGYA00564400_ERZ1292625 | MGnify/ENA primary metagenome ERZ1292625 (study PRJEB36523, sample SAMEA6512639) | groundwater metagenome | collected 2019-01-08 | study: AquaDiva: Metagenomics assemblies of 32 groundwater samples
TTTACTTCCCTCGTAGGGAATCCCCGCCATTTATGGCTGGGGAGGATGTCAATTTATACTAATTTCTTTCTTTTTCTTATTCCATAACCTTTAAAAGAAAGCAACCCCTCATAAATTCGGATGAAAAAGGTAGTGGTTATTGGTGGGGGTACAGGTAACTTTACGGTTCTAAGCGGCTTAAAACATTATAATGTTGATTTAAGCGCAATCGTATCCATGGCTGACGATGGCGGAAGTACCGGCATTCTTAGAGACGAATTGGGCGTGCTTCCTCCCGGCGATGTAAGACAATGCTTAGTCGCGTTATCTAATTCCAGCAGATTGATGCGCAGTTTAATGAACTATCGTTTTGAAAATGGAGGGTTAGGCGGGCATAGTTTTGGCAACCTGTTATTATCTTCGCTGGAAAAAGTAACCGGCAGTTTTGAAAAAGCAATTGAGGAAGCAGGAAAAATTCTTTCTATCAAAGGAAAAGTTATTCCCGTTACGACGCATCAAGCTCGTCTTAAAATGGTTTTAGAAAATGGAACTCTGCTGGAAGGAGAAGGACAAATTTATACTTCTAAAGAAATAGAGAAAGGTTATAAAAATATTTATCTCGAACCTTTTCCAAAAGTTAATGATCGCGCCGTTGACGAAATCATGAATGCTGATTTAGTGGTTCTTGGTCCTGGAGGCCTATATACTTCTTTAGTTCCAATCTTGCTTGTTGAAGGAATAAGTAAAGCGTTAAGAGAAACTAAAGCAAAAAAAGTATTTGTAGTTAATTTAATGAACCGGAAAGGACAGACTGGCAATTTAAAATTAAGTGATTATCTGTTGGAGATGCAGCGGTTTGCGGGAAAAGATATTTTTGATTTTGTTTTGATTAATAACCGCGCACCCCCAGAACAATTGATTAAACTATACGAATTGGAAGCAAATTTAGTTGAAAACAATTTAACCAATGATAAAAGGATAATTTTAGCAGATCTATTAAGCGATGAAACGGCAGAATACAGCCAGAGTGATGTGCTTGCTAAACACCGCGCCTTTATCCGGCACGATTCCGAAAAATTAGCCCGAGAGTTGATGAATCTTGTTGATAGTCTTTAGGTTTATTTACCATTTAGGCCGAACCTCTGTTTGTTAATTTTTATCGGCACAATTCGAAAAGTGAGTGATTTTGCTCGTTTTTGTAATTAGCTTTGGCGAGTAGTTAAGAAATATTCTTGTTTTAAGCTCCTCTCTACTGCATTTCTTGTAAGTCCAAAAATAGAACTAAGAAAAAAGTGAGTGATTTGAGAAATGTATCACTCATAAAACGGATAGTGCCTTTTTATCAAAACATTTATATATAAATATGCTTTTTAGCTATAATCTTATATCAATATGGCTCAAACTGAACAAATCTTAGAAAATGCACAATTAGCTCATTCGCCTACTTTGAATACTGTTTTAATGGTTGAAGACATTCTGAAAGAAGTAGGAGAAGTAATAACGGTTGCAGAATTAAAACGCCGGCTGCCGAGAAAAGTCATGCATCAAACGCTGCTGCAGGTTTTAGATTACTTGCAGATGAGCGGAAAAATACTTATTGGAACGAAAGGAATCTTATGGATATTTACAGAAAGAAAAGAGCTACAGGAATTGGTTAAAAGAGGAACGGAAATATGAATAAGCCGGTTAGGGTAATCCTTTTGGGTGAAGCAGAGGATGAATATAAACGACTAAATGAAATTGCAGGGCATCAGATACAAGAAGAAAAAGAAAATACTGAAGAAATACAATTGTTGAGGTCAATAAAACAAAAAACAGAATTAATTAGAGCAAACCCTTTTTATGGAGACAATATTCCTAAAAACAGAATTCCTAAAACTTATAATGTACAGAACTTGTGGAGAGCAGAACTTACTGGTTTTTGGAGAATGCTTTATACAATCAAAGGGGACCAAGTTGAAATAGTATGTTTTATTTTAGACCTTCTTGATCACAAAAAATATAACCAGAAATTTGGTTACAGGAAAAAATAAAAATCTAATGGGTTTTTAATGTCCTCAAAAATGTAAGACATTTTTGGGACACAAAAGTAATAGTTTTTACTTTTGGTGTTTACTCGCCCAGTTTGTAAACAAATAACTTTAATTATGGGGGTTTTACATGCCTAAACAACTTTTGATAATCTTTGATCTTGATGATACTTTATTTCTACGTTTGCCGGATAATTATACTGAGGAAGATCTGAATAGCATTAAGCTTTATTCGGGGGTAAGAGGGCTGCTGGTTAGAAATGATTATAAAAAATTCTTGGTAAGCAAAGGCAATCCAGATTTTCAATACAAAAAATTAGCTGTGCTGAATATCACTGACCTATTTGATCAGATTTTTATCTGCCCCACTAGTGAAGAAAAACAAAAAATTTTCAAAAAGATTTCGCTCGATTTCCCAAATGAACTTATTTGGGTTATCGGAGATAGAATAGATTCAGAAATTAGGTATGGCAAGGAATTGGGTTTTAAAACCGTTTTATTGCAACGAGGGAAATATAAAGATTTAAAAGCAAAAGATAATTTAGAAATAGCAGATTTTAAATTCAGCAATTTTAAAGAGATTGCTAAATTTTTTGAAGAAAAAGTTTTTGAAAAACGAGGAGAGTTGCAATAAAATGAAAGTTGTAATCCTGGCTGCCGGAAAAGGAACGCGGATGCTGCCGCTTACTGAAACTATCCCTAAAGTGTTAGTAAAAGTAAAGGGCAAGCCTTTTTTGTATTATGTTTTAAAAAATTTACAGCAAGCCGGATATACAGAGTTTTGCTTAGTGGTTGGTTATAAAAAAGAAAAAATAAAATCCTTTTTAGAAGAATATGGTTTCAAAGCCAAATTAGTTGAGCAAAAAGAACAGTTAGGGACGGGACACGCTCTGCTGCAGGTTAAATCTTTCTGTGGAAAAGAAAATTTTATCTCGATAGGAGGGGATAATTTATGTTCGGTAAAAGATTTCAAAGCAATTGCAAAAGAAGATGATTATATTTATGTAGCAGGAATTCATTCAGAAAGCCCCGAAAAATATGGGGTTTTAATTAAAGATGAGAATAATAATCTTATTGAAATAAAAGAAAAGCCAAAAAAATTTGTTGGCAATCTTATTAATACGGCGTTATATAAATTTACTCCTAAAATCTTTGAAGCTTTAGAACAAGTAAAAGAGTCGGAAAGAAGAGAGTATGAATTGCCGGATGCATTAACTTTACTTGCTAAACAAGGCAAAGTAAAAGTTATAAAAATAAAAGATTATTGGCTTGATCTTGGCTGCAAAGAAGATATCCCTAAAGTAGAAGCATTTCTAAAACGATTAGGTTTATAAATTTAAGAGCATTTATTAAGATTATTTGTAAGTTATCTATTTGTACTCAGTTTAAGTTCAAAAGAGGCAGCTGATGAAATTTAAAGTAAAAGACATGGATATTGCTACCGGAGGAATCTTAGTAGCTATTCTTAATGTGCATGATGCCAAAAAATTAGATTTACATTCTGGTGATCGTATTTTAGTTAAAGACACCGGAAAAGAAGTTGTGTGTGTTTTAGACATTTCTGAAAGTAAAAAAGCAGTTCCGGAAGGAAAAATCGGATTATTTGAAGAAGTCTTGGACCGATTAAACATCAGAGAAGGGCACTTAGTAAATGTAGGTATGACCGGAAAGCCCCAATCCATTAAACATATCCGTGATAAATTATTTGGAAAGCATCTTACATATGAAGAATTATATCATATCAGCGATGATATCAGCAATGATCGCTTGACTGATATTGAAAAAACTTATTTTGTTGCCGGCTCGTTGACTAATGGGTTAAGCCATAAAGAAATAGTCGGGCTAACTCGGGCCATGGTTAATACCGGCAAGAGATTAAAATTTAATGGGTCCACCTTAGATAAACATTGTATTGGCGGAGTACCTGGAAACAGAACTACCATGGTAATCGTTCCCATCATTGCCGCAGCCGGTTTTACTATGCCTAAAACCAGTTCACGAGCCATAACGTCGGCGGCAGGAACAGCGGATACCATGGAATGCCTGGCTAAAGTCGAGTTAAGTGAACAGAAAATTAAAAGCATAGTCAAAAAAACTCATGCCTGCATGGTTCATGGGGGTTCGATGAATTTAGCTCCTGCTGACGATAAGATCATTGAAGTTGAAGCGCCGTTGTCGATAGATGCAGAAGGGCAGTTGTTAGCTTCAGTAATGGCTAAAAAATATTCGGTTACGGCCAAATATGTTTTAATTGACATCCCTATGGGAAAAAGCACCAAAGCCAGCACCTTAAGAGAAGCAATGCATTTGAAGCATATGTTTGAATTAATTGGAAGGAAATTAGGCATTACTGTTAAAGTAATTCTTACTGATGGTTCTCATCCGATAGGCAATGGTATTGGTCCTTTATTAGAAACCGAAGATGTTATGGCGGTTTTAAGGAATGATCCTCTTGCTCCTCCGGACTTAAAAGAAAAAGCAGTCATGATGGCGGGTGCCTTATTAGAAATGACTCCAAAATATAAGAAAGGTACTGGACTTAAAGCAGCCCGGGAAATTTTAGAAAGCGGTCGCGCATTAAAAAAAATGCATGAAATAATTGCTGCGCAAGGAAAAAATAAAAAGCCCCAGTTAGGCGAATTTACTTATCCAGTATATAGTAAAAAAAGCGGCAAAATTAGAGAGATAGATAATTTAGTTATCGCTAAACTTGCCCGGCTTGCCGGTGCTCCTGAAGATAAAGGCTCAGGTTTATTTTTAACTAAAAAATTCCATGATAAAGTGAAAAAAGGAGAATTACTTTATACTGTTTATGCTGAGAATAAATTTAAATTGGATTTAGCCAAAGATTATTTAAAAAACAATAATGGGTATATGGTTGGGTAAATTATTTTTCTAAACTCCGCCAGAAATTTTCATCTATGAAAACAACAAAAGAAATACTGAAAGAAAAAGAATGGTTATTAAAAGAATATGAATATTTAGAAGAAATATTCGCGCTTCTTAATGAAAGAGAAAAAAAATTACCTGCTTTAAAAGACGAAGCAGAAATAACTGCTTTCAATAAATCGGTCAAAAGAAAGATTAAACTATTATTGAGAAAAATCGGCCGCACGGAACGAAGAGTATATGGTTTTGAAGAAAGGCTGCTGAAAAAAATAAGTGATCTGGGTTATGATGAAAACAAAATCTTAGAAATAGATTCAACGTATAGCTCTTCGTTTAACGGAAAAAAGATTAGCGAAATAGTACGATTATATTCTCGTGACATAGTTAAAGCCACTTCTTGGTATGGAGGAAGCCTACAAAAAATACTTGCTAAGAAAAAGTTTTGGGGATTAAGCAAGAAAGAAACTGCAATGAATTGGAAGGAATTTAAACTGGAAGTTTATAGGGCCAGAATAGATTTTGCGCCTTTGATTGCTTTGCTTGATTATTTGGCCCATGCTAGCCCGGAGATGGAAAATCGCTTACAGCTGCTTCAATCATTCGGCTTTGATACCGACTTCAACAAAGAATTTACTAAATTTTTATTAGAGCACTGGGATGATGTTTTAGAACTTAAAAAAGCAGTCGGAACTGAGTATAACTATTTCTTTGGAAACCTGCTCAAATTTAGACTGCCCTTTTTATACGGAGGAAGGGTCCCTTGGGAGCAGGCGGTGAATGGGTTAATCTTGATGCTTAACAAAACTGGTAGTAAATTAGAGTCCTTGAGGGATCTAAACTTGTACCTGGAAATAGCTCAACCTTTATTCGACTCTAGACTTATCACTTGGGCAGACGTAATCAAAGGGGTTGGATTGTGTCAATTGGGTGGGTATTTGTCTACCTATCTAAACAGTACTTTTCCGGAGCACCATATTGCAAATTATTATAGACGAGGTACTTCAATTGAAGATTTACTGTTACAAAAAGTAGTTACTTGGGCAGAGATTACTGATACAAACGTAATTTCAAAAATCGCGGCTAACTTTCACCAATTCCAGGATTTTTTCTTTGGGTGGGATGAAACAAAAGAATTATTAAAAAACAAAATCGTTTCATTTAAACAAATTGTGGATGCAGGCATGAAGCTTCCCGAGGTTGACTCGGGAAACTATATTGAATATGGGGAAGCAATTTTAGTGGTGGAATACCCCTTACTTTGCCGCAGCATTTCTTGGGAAGAAGCAGTAGAATTTATAAAAACTGCGCCGACAGAATGTCCCCATCTAAATAATTTAAGAAAGTTTTCTCGGTATTTTCATGCCGCACTTAGAAATAAGATCATTACTTTTAAGCAGTTGGTTGCTGGTTTGCCGAAAATATTGGAGGCTGTTCAATACTCTGGTTACAGCGGTTATAGTGGTTATGTTTCTATTGATATAGAGGAGGAAATGCTTTTTTTAGGAAAACTTCTAGAGCAAAAAAAATTTTTCTGGGAGGATCTTCCTTTACTGATTCGGGCAGCGGAGGGAAACGTACGACGCGCTCTTTCCGATGGATTAATTGATAATGAAAATTGGCCCCATGTTAAAGCAGTAGCAAAAATAATGCCGGTCGCAAAATTATTAAGAGAATTAGGAGAATTTAACACCAAAGAAAATTGGCGACACCTAGAAAAAATAATCACTAAAATAAATCCGGTAAATTCAGTAAGGATGCAAAGTATAGAGATCATTTTAATCCCTTTAATCCTCTCCTTAAAAAAAGTAGAAGATTGGGGAAACTTGGAAGCAGTATTATCCCATCCTACTCTTAAAATTAACTCCTATGAAATGCTGTTTGCTTTTTGTAATGCCTTATTGCTTAACCCTCAACAGATGAAAAAGCCGTTGAGAAACTTAATTGCCAGTTTGCTAACTACCAGTATCTCCGCAGAAAGGGCAGATATCGAAAGCAATGTTCCCCGGATAAAAGATATTTTTGGCAAACTTCTTCGATTAAATGATTTAGATCTTGAAACTAAGTTTTTACTCAGACGGCTAGCTGGCCTTCTTCCTTTAGGCGGAGATAACCAATTGATTAATATAATCAGGAAAGGGGCCATAGACTTGGGCATTCAATTAAATGGACTAAGAAATAAAATCCACAATTGGCCGGGAAAAGAAGATGTAGAGATTGTTGCTGCATATATTCATTTCTTAAATACTAAAGACATCACTTTATTTGAAAACTTATGCAAACAACACGGAGTAACAAATTTAGATTACGATAAGCTTTCTTTAAACCATAGTGAACTTAAAACTACGACTTTAACGATTGCTGGATCCCTTCTGTCTAATCTGCGAAAACTATGGCAAATCGAAGCTTATGGCTTTGAAGAAAAGCTGAAAATATTACAAGATGAATATGTTAGGCTGGAGCTCGATAAAAAGCAGGAAAACTATTTCAAAGATATTATGTCTAAACTAAAGAAACTTCGCCGCTGTTTAAAAAATATCAAGAAAGATAAAGCTGCTCATCTCCTTGGCGAACTTCGTTTTGATGTAAGAGTTCTTGAAGAAGGGTTTAGCGGTACTTTAAGCCAAAGTAATTTAAGAATAGAATTATATCTATTAGACTTACTGTTAGAATCCTTGGAAACGCAAGTTCATCCAGAGATTATGGAAGGAATTACCCTAAAAACACCACCAGACCTTAACAACTTAATAAAATTAATAATCCAAAAAAGTTTAAGTGTGATGGCGGCTTATTCTTCTGACGTAGCTTTGGCTGAAGCAGTACATCGATTAGATAGTTTTGAAAAGAGCGCAAACTTAAGTGACCTTAACGAAGCATTGGAATATTTCTCTTATGGCATTGGTTATTTGAACGGGGAAGTGGTAGACCAATTTAAAAAAATATTCCAAGAAAGAATGCTTGTTTCCAAGAAAGAACTGGAAGAATTAGTTTCACCATTTTACCGTACCGGCCCAATTTTCCAGTTAGATCAGCTGGTGCAGGTGCTCAGGCAGGGTTACGAATCAGGAACCATTGCAAAAATTCTACAAAAAATTCCTCGTCCGGTAGCTACCCATTTACGAGAAAGAATGTATCAAAGAATGGGCCTGCAATAATTAAATAAGATTAGAATATAATTAAATTGAGTTTGGGCAAGTAAACCCTTATTTTTTATTTCAAACCCGAACTTCCAAATCCGCCTGCGCCCCTTTCCGTTTCTTCCAACTCATTTACTTCCACCAACTCCCGCTGTTCTACTGGTTGGATCAACATCTGAGCAATGCGCATTCCTGGCTCAACCAAAAATCTTTCTGTGGATAAATTATGGATAATTATTTTAATTTCTCCCCGATAGGTCGAATCAATGACTCCCCCCATGGTTTTAAGTCCGTTCTTGGCAGCTAATCCCGATCGGTCCCATAATAACCCCACATAACCTCGAGGAATGGCCATTGCAATCCCAGTAGAAATTAATTTTCTTTGATTAGGTTCAATGATTGCTTGCTCATTAGCATAAAAGTCCATTCCCGCTTCATTGGGGCCGGCATATTTGGGCAGAATTGCGCTCTCTACTAATTTTTTTATTTTAATAGTCATTTCTCTTCCACTCTTTTTATTTTTTAATTAATTCTTATTTTTTTAGTATTACTTATTTTATTTTTTTTATCTTTACTTTTTTCTTTAAAACTTTCGGCAAAAGATCAAAAAGCCAGTGTGCCCTAACATCTGAAATTCTGGGCGCATGATTTGGTCTTCAATTTTCCATTTCCGTTCGATCAATTCAATCGTTTCGATTACTTTAATGGGTGTTTTTTTGGTTGAATCAATAAATCGTTTGACTTGAATCAAATTAGGCAGATAGATTACCAAATGCCCGCCCGTTTTTAAGGCGGTTTCTGCCGGCGTAATTGCTCTCCACGGTTCCGGTAAATCTAAAGTTATTAAATCGACATTTTTTTCCGGAAGGGTTTCATAAATATTATCTTGTTTTAAATTAATATTAGTAACTCCAAATAATCCAATGTTCTTTTGAACGATATTAAAATGTTCAGGATTAGTTTCATAAACGGTAACTTCCTTACAGACATTAGCTAAAGAAAGGCACAGCGATCCTGATCCACCTCCGGCATCAACAGCAATAGAATTTTTATTAACCCCGGTTCTGGCTAAAATCAGCCCAATATCTTTTTGAATCATCACTTGCGGGCCCCGATTTAGATTTTCCCACAAATCAGGAAAAGTTGGATCGATTAACAGAAAGGTGTTTCCAGTAGTTGATTTCACTTCCGTTTTTTTTGATTTCAAATCTTTAGTTTTAATAACTCCTACAGAAGTATGGTAATCTTCCAGATCTTTTAAGTAGAATATTTTATTGGTTTCTTTTTCAATTAATATCTTCTTAATGCTTTTTCTATTGGTGTCTTTCATACAAAGGGTTAAAATATAACTCCTTTAAAAAAGGTTTTGCTGTAAATATGCATTTAGTTTATCACCTAACTGATAAAAAAGCTTAATCAAGCAAGGATCGGCTCAAATAAGTTTTGCTTGTAAAATATTAAAAAGGTAACCAGTTAAAATTATTGCTAAGGTTACCACCCCAAAAAAGATTAAGATCAATTTTAATTTCATAGCTCGTCTTAATATAATCGCTTCTGGTAAGCTTAGTGCGGATATGGCCATCATAAACGCTAAGGCCGTGCCGATAGGAACCCCTTTCTCAAATAACACTACAGCAATGGGAACAATTGCTGCGCAACTGCTATACATTGGAACTCCCAATATCACAGCGATAGGCACCGCAAATATTCCGCCTTTACTTATTATCGATTGAATTAATTCTGAGGGAATATAATTATGGATAACTGCTCCAACCCCTACACCGACCAGAATCCACAGCCACAATTTCTTGATGATAGAAAAAGATTCATTTAATCCAAATAGCGCTCTTGTTTTAATTCCATCATACCTGATTTCTGGTTTAATCGCTTTATTTGTTGATACCACATCTTTAACTAAATATTTTTCCAATTTCATTTTGCCAAGAATTAATCCAGAAATAACTCCTACCAGTATTCCGCTTAGGACATAAGCTAAAGTAATCTTCCAGCCAAAGAACCCCAACATTAAAACGACCAAATACTCATTAACTATGGGAGAAGTAATCAGAAAAGAAAAAGTTACTCCTAAAGGCACTCCTGCTTTTAAAAAACCAAAAAAGAGAGGAATAGATGAACAGGAACAAAAAGGAGTTACTGCTCCAAATAAAGCAGCAAATAAATTGCTTAATCCATATTTCTTTTTACTGATCCATTTTTTAAGCTTATGTTGGGGTAAATAGGTTCTTAAAAATCCAATCACAGAGATCATTACCAACAATAATAAAATTATTTTTATAGAATCATAAATAAAGAAATTAAGCGATTCAACCCATTTTAGTTCTGGGTTCAATCCGCACAGCGAATACAACAGCAGATCTACCAGCTCTTTTAACATTTTTTATGTTTGGAATCCTGGCAGCAACAGCACTTTTTATCTTTTGATTTTTTTTCCAGCTTTTGGTCCAGGTGATTCAATAATTTACTCACAAATCCTTTTTTCTTTTCAACCATGTTAATTCTCCGGAATAATTTTTATAATATCTTAAATATTAGGTTTATTTAATGCTATTTAAATCTTGGGCTTTAGAAACCAAAATCAGCAAATTTGTTTCTTACATACGTCGCTAATCCCGGATCTTTTTTATTATGGTATGCAGCCCACCAACCGATTTGGTTTTCTGTAAATCTAGTTGGCATTTCTAAAATAAGATCTTCATAAGCGTGAAGCCATTCGTGAACGATTACTAAATTTTCAAAATATTTGTCTTTTTTAATACTGCAATCCGGAGAGATGCGTATCAAATTATATGCCGGATGCCACCACGCCCAAAAACCGCCTTCTCCTTCAAGATTATTTTTTCCAATCAAAGAATAGTCATAGACCATTCCCACTAAATGTTCTTCGATTAATTGATCTATAGAACTTCGGCGGAAATTAGCTAAGGGCAATCTAGCCATAATTGATTAGAAGCACTTTATGATTATAAATATATAGATAACTGCATAACTTAGAGCACATATGTTCCAACAAAGAAAGAGTTT
>ERZ1292625.4137-Hain-H41-01um-R1-4137-length-11073-cov-12_pt1 | contig 11073 bp, 22 predicted proteins | sample MGYA00564400_ERZ1292625 | MGnify/ENA primary metagenome ERZ1292625 (study PRJEB36523, sample SAMEA6512639) | groundwater metagenome | collected 2019-01-08 | study: AquaDiva: Metagenomics assemblies of 32 groundwater samples
CTGAATAGCTGGCGCCCGACACCGCGCCCGAGAATGTCCCCGTCGTGCCCGACACCGCGCCCGAGAATGTCCCCGTCGGTCCAACAACCCCCCCCGTCGCTGTCAACGTTCCTGCATCTGACAATCGCAATAACATGGTTGTTTCTGCGTTATTCCAGAATTCCAAATTGCCGTTGTAAGCACACCATGATTTTGCCGGCGTTACAGCGCCATTGCCTAAAAACCGCGCGCACGCTCCGAAGCCTGACGTATTGTTCACCAACAACAGATTCTGTAGAGCGGTGCTCGTTATAGACAACGATGACACTGCTAGCGCACTGCCGCCCGTATTTGCATCGGTGTGGGTGTGCGGCGGTGTTCCCGGCGTGATTCCCATGCCGGCCTGCGTTGCCGCTGCCCACGACACCAACAACAGCAGAAGAATATATTTTCTCATATCATTGTTTCCGCGTTTCGATGGCGTAGATGGTCGCCGTGGTGCCGTCCGAACTCATGCACATGATGCGTCCCAGAAAGATCGACGGCGCCGAGTCGGTCATCGCCTGCCCGGCCAGCAACTGAATGGAATTAGCCGACGTCAGCGCGGCGGTGCCGGTCGCCGCGAAACCCACCAACACAGTCTTGCCCGAGGTGTTCGAGACTAAGTAACTTTCCCGCGACGCCTTGGCGGCCAGCACTTGAGCCGACGTACCCGACGCGGGACACGTGACAGAGTTAGCCTGGCCGAACGTGGCGTTGGCAAAGACACAAGCGACGGGCACGAAGGCCAGCGCCAGGAACAACGCGATAGATCGTAGCACTCTCACACCACCCCCTTGCCAGCTGGCCGCAACAGTAACCCTTTGAACCGGGCAATGGCGCGGATCGCCATGGCATCAAGCGCCGCGCCCGTCTCAGTCGCTCCGGAAATATTCGCGGCCACGATCTCGAATACCCCGGAGTCAAAGACTTGATCCACGTCCACGTTGAATTCCTCGTGGATCTGTTCGCCGGAAATTTTCTCCCAGGGCGTCAGCTTAGCGCCGTTGCGCTTGAGCGAGAAAATCAACTGATCGTAGGCGCCTTGGTCCACGATTCGGATGGCGATTTTTTCTATATAAACCTTGGAGCCGGAGGGTATCTCACGCGACACCATAACGGCCGGCGCGGCATTCAGCACGCCCGCGCCGGCGGCCACTTCCACGATGTAGCCCTGTTCGCTCCACGGTTCTGCAGGACGCCAGCCGGGCGGCAGAATTAGCTGCGCTTCGGTACCAAAATTCGCCATAGGAAATTCACCATTGAATTGATTATGCCGCCGATACCCGCGTTGCCGGCATTCGCCCGCACCGGCGCACCCACCGGCCGCTGGGCCCACATCTGTTGCTGCGTGTCGGCGATCCTGGACGGATCCGCCCAGGCATCGCCCGGTTTCCAGTTGACCGGATCCGCCGGCATGGTGTTGGTTTTCGGCTCACCTTGTTTGACTGTTTTCACGGCCGCTATTGCCCCTTTGACTGCACCACCCGTGGCGAAGGCCAGGCCCACCGTTGCCCCCTGGATGCCGCGTTTCATGGACCTCTTATCCGCTTCAGCGCGCAGCGCCACACCGCGCGCCACCTCATCTGGGTTTGAGCTACTCTTTAAACGCTCGGCCGTTGTGATGTTCTGCGCCGTGGCTTGCAGAGGGTGAATGGTTTTCTCGTGGTGGGCGCGCAGGTTGGCGCGCTTGTCCTGAGTGCTGCCTTTCAGGCCCGCGCGCGCCGTGTCGCCGACATCCTTGATCGCGATCTTTGGATTCAGGATGGAATTTTTCGCCCTCGCCACGACGCGCGACAAGCCGCGTTTTTTCTGCTCCTCGGCTACGTTGAAACTATCCAGATTCGCGTTCAGGACATTGCGCGCAGCCTGCGCGCGTTGCTGCGCCTCGGCATCGCTACGGTTTTTGGCCGCGATGGCCTCGGCGCTTTCGGCGTTGATCCTGAATTGTTGGAGCGCCGCCCGTACGCGCCTACCCACGACGGCGGCGCACCAGGTAGACGATGCCACCCACCACGAACACCAGCCCCCAGGTCGTGGGTGACATCACGATGTCGGACAGCTTTTGCCCGATATCATTGGCCGCGGCCGTGTAGGCGGCGGTCGGCACGTTGGTGGCCGGCGCGGGCGCTGCGGCCGGCATCGGTGCCGGCGCCGGTGGGGCCGGCCGCACTTCGGCCGCTAACTTCTGCGTCCCCCATTGCTGGATGAGACCCAGCGCCGCGTCTGAAAAATCACTGACGGTCGCCATTTACGCCCCCAGGCGCGGCGTGCGGTAGCTCTCGGTGAGTACAGAGACCATGGACAGCGCAGCCGGTGCGCTCTGATTGGTCCAGCCCAGCACCAGTTCACCGGTGGACCCGGTGTAGATGCCGGATTTAATGCTGCCATCCTTCACGAAGTCAAACACGTTGACGCCGGAAACATTACTCTCCAGGCTGTATTCGCGTTTGTTCATGGCCTGCGTTTCCAGCCAGATGCCGTCCTGGACCCAATCGCCATCGGAGTCGGTCAGGTTGACCACATCCACCAGGGCGTCGGAGTTGGTGCCGCTCCATTGCTGGCCCGATGCGCCCGCTGTTGCAGCGTGCATGTAGATGCGCTTCAGCGTCAGGTCCGGCGCGTTTTCCAGTTTGATTTCCGTGGTGACGGAGGCGTCCACGGGGTTACGCTGGGAGTACTCCACCACCCCGGCGATACTGGCCTCGGCGGAATTCCAGCGCGTCTTGCTGCGCGTGATCGGCATATCCACCGTCACGACAATCGTGCCGGTGCCCGGCGTGGTGAACAGGTCCGCGATGCCACCGCACAGGATTTCGAACTGCACCGACTGGTAGCGGTTGGTGTCCAGAATCGTATCCTCGGGACGCAACAGCAGCGGGTCGGCAAAATAAATCGGGATCTCGACCCGATAGGTCGCGTTCGCGGCGGCCAGCGTGTCAATCATCGGCGTGCACTTGGCCTTGGCGATAGCGCACTTGTACATCGCGCGGCCGCTCACGTTGTCCAGTGGCGTGTCTCCCGCGTCGGTCTTCATGTAGATCTGCTTTATCAGCTTAAGCAGTCCTTCCTGGATAACTCCGGAAGTTGCCCCCACGGTCAACGTGACGTTGAACACCAATGACAAATCGTAGATGCCCGGCCCCATGTGCAACAGGTGACCCAACTGCGTCTTGCCGTTCAGGTTAACGGGGATACCCCGGATACGGGTATCGCGAATGGGTGGGGTACGTCCGGCCATATTAATTCACCTCCACAGGTTTGCCGTTCAGCTCGGTCTGTTCTCGGAACTCGGGACGGTGCGCGCCGGCGCGGCGTGCCTCGTTTAGCTTTTCGATGCGCAGCGCGGCAAAATCTTCCGCGTTATTCTCGTCACCCTCAACGCCGCTGGCAATGGGTTGCCAGCCGGCGGTCGGCTCAGCGCGCACATACAACACGCGGTGCCGCACCTCTTTGGCTTCCTTCACCGCCGACACCGGCGCTTGCTTCTGTTTTTCTGCCATCATTGCTGCCCTCTTGTTTGTTCGCCTTGCTCAGGCCGTTAACCTGTCAACGCTTTCGCGACTTTCGGATTGGCCGTCATCACGCGGTTGAGTATGGCTACCGTGATCACCACGATGGCGGCCGTTGTTGCGATTTTTTTCCATCCAGGCATGAGTGTTCCCCTTGTTGAGTGAGCGCGCAATGGGTGCGCTATGTATACGTTTGACGTGAGTCATTCAACACCAGGACGGGTCACAACCACAACGGGGGCGCTATGTATACGTAGGGAATTCAGGCTTGGGATTGAGTCAGTTTTCCGTGGGTGACGTTGCCAAAATCGTCGGTTTCGTACCACTCATAGGGCGGCAGGGCGTGCAGCATTTTGACATCAAGACCCATCTCGCCGGCCATCAGCTCGCGGTCGCGGTGCCGCTTCAGCCGGAAGGCACAGAGCCGGGTGACGTTGCCCAGTATTGTCTTGTCGCATTCCTGCGGCCGCTGTGTGGTGGCGAAGATCTCCACGCGCAGCGGCTCACCTCGCCCCTCACGCAGCAGACGCCCCCACCACTCGGGCGCTTTGCCGGTGTGGGTGACGCTGGCCAACTCTTCCACCACGGCGGCGCAGTGCCCCCAGGCAAACACCGCTTGGCAAAAGTGCGTGAACTCGGGACAGTCGACGGCCACGGCCTGGGGATGGTAGACGATCACGGCGGGCGTGCGACCGGGGGCGGCATCGAGGGCGGCCAGCAGTGCGCCCAGGGTGCGCACCAGCTGGCCGTTGAGTCGGCGCGCGTAGTGGTCGCGCTGTTCGAGGGGTGACCAAACGATGATGCGGGCATACCCGGAGAGCGAGGCCAACAGCAAGGACGTCTTACCCATGCCGCGCCCGCCGGTAAACAGCTCGACGCGGTCAGTCGCCATCGTTCGGCTCGGGATCCTTGGCCTTGGGCGGGTAATGCCGCGGCTGTTTAATTCGCGGCCCGAGCACCGCGATATTGACGGCGGCCATGGCCAGCAGCGCCCCGTACTTACCCACAAGAAACCCATCTGGAAACCAGGCATCGAGGGCCGCGCCGTCGGCCTCGGCCAGTGCGCGGATCTCCTCAGGCGGCACTTCCCACGCGGGCGCCAGGATATTAAACGCCGGACCCAGCAGCATTTCCAACAACTGCGCGGTGGTCATGTCGTCCGGCATTGCGTCCGCTTGGGTTTCGCTACTGGGGATGTACTCGCCGGTTTTGGTTTCGCTCGCCTGTTCGTCGGCTTCCTGGCGGAGCGCGTCCATCACGGCGGCTTGCTCGGCGCTCATAGCAGCCAGTCCTCGGCATCCCCCACCGTGGTCTCCATATCGCCGTCCTGCAGATCCGTGGGCGGATCCTCGGCGGCGGGTGTTTTCGGTGGCGCTTTCTTCGCCTTGGGGACTACTACGGTTTTTTTCTTGATCGGCTTTTCATCGGCCATGGGGGTTACCTCGGGTTGTGGTTCAACAACGTGATCAGCCGCGGGGGCCGGCGGTTCATCTTTCGGCGGATCCTCGGTCGGCGGTGCGCCCGGTCCAAATAGCTCGGCATGCGCCAGCATCCACTCTTGGAAATTCGCGCCTGCATCATCGACCAAGCCGCAGCCATCGCGCCACTTGAGGGCAGGTGTGCCGCAGCGGTAGTACAGCCGGCTGTTTTTGTTCTTGCTGACCTCGCCCCACACCTCGGCTTTGCCGTGGCGCGGACAGCGTACGCGGCCTATCGTTTCATTCGCCATGTTCGTCTTCCTTCATCCGGTCAACCTCGGCAGCGATATTGCCCAATACCCCTAGCGCATCCAGTAACAATTGTTCTGCGCGTGCCGCGCGGATCAGCATCGGTTGTTTTTTTAGATGCAACGCACGTGCGATCAACATTTCCACCTCTTGCACCAATGTCAACATAGTTCCCCCATCAGTGCATCCAGTCATCGCGGGGGCCGCAGATTCGCCCATCGGTCATGGGCTGCGTTGATCGTAGTCCGTTGAGCCAGTCCAGAAGAACCCTGTTGCCCTCGCGCGCCACGTGTAGTAGTTTTTCTTGTTGGTCGGTCGCGCGCACCAAGTGCCACGTATCCAGGTCCAGCACGACTACCTGTCGTTTTTTCTCTTGCTCATCCTCCAAGTCCATCAGCTCTTGCTCTGTGAGTTCTGGCGGCATTTTCAACAGGGCGCGCAGCCCCCTACTCCACACCAGCTGCCGTTTCCCGATGAAGGCCTGCGCGAACTCGCGCCAGAGCCAGCCGGCACGCTTGTCGCCGGCGGCAGCGTCATCCAGCAACTGCCAGGGCGTGCGGCCTTTCTTGCCGCGTTTCGCCTGGCCACCACTCACCTCCCGAGCAAACCCCCATTTAGCGATGTATTCAGCGGCGTACTTAGCTCCGCGCACGTCAACGCCATGTTCTCTGGTGGGGTCCGGCAAGCAGGCCTTTCGGCAGGACGTCAGCCACAAATCAAACAATGCATCCTGCAAGCGGGCTATATCTTCGGCGTGTAGAGGTTTTTGGGTGACCCATATCGCGTGTGTGTGCGGGTGCCAGCCGTTGAGCCCGTGGGTGACTTCCAGGGTTTTGATTTCACCCAGATAGCCGTATTGCTGGCGCAAGGCGGCGGCGACGCGGCCTGACTTGAAGTAGCGCATAGCCTTGGCGTGTTTTTCGAGGGTATCGGCCAGCACATCGGAGGCCGCGTGCCGTATGGTGTTGGTGACGAGCGAGACCCCGCAGCCGGCACGGATCGCGTTGTCGATGGCCTCTTGAACCTCACCCCCTCGCCAGGCCGATACCCGAGGTGCACAGATCGGGCATATCCAGACGTTTCCGCAGTGGACGACCCCTGACAGCCAGGCCCGTTCACCCTTCACATAGACGCCGACCCCGTGGGTGCGCTTCTGGGCCATGTGATTGCAGGCTTGGAACCTATAAAAACGCTCGTCACTCTCCAACAATGCCTTACCTGTGCGGTTTGTTGCCCATCGGGAAGCCCTTTCTGTGGTCCCTGAATACCCTACTGTTTTGTAGGGCCGGAAGCTGATTCCGTTATCTATAACCAAGGGGACGGCGGTCATGCGGATGCCGGCCAATACCGCTTACGCCACCCGGGGCAGTTGCACGGCCCCTTTTTGTGTGGACAGGTCGGTAGATGGCTGCTCATCCAGCCCACGAACTGACTCTCGATGGTGCCATGCGCCGGCACATGGCACCTTTTGCGATCGCTAAACGTGCCATTAAGATCTTGCTGGCGCATTAGAGTTGACCGAAAAAACTTTTGATCAACCACGCGTATTTATATCCGGCGTTTGGATCGCCAGCTTCAATACGTTTAATTGTGCGCACTGATACTCTAGTCGCTGTCGATAATTCGGCGATGGTCAATCCTCTATCGATTCGTGCGCGATAACACCACGCGCCCGGCCCCTGCTCCTTTGCTGATTTTATGAGTTTCCCCTTTTGCGTTCTCACGCGTCCTCCTGTGGAGGTTGGGAAAACCGCTGTTGCTCAATTCGCCAATGGTCAACTATCATCGTTTGCAATGCCGCCCGCAGCGCCACCCGCTCCACCGTCTGCATCTGTCGCCAGCGGCACCACGCGGCCTCGCTGGAGATATCCGCCAGTAAGCACACGATCTGCCGTGTGTCCTCGTCCATGCGGTGCCAGAGGAACGAGTAGGCGGCGTCCCGGCTGATGTCAGCGGTGGTACTCAAAACAACCACCAGCGTTTGCCAGTCGTCACTTCTCGGATCAACGGGCGGTTCCACCGATATTCATGCCAAATATCGCGCCGATACAGCCAAAGCAGTCTGATGGTTTTCATTAACGCAGCCATGTTGGAGCCCAGAGCGGGATGGTCCAGACGATAAAGACCGCCATGATGCAGTCGAACAGAATCAGCGCCTGAAGAATCCGGTCGCGGTTCCTGGCACCGGGAAACAGCTGATATTGGTTGATCGTGGCCCCGACGAAGGCGGCGCATAGGAAGGCTAGACCCATGATGACCATGAAAATGAGGTTCATGCCGCATCCCCTTTGGCCAGGCGGTCCAGCTCGGCGATGCGGTTGTTGATTTCAGTGCCCTTGGAATCGTCTTGCAGGTTGCAACGGTAAAACGTGGTGTAGAGCGTCCGGCGAAGCGAGCACGCCGATAATTCGTCCTCCATTTGAACCTCGCAATGGAAAATATCGCGGCCAGCCATCGGTCCGTCTTTGATAATGGAATGCCGCACGAGGGTCACGGAAAGGCCGTTCAGGCGCTCTGAAAATTGGCAGACTCGAATCATGACGCACCCCCATGCGTTGCTTCAGCAGCGCGCATGTTTTCGTGCCACGAACAGTCACATGATGCGCTGTCCTCGCTACATTCATCCGGCCAGCGCTGCCCCGTGAGATCCATGTCGAGCGCACCACCCTTTGCAAATGTCAGCAGTTCACCGATCGACATGTCGAAGGCACCGGACAGCTGTTGCAGATTCTCCAGGCCGATGTTCACTTCTGAGCGCTCCAGGTGGCCGATATAGTTCCGGTGCAACTGCGCCAACTCCGCCAATGTTTCCTGGGACCACCCGCGACCGACACGCAGCAGCTTGACCCGCAGCGACAACGCCTTTAAAAGTTTTTTCCCTGCGTCGGTTTTCATGGGGTCACCTCGCAGTCGGCCTGTTTGTCCAGACATACCCACGTGTAAGCATGCGGCGGCCCCGCGACGATCTCTGCTCGGCCCTGCACGACCATGCGCAGGACCTGGTTGTACTCCGCTATCCCACTGTCGGCGGATTGCCCGGCGGACAGCGTGACGGCGACGATTGCTGCTTTGAGTATGCTCATGACTTACACCTCCCAAGGTTGAATGAGGGCGCCGTACCGAGGTGCTTGTTAGGGGGAAACCCTGGGAGGAAAGACCCCCAGGACGCGCGACCCAGCACGACGCTGGGGAGAAGCGTAGCCAATGCCACTTCACTATGTCAAGTGCGATCGATGTTGACACCCATGGACGGCCGGACTACGCTGAAAATGTAAACAGCTCTGGGAGGGCTCAATATGCAGAATTCAAGCGATTTCCTTCACGCCTTACAGGCGCGTTACCCCTTATGCGAAGCTCGCCGCCGTCGCCTCCTGGCGTGGCTCCTGGCCGCCTTCCTTGGCGTTTTCTGCCTGCCCGCCCAGGCCGCCGACCCCTGGACGCCGGCCGACAAGGCCCGTGAGGCGGTGTTTGTCGCCTTGATGGCCGTGGACCTTGGCCAGACCCTGGACATTGAGCACCACCCGGAATTGTACGAAACGAACCCGATCCTGGGCGAGCACCCCAGCCGTCGACGCATTGCGACCTATTTTCTCACCACCACCGCGCTGCATCTCCTGGCCGTCGACGCGCTCCCTGCACGCTGGCGCGCTGCCGTGCAGTACGTGAGTATCGGCATTGAGGCCGGCGCCACCGGCAACAATTATCGGCTTGGCTTAAAACTGGCTTTTTAGCGGCCATGGCCTACAGTGCAGGGATGCAAGACACGGACTATGTTGACCAGCTGCACCTAGCGGCGCTTTCTGAACCGACCGGCCTTCGTGCGCGGGGGTAATCGTTTCTTCCTACTCTTTTTACGCTTTGCCACGTCGATTTCTCCAACGTTGATATTGATCGTACAGCAGCGCCCCGACAAACGCGGCCGCCGCGCCCATCAGGATGTTTTTCACGGTGACGCTCACCGGCCGCTGCCTGTTTTGCTGAACCAGTTATAAAAAATATTCTGGCCATCGTCGGTGTGCAGCAGGTCGAAGACCTGGGTGCCCACGGTCCATTCCTGTTGCGCGCCGGATCCAGGCCCGCCGGTTAGGGCGTTGAAGGTTTTGTTTGCCAGGTTGTCCGACGACGTGACCTTGAACGCATTTGGCGCGGTCACCACACCGACCACCTGGCCGGCCGCGTCGGAGGCGGCACTGAATACCCGATAGGCGATGTAGGCCCCTACCAGCAGCGCCACGCCGATGCCGACCGCTTTGACATTGGCGGCCACGGCCATCAGAACGCCCCCAGCAGTTTTGCGATGCCTAGACCTGACGCGGTGGACGCCCCCAGCATCAGCGCCAGAATCAATTCGATGCGCCGCACCCGATCGAACAGGCTGTCCAGGTTGTTGCAGTGCGGGCAGGCGCGCTGTTCGATGTGCCTCACTTTCGCGTTCATTTCCCTTTGCCCTTTATGACCGTATAGACCCCACCACCGCCGGCAATCGACAGCAGCAAGTTCGCCTGATCTAACAGCTCCTGGCTGTGCCCGGTCGCAATCAACACGAGCGCCCCGACCATGAACCCGAACCAGAAAATTTGCCGGCCCATCTTGTGCACCGCATCGACCCACGGCACCGTGACGCGCGCCAGCTCGGCGCGCCGCGTCTCTTCCTTGATCGTGACGTACTGCAATACCAGGGCGTTGCGCTTGTCCACGTCCTCGGTGCGCTCCAGCGCGATGTCCAGCGCCTTGCTGGCGGTGTTGCCGGTCAGTAGTCCCAACAGCCCTTTGAAAAATTCGCCCATCAGCGCCCCTGTAATCTCGCGTAGTTGGCCAGCACCTTGTTGACATACGACTGATTCTTGAATGGCCCAGCCTGCGGTGCCTTGCGCTGATCCCACGCGTTATACACAGCGACCGCGCGCGGCATGCCGAACGTGCGCACGTTGTAGGCGATAATCTGTGCGCCGATGCGGATGTTGGTATCGGGATCCATCAACCTGCCGGCCGTCATACCGGCCCACCCGTCCACATTGAACACGTTGGTGCAGATGCCGGTGCCTTTGTGCTGGCAAAGCACCTGCATCAGCCCGTAGGACGGATCCGATTTATTCACGGCGGCTGAGTCCAGGTTGGATTCCGCCAGGGCGTGCGCCATCAGCAAGCGCCAGTCGGTCTGATAGATCGCGGCCCACTTCTTAAACAGCGTTTCGTAGTCGCTCATGTTTTCCGCTGCCGCTGCCTTGCGTGTAAAGAGAATTGCGGCGCCAATCAGCCCCACCACCGAGGCCGCCAACATCACCCTGGCGGCGCGCATTTAATCTGAATATCCTAGAACCAGGTGTCCGATAACATCCGAATTGCCATTCCCTCCAGCATTGAGCTGTGTACTGTAGACCGTGCTTGTCCCCTGAAATTCAATTTTTACTATTTCATTGATGTTAAAAAATGGTGTTCCTGACGCTACCGCTACCCACTCTCTTGCGGATACAGATGCATACCCAGTTTGGCCACCTGCGCACGTATTTGACGTAAAAAACTGAACTGTGTTAGTTCTGGTTGCCACGGCATTGTTTGATAGCACTTGCCAGTCTATCCTGATGTCGGCTGATTTTGCGTCCGATGGTAGAGTAGGTATGAGCGTACGAATTGTGCACCCCACAGCATCCGCCCATACTGTTGCTGTCGATGTTACTGTTGTGTTTTTGCAATAATTTGGCCCTGTGCGGGTATACCCAGCAGCACACGCTTTCGTGCTTGATAGCGTCCCAGAGAACCCCCCCGTCGTGCCCGACACTGCGCCGCCTGAATAGCTGGCGCCCGACACCGCGCCC
>ERZ1292625.4138-Hain-H41-01um-R1-4138-length-11072-cov-4_pt1 | contig 11072 bp, 7 predicted proteins | sample MGYA00564400_ERZ1292625 | MGnify/ENA primary metagenome ERZ1292625 (study PRJEB36523, sample SAMEA6512639) | groundwater metagenome | collected 2019-01-08 | study: AquaDiva: Metagenomics assemblies of 32 groundwater samples
CAAAAAGAATTCTACATATCGCAAAGAAATTAGTGGATGAAAGTCAACTAAAATTTAAAGTTGATACGTTTGAACAACTTGCAAAAAAGATCATATCTGTAGTAGGTAATAGTTATAAAGGAAAACTTTTTAGATGTAAGATAGTTCTTAACAATAAGAATTATACTACATTCCCAAACTATGTGCCTTTTATGGAAAGTATGGATATTCCTCAAGAAAAGTCTAAACTTCGTCTTGGTGCAAGCGATAAAATAATTAAAAGTAAGGCAGATACTATAATAGTAACTAGCCCAAATCCATTTGTGGCAAATTCTCCATCTGGTGTTGATGGTCCTAATGGACCAAGTCAGAAAGATAATGAATTGCCATTCTAAATATGATCATGAGGTTATAATAGAAAATGGTATTATATCTCCGTTGTATTACAACGTACTCGAGCTTTTCGTATATTTGTAATACGGGTATACAAGAAAAGAGATACAATTTATAACCTCATTTATATTTAATAAACTAAATAAATTCATGGGCATTACAAAACTCGATAAGTTCAGCTGTTAGATTGGGATCAAGAAAAAGGGTCTATAGTAAGTCCAATAAACCAGAGACCTTGCGTAATGCTCATATATTTTAATCTATGTATGATTTGGAAAATACAGTAGAAACAGACGCTAGTCTTAGAAATCTTTTAAGACTAACTACAGAGTATGATATATACTCATTCTACATAGGTGGCCAATTCAGTATTGGTAAAGTAATGAAATCTCCTTTAAGGAAGGACATACACCCGTCTTTTGGTATATTTAAATCATCTATATCTGGTAATTTATTATGGAAAGATCAAGCTACAGGCAAAACAGGTAATATAATACATTTTGTAGCTGAATTATTTAATATTTCATATGAAGATGCTTTTCATAAAATATTAATAGAATATGAGGATGATAAAATAGGACCTACAAAAGAAGGAGAAAAGATACAACAATCTTATAAAAAAATGAAGACTATTATATCTATACAAAAGAAAAACTTCACTGAAATAGATGAAGTATATTGGGAACAATATTTCATTACTAGAGAAATACTTAAAAAATACGATGTATCCCCTATACATACATTCTGGGTAAACGATACAATATCTAATATTTTCTATACTAAAGAGCAACCATTATATGCCTACAGAGTATTTGACAAATATCAGATATATAGTCCATATGGGTCTAAAAAGAATAAATTCAGGACTAGTTGTACTACCTACGACATGTATGGTTTAGAACAATTACCTCAATATGGCAATTTGTTAATAATAACAAAAAGCAATAAAGATATGATGGTTTTAGATAGGTTAGGATACGACGCGATAGCTCCAACGGGTGAATCAACACCGATACCAATAGATATTATGCAGAGTCTTAGAGAAAGATTTAAACGTATAGTTGTATTATATGACAATGATGAATCTGGTATAAAAGGAGCAAAGAAACTTAGTTCCACAAATCATCTCGAATATATATGCATACCAATAGAATACTATACTAAGTTTAAAATTAAAGATATTAGTGATTTTATTAAAGCTTATAAAATTACTAAAACAAAACAATTATTAAAAGATTTGTTGAATGAAAAAGGTTAAACGGCGTAAACCTCAACCTATAAACAAAAAGGTTCGTAATGCAAGGAAGATTAACTTTAACAATATACAGTTTCAAAGTAAATTAGAACTATATTGTTATAAGAAACTTCTCGATAATGGAATAGAGTTTGAATATGAACCACAATATTTTGATTTAATACCAAAAATTGAATATGACGCATCATGTTTTGAGTCATATAAAAAAGGAACCAAATGGTTATTTGGACCTAAATCCAAGTTAATTAGAGGTATTAAATATAAACCAGATTTTGTTAATTTAAAGGATAAGTGGATTATAGAGTGTAAAGGGTATCCAAATGAAGCATTCCCATTAAAATGGAAGTTGTTTAAACATTATTTAAAACAACACGATATGATTGTACACTTATATCTAGTTAAAAATCCATCTCATGTAGATGATTGCATTACAAATATATTAAAAACAATTTATGGAAGAGAAACAATATTATAAGGAGAAACGCATAAGCAACTCCTCATTAAAATATTTTGAACAATCTCCATCGACATTTCAGAAATTCATAAATTCAGAATTAGAACAAATAGAGAAATATTACCTTGACAGAGGTAAACAAATTCATATGGCAATACTGGAACCAGATAAGTTCAAAAAGAATTATACAGTAGTAGATTTTGATGTACCAAAGTCAGAGCAACAGAAACAGTTTTGTGAAGACTATATAAAATATCTAAATGTTGATACGAGTAAATTAGGTAAAGACTTTACAGAAAATGATGAACTTAATGAAAATCATTCACTACTTGCTGCTTACAGAGATAATTACAAGACTACCGGTAAAGAGGAAAAAATTCTTGAAGATGCTAGAACACTTAAAAACAAACTTATCAGATATGTTGAATATCTAACCAAACGCAAACAATTTAAAGATATTCTATCATGGAGTAACTGGAATAGAATTACTAGTTTGAAAGAAGGAATAGTTAAACACAAATTAGCTAAAGAATTATTGTCTCTTGATGAACTAAGTACTAAACAAGCATGGAATGAATTACAGATATTTTGGGATGATCCAATACATAATCTGCCATGTAAGTCAATGATAGATAGATTAATTGTTGATGAAGAGAACAAAGAAATAATATTAGTAGATCTCAAAACTGCCATCACTTTCAAAGACTTTAAAGAAAGATGTAGAGATCTAGGTTATTTTAGGCAAATGGCATTTTACTGGTTCGCAATATATTGGTGGACAAAGAATGCGTTAAACAAAAATTATAGAGATTACACTGCAAAAACTTATATAGTGGCATTAAAAACTACAGATGATGCTGACGTTAAAGTATTTTCCATAGAAGAGCAATACTTAAAAGAAGGTCTTAATGATATGCAGTCTATTATGAATGATGTTGCATGGCATTGGGAGGAAAACAAATGGGAATATAGTAAAGCATACTATATAGGAGATGGTTCTGATAAACTTTAACTATGGCAACCAAATTGCCAATACAATTATGGATGTAATAAATGTTAGATATACTTATACTACTAAGTTTATTCTACCATTATTATTTGAACAGGATATAAAATATAACAAAGTACTTGACGAATTTTTCGTAAACGCATTTATGGCAGATATGGCAAATAAGGATAATGATGATAAAATACACTTATTGTTTGCTGATTATCCATCTTTACCATTTCAAAAACTATTACCAGAACCGATAACAGAGTACAGATATGATGAAGGATATGTATTTGTGTATAGTCTTCCTACTAAATATGAAGAAGACTATCTTAAATTTCTAATTGGAGATTATTCCAAATTTAGTGACGATGTGAAACAAAAAATTGTCAACTTTTGGCAAGTTGACAATAACACCCTTTTATGGGGAGTACTATACAAAAGTGGCATTAGAGTTAGTGCTTTCTATAAAAAACTATTAAACAAAAATGTAGATGATCTAGCACCATCTGCAGAATGGTGGGCTCCACCACAAATAGAGCGAGAAATCTTGGGGTTGGTAAAAAACTAACCCTTTTTTATTAATAATAACAAATATAACAAACATATGAATTTAAAAAACAGTACAGTTAATAAACTTGCTAAATCTATAATGGATGACATTATGATTGACTTTACAACCTTGAAAACAGCATATCTAGAAGGAAACGAATTTAAAGCATTAGTTGCAATAGAAGTAGATAACATTAATGTTTTGCTGGATAAAGCAAATGAAATGTATGATGCCGTTGAAAAAGTACCAGAAAATAGTTTTATTACACTGGGAAGATATATATTCAAATATAATAAAGAACTAGATACTTTCGAACATAATAACATAGAAGAGACTGCAAAAGATATTGTAGTAGCAAATCTTGCTTTTGATATATATCGTGGTTACAACGCAACTAACAAAACAACTTATATAGAACATAAAGTAGAGGCTATTGTTAGCACATTAGACGAAAGTATTAATCATAATCAAGCTTTAAAAATAGTACGTGAACAGATAGATCTCAATGAAATATTACATAACAAAAATATCTAATTAATACAATATTCATATTTAAAACTATATTAATATGTCAGAAAATAACACACTTCTCAGAACAACCACTATTGGTTTAGATGAATATAACAGACTCGTATCTGAAGCAGATAATAAAGATCAGTTAATAGGTTCATTAAATCAGTCTATTTCTAATCTTAGAAATCAACTTGACAAAAAAGAAGAGAAAGAAACTGAAATTAATCCATTAGTTAAGATTATTCATTATGAACATCATAATAATGACTATGATGAATCATGGGATGAAAGCGTTCATACAGAATTTCGTAATTTAGCTGAAGTTCAGGAACTTGCAAATAAAAAAGCTCAGAAAGTAACAGAGAATAAAATTGAAGAACAGAAGAATCTTATAAAAGAACTTCGTGATAATGTTGAAACTGTTCAAGATAGAGTTACTACTAAAGAACGTCAGATTCAGAAAATAAAAACAGATTACAAAGAGAAATTTGAAGATCTTGATGAAGAAAAAACGAAATTCGTAAAGAACTTAGAAAAGTTTTATGACAAAGATGTCACTTCATATAAAGAAACTATAAAGGATCTTAAAGAAGAAATTAAGAAAGTCAAAGAAAGTAAAACTGATGCTGAGGTTGAAGAGAAACGTAACAAAGAGGTTAAAGATCTGAAAACACGTATCAGAGATCTTGAAAGAATAATCGCTCGTGTTAATGATTCTCCTTTTTATAAGAGATGGTTTGTATTACACAAACTTGAAACTGAACAAAACAAAGCAAGTCAGGAATTGAAACAAAGAGAATATGATGCTAACAATGTTGGTACCACATGGGTACGAGACAATGAAAAAGTTAGGGAACTTGATTCATTTACAAAAATGATAAAGGGTCGTACTATTGGTGTTAGAAACTACATATGGTCAATATGTGGTTCTGATAGATACTAATAACACAGAATGCCAGTAGAGGCCTCTAAGAGGCCCTACAAGGCATTATCATATGCTTCTTAGTCCATTACCTTACTAACAGACTAAAGTGGCTACAGTCGCTCCGTAAGGGGCTACAATAGGAAAGGGGGCGGAAACTAATGTTTCTACCCCCTAACTTATTTAAATACCATTACCTTACTGTATAGGTTTACCCATAGAACCGCCAGCACCACCAAATGCAGCATTTTGAACGAATGTAACTTGATCTGTAATATCACGTAAACGGTAAAATTGACGTTCAACTGGAGTCATATTCATTAATGTTTTAAATATCTTTGGTCTACCTTTCCAAGCACCTGATTCATATATAGCCATTGGATGAAATATCTGACCACTAAGTTTAATTATATTTTCTATAACACTAATAGATGCAGCTGGTGATCTAAGGATAGACATAGCTGAATCTAGTTTAGGTGTAAAGAATAATAATTCATTTTGTAATCTAAAAGCTTGATATGCAATAAATGACCAGAATCTTTCTTCATCTGGATCATCTGATTCTCCACGCATATTCATTGCTATATTAGCCATGATAATTGCAAGCACTAAGAAACCAACTTCTGATATAGTTCTAACAATATTAGCTCGTTCATGATCATCTAAACTTGCCCATTCTTCAGACATTAAAGACATCTTAAATGACTGTAAATTACTCATTAATCTTTGTAAGAAACTATATTCGCTATGTTCTTCTATCTTACCAAATATATGACCACCAACATTACCAAGAAACTTACCAGTAGTAATATAATTACCTTCTACATATTGACCTAATCTTTCAATATACTGTTCACGACCCCACCTACGTCTAAATCCTGGTACAACAAACTTCCTAAACATATAAGCCATACGACCTACAGCCATTCGTTCTATAGCAACGCGACCTAATTTGGAGTATTCACCATGTATTCTTGAAAGTACTCCACGAGTCTTCATCTTAAATTCTAATTGATAATTTCTAGTACCTTTTGTACCATCTGTCCATTTAGATTTCTCTAAATCCATTTCTGATTTAAAAGTAATCTGACCTTTAGAATCAGTTTGTACCATATCAAGGATTGAACCTATGTCTTTACCATTTTTATCATATGCACGTATATTATCTAACATAGCAAGGGCAAACCTATTTTGCATTAAATGTTCACCAACATGAGATGTAAAAAATAATGTATCAAGATGCATCAATTGACCAAACTTAGTTTTACGATCCATATCAGCAACACCATAATTATCTACTACACCTAACCATTCATATAACTTGGTACTAATATGTTTAGGAGATATAGCGCCTATATCACTCAATGTACCACGTAAATGAGAAGTATACCATTTATCAGCTTTCAATGAATTAATTGGAGTTACATATTCCCTGGCTATTGTTTCAACTCTTTCTAAAGTTTCACCAAGTATTACGTTGGCAGTTCCAGCAATAAAGTTAACACCAAGTAAATTTAAAGCAGTATATTTATTTAATGCTTGAACAAATTTACCTACATCCATCTTACCTAACTTACCAGCATCTTGTTCATATTGACCATATACGCACGATAAAAACCAATCATTAACTTGTTGAGCCAATTGAGTATTGCTTATTTTAGCATCCGAACCTTTACGTTCTCTACCACCAATAGTAGTACTTACACGAGTAATAATATTACCTTTCATATCTCTTTTGGTAGCCGGTCTTTTATCAATCATAAATTTAGCCAGTTCCATTTGAGGTAATATATCAGACTTATGGTTATAGTCATTAGCCATTGACCAATATCTATAATACATTCCAGCAATATCGAAAGATTGTTCCTCTGGATCAAATACTTTTATAGTTTCAGTTATACCTTCTGGGGTTTTAACTTTAATTTCTTTGGTAATACGACCTGTAAAATGTACTGGTAAAAAATATTTACTATGACCAGATTCATCGGTTACTTCTTCATGCCTATGAGTATCATCAACTCTAAACGTAAAATCATCTTTTAAAGTATTAATAGTAATTTGTGCAATAGATTGACCAGATTTAATACGTTCATGATTTTGTTTAATTATACCAGGTAAACGAGTATCTAATCTAAATGTGAATGGTATATATCTATCAGCTTGTCTACGTAAATTAAGTATATAATTATAAAACTCACCTCTAACATCAACAGTATCTTTGGATATTTTATCCATACCAGATTTCTTCCATTGAGGATTAATCCATTTGCTAATTGGTATACGATGCTCCCAAGTATGCTCAGAAACCCAATGACTTATTAAATCACCTTCTTCTTCTGTAAGCATATTATTTTCCATCATTTGACTAATGGTCAATTTATTCTGTAGAAAAGTTTGATCTTCTAATACTTTAAATCCTTCTGGGGATATATTACCAAGTTTAACTTGTTCTTCTATAAACAACCAGTATGCCCCCTTAAATGAAGGTTGTAATGGCATATTTTGATCAAGCCATGTTTTAATAGCAAACCTACGTTGTGCTGGATCAGTATATTCTATAGTAGCATAAGCAACATGTTCTCTATACTCATTCCACATTTCTGATTTAGATTCTGTCAATATATGGCCCGTTAAATTACCATCAGAATCTCTTTCTAACATAAAATTATAAAACTCTTCATTTGATTTAGGAGACATTCCATGTGTCTTATACCATGCTTCTAATCTTCGTAGCATTAAAACCATTTCATCTCGTTTAGCTAATGTTTCAATACGAGAGTTTTCATCTGCCATAGCAAATGCTTTAACCATAGCTGCTGTAACAGGATCAGATGAATCGAGTAAATTATCAATCCACCTAGTTAATACACCTATATCCCTACTAGCTTTCTTTAATTCAGCACGAATTAAATTTTTAGTTTGTATTTCAAGATTATCGCCATTTTCATTTATTGCTTTGTCCACAAATTCATGTTCTGTCATACCATCTGGTATATTACCTCTGAACTTCAATTTACGATACTCTTTTTGTTTTTTTCTACGCATCTCTGCATATAAACCATTATAATATGGAGATAAGAAATCTACCAGTCTATCTATCCCAACCACTTCATAAAGACCTTTAATAGTAGAAATCATACTCATAGTTTCATTGAGTGACTTAAGATATTCTGGACCACCTTTAAAATTAGTTTCCCTTAATATAATACTTCTCAAGCCAGCCTCTTCATTCATTATAGCATCAAACGCTGAAACAGAATCACGCCAACCATATAATATCCTTAATGGAACTTCCTTGCCTTCTTTCTGATATCTTTGATACTCGAGCCAAATTCTTTTTGATTCTCTTTGAGCAAATTCTAATATTTTAGCTAATGCCTGTTCAGTATCTTTTTCTGCTAATAATTCTTCAATCTTACGTTCCATACTAGCTCTCTCATATCCTTTACTTTTACGAGACAGTAATTGCTTTTTATATATCAAAGCGTCTATAGATTCTTGGACTATTCTTTCACGTTCATTTAGTATTTTACCAGCAGCAAAATGAGTTTTTAATCTTTCTTTCTCCTGCTCTGCAAAATTATCATATACTTCTGTACTAACTTTATCATCTGCAAATATATCTAATGGTTTACCAGTACTCAATTCACTAGCAGTAGTTCTGTATATATAATATACTGATTCATCATAAGGAACTGTATCTATACCATTAATGGAGTGAATAGTATCAAGAGACACGTTAACGATTGCATTATTTTGAATCGGGGTATGCAGCATTAAAACATTTAAACTATCTACTTTAATACCAGTCATTTTTTCAAAATAGTCTTTCTGCAAACTTAATCTATATGCAGCACGTTGACGATCTGATAAATTTTTAGAACCACCAAACTTAGTTAACTTAAGCCAATCGGCAAATCCAAATTGCCTAGTTTCAAAATTAACTAAATGTATTTTATTAGTATTATCTATAATTACTAAATCTACAGTATCTGCCAATAATAAGTCTGTATTTGCTACCACAACATTTGATAAAAGAGTTGCACCAGGGTATTCTTTTCTAATACCATTAAGTATAGATACAATACGTTCTATAATTCTAGGATCATATCCCAGACCGCTATCTTCTGATATTTTAGTTGCTACTTTATTTAAATCAGACGATACTCCAAATCTATCAACTTCACCTGTATAAGATGCACGTCTACGCCAGAGTAATTGTTTTGCACGATCAGCTGCTTCAGAACTTAAGAAATTATTTGTAATTTTAATTTGAGCCATCTTGTCTTGATTAGACATAAACTTCTGACCAGACTCAATATGAACGTACTCATCTGTATTTCTATCTATACCAAACTTATTAGCAAAATCTTTTAATTTCTCATATATTGTTTTATGAGAAGGATTATCTTTCTGTAAATAAACTTCATCATCTAATTCACGTGGTAATTTCTTACTGAATGTAGGTTTTTTATTAAACGTATCACGCGTAGTAGTAAAGTCTATAGTTGCGGCTAATACATAGTCATAAACATTGTCATGTATGCCAAGTAGTTTCTTTATAGCATTAACGAATCTGCTAAACACATTAAGTTTCATATTTTTTAATTCATCTGCATATTTCTTTTCAGTTAATACATATGATAAAAACTCTGATGGACTTTCATAAGCATCACTGGTAGAGTATTTAGTTTGTAACTTGGCTATTCTGTATAACCTATTTATAGTATTAGCAAAAATCTTTTCGTCTTCAGTATAATTATTTACTAAAGCGGAATGAGTAAATGAATGCAATAATTCATGTGCTAACGTGATTGCTAGTTCTTCATTCGTAGCATGAGAACCAGTAAATGAATTTCTATAAATAGTTATTGTATTTGTAAATGGATCATAGTGTGCACCAGTATTTATGGCAATTGCAATACTTACTACTATTTTCAAATTAGCATTACTATCTAATCTAGATAAAAATAGTGTAAGCAATTTCTTTATTTCATCACTAATCTCTAATTCGTTAATAGTGACTATTATTTCAGCATTAGTTTTACCATCAATACTATCAAATAAACTATTAATATTATATTCGTTTTCATTTATTACAAGTTGAGTGTCTTCATCGGTTAATACTCTACCCAATTGTCTACCAGATAATGGTTTAATAACCCGTATCTTCCATATCTTTCTATTATATGGTAAAGGATTAGTAACTCTAACTGTAGTTACTGGTGGAATATAATCTGGATACATCCTAAAACTATATCCCTCTGGACCATATTTATCAATTAGTTCGTGCAGTTTCTTACGCACTACTTTCTCTGTAAACATAGTTTCAATACGTTCTGCACCACCTTCAAATTTGACAAGCCCTTCTTGATTCTCAACCCACCATACTTCAGGATTAAATGAATCTGTTATATGAACTAATTTACCATCACGCTGTTTGTAGAAACCACTTTCGATTTGTTTATTCTTACGAACTACAAATTCATTTTTAGTTTCTGCTAATTTACGAGATAATTTTTGAACTGATTGTAACACCCAATGGGTACCAACACTATTAAAACCAGCCTGTTCTGCCATCTTATTGAACTCGTCTTTGTCAGCATTAGTTAATTCTTTACGCATTGTTTCTTTAACTTCATCTGTTTGATCAGATAATAGTAACTCTATAACATCTTGTTTATTATAAATTTGTTTGGTTTTTTCACCAATAAATACAGAATCAACTTCTGCTTTAGATGGTATCTCTTGACCCAATAAGTCATACAAATAAAGAGTTCTATCTTCACCTAATTTCTCAACTGCGTACACCCAATCAGGATGCGATTTTAAAGGACAGACTAACATATTTTATATTTTACAGTGGGCATATGCATCCCTTAATTGTTTCCATTGTTCTGGTGTTACTTTCTCCCAGTCTATTATACCCATTTCAGTTACCATATTACTAACTGATTCTGGTTCTGTAGAGAATACTGTATTTGGTCCATTAAAAAATGGAAATTCATCTAT
>ERZ1292625.4139-Hain-H41-01um-R1-4139-length-11070-cov-25_pt1 | contig 11070 bp, 11 predicted proteins | sample MGYA00564400_ERZ1292625 | MGnify/ENA primary metagenome ERZ1292625 (study PRJEB36523, sample SAMEA6512639) | groundwater metagenome | collected 2019-01-08 | study: AquaDiva: Metagenomics assemblies of 32 groundwater samples
CTCGAACAATGATTTCCCATTGTCAAATCCGTTGTTTTACGCTACAATTATGAATGTGCGCATCGACCTGTTCCTCAAGACGTGCCGGCTCGTGAAGCGCAGGGCCGTGGCACGGGAGATGTGCGATGCAGGCAGGGTGCTGGTGAACGGGCGCGAGGCGCGGCCCGCCAAAGAGGTGAAGCGGGGAGACGTCGTTACGCTCATGTTTCCGTCACGAAGCATTGAGCTTGAGATTCTCGCCGTTCCTGTTTCATCAAAGAAGCCGCTCGGAGATGAACTCTACCGCATCATCGCGGATAAACGGATACAGGAAACCATCTGAACCATGGGAAAAAAGCCTCTCATAGCCATCACCATGGGCGACCCCGCGGGCATCGGTCCGGAGATTATTGCAAAGGTCTTCGACAGCGGGGAAATATTCCCCCACTGCCTGCCCGTCGTCGTGGGCGACGCCGGGGTCATGAAGAAGATCATCGAACAATTGAACTTCTCCGTCACGGTCCACGTCATTGCGGCGCCCAGCGACGCGGACCCGGTGCGGGGCAGGATGGATGTCATCGACATGAAGAACGTGGATATCGCCAAGCACGCCTGGGGGAGGCCGAATATCGCTTCGGGTAAGGCGGTCGTGGAATACATCAAGAAGGCCGCAAAGCTCGCCATGGACCATGACGTTGACGCCGTCGTGACCGCTCCCATCAACAAGGAAATGATGAATGCCGCGGGACACGATTACAGCGGCCATACCGAGCTGTTCGCGGACCTTACCGGAACCAAGGAGTTCGGCATGATGTTCGTGGGCGGCGGCCTCCGGCTCATCCTGGCCACCACCCACCTTGCGCTCAAGAACGTGTCCGCCCACATCAGCAAGGCAGGCATACTCAAGACCATCCGGCTGGCGCACCGGGCCGCGCAAAGCTTCGGCATCGAGGCCCCCCGTATCGGGGTCGCGGGACTGAACCCCCACGCCGGCGAGGGCGGGCTCTTCGGAAATGAAGAGTGGGACGAGATCCTCCCGGCCGTTCTCGAGGCCAGGGCTGAGGGCATCAATGCCAGCGACCCCCTGCCGGCTGATACGCTTTTTTACAAAGCGCGGAACAATTACTTCGACATCGTGGTGGCCATGTACCACGACCAGGGCCTCGGGCCCCTCAAGATGCTCGCCTTCGGAAACGCCGTGAACGTCACCGTGGGTCTGCCTATCATCCGCACGTCCGTGGACCACGGGACCGCCTACGACATCGCCGGCAAAGGATGCGCCGATCCCACGAGCCTCCTGGAGGCGCTCAAACTGGCTTCCAAAATGTCGAAACAATCCACGAGAGCGGAGGAAAAAGCGTGAGTGACCGATCGTCTCGCCCGCTGCTGACCCGTACCCATCTCTTCGCCGCGGCGTTCTTCATCGTCCTTATCTTTCTGCTGTACCAGGCGAGCCGCCTTATTACGCCCTTTCTGTCCGCCGTGCTCTGGGCGGCCATCATCGTGCTCATCCTCTATCCCCTGTACGCACGGGTCCTCAGGCTCCTGAGGGGGCGGAAGACCCTGGCCGCCGGCGTCATGACCTTCTTCACCCTCATCCTTGTCATCGGGCCGACTGTGGTCCTGTTTGCGCTCCTGACGGGAGAGGTCGTGGACCTATACACAGCGGCAGTGGAGTTCATCCAGTCGGGAGGGTGGGCGGACCTGTGGGGCCGCCTCAAGACGTCGTCCCTCGGGTCCGTTCTTTCTCAGCCCTACCTCGCGGAGCTGGACATCAAGTCCCGCGTCATCAACGGCCTGGGAGATCTCTCGGCCGGCATGGCTGCGCAGCTCGGCGCCATGCTCAAGAACATGCTTCTTGCGCTCCTAAACCTGTTCATCATGCTCTTTGTCATCTTCTTCTTTTTCCGTGATGGAAAGGCCTATGCTGATGAGGTCACGGACCTTCTCCCCTTCCCAAAGACACAGAAGAAGTCCATCATGGAAAATCTCGGCAACACCTTTTCCGCCGTCTTGAACGGTTTATTTCTCGTGGCCCTTTTGCAGGGGCTCATGACGGGCGTGGGATTTCTCATTTTCGGCGTCCCCTTCGCCATTTTTTGGGGTTTTCTGGCGGCGATCGCGGCGCTCCTGCCAATCGGTGGATCGGCCCTCGTCTGGGTCCCGGGCGCGCTCTACCTCTTCTTGAAAGGCTCGACCCTCAAGGCTGTCCTGCTTGCGGCCTGGGGCACGCTGCTCGTCAGCACGCCTGACAATTTCCTGAAGCCTATCCTCATCGGAAGGAAGGCCAAGCTCCCCACCTTTTTCCTCTTCCTGGGAATCCTCGGCGGTATCCAGGCCTACGGGATCCTGGGCGTCCTCTTCGGCCCTTTGGTCGTGACGCTCCTTATCGCCTTTCTCAGGATATATCGCGAAGAATATGCGGAAAAATGAAAGATGGAGAAGGACGTAAGAGGGAACGCGGATTTACGGAAAGGGCGGACCTAAATCTTGATGAAGTCGTAAAACTTAAAATCCACCGCGGAGGCGCTGAGACGCTGAGAAGAACGTATTGAAATTAAGGAGCTTTTCTCCGTGCCTCCGCGTCTCTGCGGTTAAAAAATGACTTTTTACGAGACCATCAATCTTTTGTGCTGTAAGTTTTTTCCCTTTGATCCGTCCCTTCAGATTTCATCCCTGTCCAAAGGTTTTGCAGTTGAATCGATGTCGAGAAGGAGAACTACGGAATGGAAGATCTCGCAAAATCCGATACCTGGCGGGTGTTCCGCATCATGTCGGAGCTCGTAGAAGGGTTTGAAGCGTTGAACAACATAGGCCCTGCGGTGACCGTTTTCGGCAGCGCCCGGGCCGAGCCCGGCTCTCCCTCCTATAACACGTGCCTCAGGGTTGCCGAAAACCTTGCCAGGAACGGCTTCGCCGTCATATCGGGAGGCGGGTCGGGCATCATGGAGGCGGCGAACAAGGGCGCCCAGAATGCGAACGGTATATCGGTGGGACTGAACATCGAGCTTCCCATGGAACAGGAGCCCAACGCGTTCCAGGACATCAGGGTGGAGTTCCGCTACTTCTTCGTGCGCAAGCTCATGTTCGTGAAATATGCCGTGGGATACATAATATTCCCCGGCGGCTTCGGCACCATGGATGAGCTCTTCGAGGCCCTCACCCTCATCCAGACCGGGAAGATACGGGGCTTTCCCGTGGTCCTCGTCGGGAGCGCATACTGGAAGGGGTTGATCGACTGGCTCAAGGCGACGGTGCTCTCCCACGGCTCCATCAGCCCCGAGGACATCGACCTCATCCACATCGTCGATGATCCCGAAGAGGTAAGCGACATCATCCTGCGGCGCTACCGAGACCGCACAAGCGCCGTCCCTCAGGACCGGCGGGACCGGAGCAGGCGGGGTATTTAGTCCCTCGTGCGCTCCGGTCGCCACACCGGAACGCCCGGCAGCGCTCCCGATTCATTCCGGCTTAACGAGGAAGATTTCCCGCGTTCCCCGAATTTTCCCCTTTTTTTCTCTGCTTTTTCCGGGACCCTGAAGACTTGAGGCGCTGGCCGGCGCGTATCATGCGGAACCAGCGCTCGATCCTTTCCCGGTAGATCATGGCGAGAAGGATTGCGCCGATGCTGATCCCCACGACGGTGAAGAACGCTCCGTACCGCTCATCCCGGAAATAGGTGCCGCCGATGGTGAGGAGCGTGGTGCCGAGGAGCCGTCCCACGGTGGATACCACGAGAAAATCGCGCTGACCCATGTGCCCCAGCCCGAGGAGATAGCTGAGGAGGTCCTTGGGAAATCCGGGGATGAGAAACATGAGGAAGGCGAGAAACATCCCTTTGTGCTTCATCACGTAGTCGTAGCGCTTTATGGTCTCGGGGTTCGCCACGAGCTCCACAAGCGGCCTGCCGAGGAGCCGCGCCAGCCCGAAGGCAAGCCACGAACCCAGAGTGAGCCCGATGGTGGAGAACACAATCCCCCAGAAGGGACCGAAAAGCATCCCTCCTACAAAGCCCGTCACCTCGCCGGGCACCGGGGCGGCCACGACCTGCACGATCTGCAGGCCGATGAAGAGAAGCACGGCGTTTGCCCGGTGCCTGCCGATGAAGTCGATAAGGCGCTGCCTGTCCGTAAAGAACTCGATCATCCCGAGGGCGTACAGGATATAGGTAACGCCGGCGAAGATCGCAATAAGAACAAGGGCCTCGATTACCGTTCTTTTGTCAAGCTTTATCATGTGCGGGAATTGGAGAGAACCTACTTCTTAAACAGATTTTCCAGCGCCTTTCGCGCAGCGTCGGGCTCTGGCCGGGACGACCCGGAACCGCGGGCGGCCCCTGCAATTACAAAGTAATCACAATAATTCGCCTTCTCTTTTTCCTTCACCAGTTCGGCCACGGGCTCTCGGCACTGTTTCGGCGCTGAAGGATCATGAAATTTGCAATTACGGCAGCAGTGCAGGTCCGCACGGCAGAAGGGACATTCATCGCGACGGCCCACTTCGCGGCCCAGGCTGAGCTCCTTTTTGCAGGCGTGGCAGATGTTCATATCGGCCCTACTATAACGTATTGTAAAAGATTAGACAAGAAAAAGATACGCCGCTCAGAATAGCGTGTTTGTAAACATTCGAATGAGCAAGAGCTGAAACGACATCGGAGGCGGACGCGGGCGTCATCGGCGGCACCCAGGCCTATTCGGTAATCTTCCACTTGCGGCGGAATTCCGCGATCTTTTCTTGACCGGGAGATGAAAAAGATTTAATATGATTTTGGTGGTCTCGTAAAAGGTCATTTTTTTAACCGCAGAGACGCGGAGGCACGGAGAAAAGCTCCTTAATTTCAATACGTTCTTCTCAGCGTCTCGGCGCCTCAGCGGTGGATTTTTAGTTTTTACGACTTCATCAATTTTGTTCGGGTTATTTCTGCGGAAGCTGGAATTTGAATAGTGCAGGTAATGTGTTCCTCAGTCACATAAATGGCGAGTGGATTCCCGGTTTCGGAGGAGTGACAAGGAAACTCTGGAGCAAGAAAAGGGCTTAACCATGGCTAAGGCAATAGCATTACTCTCAGGCGGCTTGGACAGCACGCTCGCCGTACTCCTCTTGAAAAAGCAGGATATAGAGGTTACTGCCCTGACGTTTCTCACGCACTTTGGCTGCGACATGTCCGATTCCTCCTCGTGTTCGTCCGACGCTTCCTCCACCGCCGCGAAGTACGGCTTTACGGTAAAGGTTTCTCACCTCGCGGACAAGTTCGTGGAGATCGTGAAGGCGCCCAAGTTCGGGCGCGGCAGGAACATGAATCCCTGCATAGACTGCAGGATCCTCATGCTCAGGGAGGCGAAAGCGTTCATGGTGATGACGGGTTCCGATTTCGTGGTCACCGGCGAGGTGCTCGGCCAGAGGCCCATGAGCCAAAGACATGACACGTTTCCCCTTATCGACCGGGAGACAGGGCTCGAGGGCCTTGTGCTCAGGCCGCTCTCTGCGAAGCTCCTGAAACCGACCATTCCGGAGACAACGGGTCTCGTGAACCGCGAAATGCTCTGCGGTTTCTCCAGCCGTTCGCGGAAGCCCCAGATGGCGCTGGCCAGGGAATTCGGACTCACGGACTATCCGACACCAGCCGGCGGGTGCCTGCTGACAGACCCCGGCTATGCCCACCGCCTCAAGGAACTTTTGCGCCACAACGCCGACCCGAGCGTGAGGGAGCTCCTGCTCCTTCGCGTTGGGAGACATTTCCGACTTGCAAGCGGCAGAAAGGTAATCGTCGGCAGAAATGCCGAAGAAAATGAGAAGCTGCTGGATTTTCCGGAAAAGAACGATTATCTGCTGGATGTGTTCGGGTTCGGAAGCCCCCTTGCCTTGATGGAGGGTGAGACGTGCAGGGATGACCTGCTCCAGGCCGCTGCTCTGTGTGCCCGCTATTCCGACGCCCGGCACCTGCCCGTGGTGGACGTCCATGCGATGAGGGATGGAGAATCGTTTACCTTGAGCGTTGCCCCTGCCGGGGAGAAGGCGGTCGATTCCCTCAGAATCCAGAAGGCCGCGTGAAGTTCTATGGCCTTGCATGACGTGTCGTTTTTTCTCCCTTTCCCTTCTTTATCCTTTTCCTCCTTAATCTGGTTATCACACGCGTATGAGGATGAAGTGTCGCTGCTTTATTTCATGTATCCTTTGAAGTTCCAGATGATTTCATGAAACGATCAAATGGATTATGCTTGAACAAAGCAACCACCCTGCTCCGTGTGAAATAGATTATGTTTATTGCGTGTACAAATACCATCACGATGTTGAACGCCAGTATACCGCGATTGATGACGTGTTCGTTCACAATAAGGGACAAGAACAATATAAAAAGTGAGTAAAATCCCCGAGAAGGGCCGATATAGGCGAGTTCCATTCCCAGCGGCAGGTAGATGAAAATCAACAGGTGCGCGATCATGAGTGAAGAAACCACGACGATGAAGCAGGGTATTCCAGAGATTCTTTTGATAAGGCCGTAAATGATAAAGTAATTTACAAGCATGGTTACAAGATAAAGCAATATAATCCACAGGGTTTTAACCGTGCTCGGGTAAAAGAACGAAACGACGCCAAAAACAAGATATCCGGAAAACAGGACAATATTAAAGAGTATCCACCGAAACCCGGGCCGTAGCAATTCAGGAGCCATCTTGAGTTTGACGGTAATCCGTTTCAGCAGATCTTCGGGCTTTCGCTTAGTCATTTGCCGGTATCTCCTTAAGGGCGTCCGCATGCTTTGCCCTTTTTAATTCTATAGCAACCTGCTGATATGGTCAATAAAAAGATTAGACAAGAAAAAGATGGAGCGTTTTATTCAATGGTGACGGCCCCAAACGGGCAGGAGCCGACAACCCCTTTGTGCTCTTCAACTATGAACTTCTCATAATTTATGACCCATGCCTTCTCATCCCGTATCTCGAAGAACAGAGGGTACAATGCGGCACAGGCCCCGCAGCCGACGCATAGCCCAAAATCGACATTCGGTATCACGTTGCGATCTCGCTTTCTTTTGTAATGTATTAATTATGATGATCTCGTAAGAAGTCCGTAACGGCACCCGTCCGTCGTTCCCGTGGAAACGGGAATCCAGTCTTTTCACGCGGTTACTTGAGTTCTGGATACCCGCTTTCGCGGGTATGACGACTTTTTACGATGTATCAATTATACCGGGTATCGGCTTAGAGAAGCAAATGGAGTAAGGCGTGAGGGTGAGCGGGTAAGGGGCGGGCGGGCTGCGGGAGAGCGTGAAGACATGGTGAAGAGAGATGAGAATATGATGGACAAGGGACGACGATTAATGCCGTTTTTTTTACAAATACAGCATCACACCATTCCGAGAACGGATATGATTTGCATCACGCTTCATCTTCCTGGAAAGACAATTAAGTTAGACGCCTATCTCTCTTTACTTTTCCCCTGTTTTATAGTACCTTCTATGCAGTGAGGTAAGCTGTCATGAAGGAAAACAGCAGGATTGCCCAAGAATTGAAGAAAAAACTTTCCGACGTCGTCGAAGTCCTCGATTTCAAGGTCTTCGGCTCACTCTCACATTCCGAATGAAACAATGCCCCTAAAGTGCAACCCGTCAAGCGGGTTAGCTCGTCGTTCAACTAAGGAGGAATCATGCGGTCCCTTCGGAAATCAGATAATGCCCCCCGGTTCCTGCTCCTCCCGGCCCTCGCGCTTATTTTTTTCTTTGCCGCCTGCGCCCCGGTGACCATGCCGGCAAAGAAGGCCGGCATTGCGCCGCCGGGAGAATCAAAGATGGCCATGATCGCGCCGGAGGCGCCCGCTCCTGCAGAGGCGCTGATGACAAGAGACAAGGCCGAAGCCTTCGCCGAAAAGGAAAAGGCGACGGCCGGCCGCCCGGCGAGAGGCCAGGAGGCCTCGGGCCTCAAGGCCGGATACGCGGACGACAACAAACAGTTCAACTATTACGTCCATTTTCTCGAACAGTATGCCGCGCAGGCGCAGCATTATCCGATCAACATCACCGAGCGGATCCAGATCAAGGTCGTCGATGCCGCGGGCAAACCCGTGCCGAACGCCGAGATAACCGTCTTCAACAACAGCGAATCCCTTGCTGCCGGCAAGACCTACTCCGACGGGTCGTTCTTCTTCTTTCCTTCCGAATACCGCGTTGACATCTTCCGCTATCAGGCGACGATCGCCCATATGCAGCAGTCGCAGAAATTGGCCATTGACCGGCAGGGCCCGCGCGAGATCGGAGTGAAGCTGGGGCAGCAGCGGACCGTCCCGCAGCCGCTTCCGCTCGACGTGCTCTTTGTCCTCGACACGACGGGGAGCATGGGCAAGGAGATCGAGCGGTTGAAAAAGACCATCGAGCTCATCAATCTCAATCTTGCTTCGCTGTCGTCAAGGCCGCAGGTCCGCTTCGGCATGGTCCTGTACAAGGACCGGGGGGACGTGTACGTGACCAGGCTCATCCCCCTGACCAGCGACCTCGACGCCTTCCAGACAGAGCTGAACAAGGTCCAGGCCACGGGCGGCGGCGACATCCCCGAAGACCTGCAGAGCGCCCTGACGGACGCTGTCCAGAAGGTAGGCTGGAACCGCGACGGGATCCGGCTCGCCTTCGTCATCACGGACGCGCCGCCGCACCTGGATTACGGCCAGAAATACACCTATGTCGGCGCCGCCGCGGACGCGAAGAAGCAGGGGATCAAGATATTCTCGGTGGGCACGGGAGGGCTGAACCTCGCCGGGGAATACGTGCTCCGGCAGATCGCCCAGTACACCTCCGGCAGGTACATCTTCCTGACCTACGGCGAACAAGGCGAGAGCGAAGGCGGCCTACCGGGCAGCGTAAGCCACCATACCGGCGACAACTTCCAGACGGACAAGCTCGAGACCATCATCATCCAGTTCGCCAAGGAAGAGATCAACAACGTTCTGGGCGCGGGCAGGGAAAGCGACGGGGACTATTTCTCCGCCACCAAGGTCGGAGACGAGGCCGGCGCCGAGACCCTGCAGAAGCTTTTTGAACAGGCCGTTGCCCAGCTCGCGGACTACTCCACCATCGCCATCCCGGAGAAGACCGCGGCAACCATGCTTCCCATCTCTCCGAAGAACGCCACGCTGTCGGTGAACGCCGAATATTTCAGCGAACAGCTCGGCCTCTCGCTCAGCAGGAGCAAGACCTTCACCATGGTCGAACGGAAGGACCTCCAGGCCATCCTGGAAGAGCTGAAGCTCCAACTCACCGGGGCGATCTCCGACAAGGACGCCGTCAAGGTGGGGAAACTGACCGGCGCGAAAATGATCGTTGCCGGCAGCCTCTACGGAAACGCCGAGTACTACGAGCTGTTCCTGAAACTGCTCCGGGTCGAGTCCGGCGAGGTGCTCTCGGTAACCAAGGCGAGGATCAATAAGAAGCTGGGGCTGTAAGGCTGCGAAGCGAGGGGAAGGGTTGCAACTCTGTACCCCGAACCGTGATCCAGGGACCCTGAGAGGTTTAAATGCCGCCGTTGTGCGGGTTGTCCCCTAACCCCCTGATTTCATGACACTTGACATCGGGCCTAATTTCATTATAATGAAAACATGTTCGATAAAGTGAAAACATCTTCACGAAAAATAGGCGCTCTGAACGGCGTGCTCGTCAAAACGACCCACCAGAAGGTGCTTGCTCTGTTCCTCGCCGACCCGTCGCGTCGACTCTATGGCTCCGAGATTTCCAAGAAAATCGGGATCAGCATCGGCCAGACGAGCAAGATCCTGAGCGATCTGTTGCGTGCGGGTGTGGTCGAAAAAGAGCGAAAAGGAAAGACCGAGCTCTACTCGCTCCGCGAACTTACGCCGGAGTTGAGGCTGTACAAGACGCTGAATACCGTACTCAATATCGCGTCCCTCGTGAACCGTTTCAAGCCATCGAGTAAACTGGTCATCCTGTTCGGCAGCTGCGCACAGGGAACAAACGCGGAGGAAAGCGACCTCGACCTGTTCGTAGTGAGCAGCGCCCGAAACGAGGTTTTGGACGCCGTGGCCCGGTTCTCTCCGAGGAACCGGTACGGCTATGCCGAGATCAAGCCGGTCATCAAGAGCCCGGCAGAATGGGCGCGCATGGAATCGGACGATCCCGTATTTTTCGGCGAGGTGCAGAAGGGTATCGTGCTTTTTGAAAAGGACGTCAATGAGTCGCGACTTTAAGAATTGCCTCGACAAGAAAAAGCTCTACCGGTCCGACGCGGCCAAAGCGCTCGCCGGAAAGGAATTTACATCGGCCGGTGACGACCTCGCAGAAGCGGAATTGAGCCTCTCGCAGAAGCGTTATAAGTGGGCGACGATCCAGGCATATTACGCGATGTTCCACGCTGCCCGTGCGATGATCTATTCACGCGGATACCGCGAGCGCAGCCATTTCTGCGTTGTGGCGGGTATCGAACACCTTTTCGGGGATGAAAAATTGATCGACCTCAAGTGGGTGCGGGCGCTCACGAATGCCATGTCGCTACGGGAAGACGCCGATTATTCCGATGCCTTTTCGCCGGAAGGGGCCGAGGTGTCCGTCGGGAAGGCGAAGGGATTTCTGCAGGAAGCGAAACGAATATTGGAAGGAGTACGGGAGAAGAAGTAGGCAGGTGAGCGTGACCCTAGCTGTTCCTCCTCACTCCTCACGTTGCACTGGCCCTTTGACCCATGACCCATGACCACTCACCGGGGCGATCTCCGAGAAGGACGCGGTCAAGGTGGGGAAACTGACCGGCGCGAAGATGATCATTGCCGGCAGCCTCTACGGGAACGCCGAGTATTACGAGCTGTTCCTGAAACTGCTCCGGGTCGAGTCCGGCGAGGTGCTCTCGGTAACCAAGGCGAGGATCAATAAGAAGCTGGGGCTGTAAGGCTGCGAAGCGAGGGGTAGGCTTGCCGCAGAGAAAAAAAGGAAAACAAAAAAGCCTGGAGGTCGTTGTTACATAGATTGCAAAAAACTTGGGGGCATAGTAGCGCATCGTAAGCAAGAAACTGCTTTTTCAAGACTCGACCCCAAATATTCACCAAATATTCACCAAATATTCACGACCCCAAATATTCATCATAAATTAGCGCTGA
>ERZ1292625.4140-Hain-H41-01um-R1-4140-length-11067-cov-3_pt1 | contig 11067 bp, 9 predicted proteins | sample MGYA00564400_ERZ1292625 | MGnify/ENA primary metagenome ERZ1292625 (study PRJEB36523, sample SAMEA6512639) | groundwater metagenome | collected 2019-01-08 | study: AquaDiva: Metagenomics assemblies of 32 groundwater samples
CTGAAGTTAGTATATTTTCAATTCCATAATGACAGTCCTCATTATATGCCAGTCTGTTAGAAGTACTACTAATAACACAAACAATTCTGGGCAATGGGGGATTCTCAGTTTTTCCATAAGCATCAATACTACTAAAGCCAGTCTCTTGAAGAATTCGGAATCTTCTTTCGATCTCAGCGCTCACCCAACCAAGTGCATTCTGTATTTTGCTCTGGTCGTAAATAATCGGAGTCAGCATGTGAGGCGAGTCGGCAATCGTAGAGTTCGAAAACAGTCTAGTATCATCACTCACAATCAGCTTAAGTACATCAGGGCCATAAGTATTGGTCAAAAACTCCAGTTGAGATTTCAGAAGCCCAACAGAGTTGCACATTGGGCTATTAAAAATATAGATATGACCCAGATTATCAAGTGAAGCAGAAACCATTCTCTTTTTCTCCAATCCCACCGGAATTATTATTCCCTCCACACTTAAGGCTTCATTTTGTAGATTTGACAATGCTGTATCTGAAATCTCTTTAGGTGCCCACTCCTTCTTAATATCCTCAGGAAATACTTCTTCTAGTCCTGCCTCTTTTCCATCACTTTTTATAAATTCATCAAACGAACCAATAATCACTTCTCTCGGTTTGTTTCCCTCAGATGATCCAAGAATTCCTGCTTGCTCAAGTTGACCCAATATTCTCGCTGCCCTTGCGTATCCAACCTCCAACCTTCTTTGTAGCAGTGAAGCTGATCCTTTACCTTCAGAAATAATATACCTGGCCGCTTCTTCAAACTTCTCATCAACATCAAACAAACTCACGTTATCAGTTCTTACGTGAATCTTTCCATCACTAGTTAGGATGTATTTGGACATATCCATATCTTACACTCTGGGTCACACAAAGAGCCGCTTGGCCGTTTAGACAGCATTTGACCTATCGGCCAAGCGCTTGCTTCGCGGGCATTCATAGAACTTCAGAATATACCTAATTACTCTCTTTGAAAAACGCTCCAAGTGGGAATTGCGACAACAACAGATCCTTTATTTTCATCATTCCAGATGGTAGATGACAAACCCCAATAATAAAAGAAAGTTGTGGAACCGTCTTTATTTTTTACACTTGAGGAAACACCACTTTTTGTATACAAAACCACGAGATCACCCGCTCGCGTCAATTGATCGGGGAACCAGTATGCATTGTGAACTTTATTAGTAATTCCTGAAGTACCAATTCCGGTTCTGAAAATTCCAAATCGGCCAACATCAATATCCGTTAACGATTTAAGGACAATTCTTTCGTTAGGTAGATTCCCAGCATCGTTAATTTTTATTATTTTTATATTCATTTAGCTTTAACCACCTTAGCTACGACACCAACAATAATAAACAAAAAGCCGATAGAGAACAACGTGCCATTCATTGGATTCAATGATGATCCTGCCAGAAGTGAGCCTACAGTAATTGTACCAATTGAAAGCACATCAAATGCATTGAAGGTTTTTAGTTTTTCAACAAGAACAACCTTTTCACGCTCGGCCGAAAAAAAATTATCTCGATATTCCTTGAGTTCTGTGTTCTCTGCGAGTAACTTGTGTCTCTCGTTAATGATCATCCTTACAACATCAATGTTTTTTAGAGCCTTTTCTGTCAACACGGGAGAAATTAAATCGTATGCACTATCAGCTTTTGTGCTTATGGAAGCACCAGCTTTTTTCTCCTTAGTTTGCTGGGGAGCTTTGGTTGTATCAATGGTATAAGTCATTCCTTAAGGGATAATATAGCACGACTTCGTTATATACTGCTTTTCGGTTCATATTTGGGATAAAATAAACCCATATGGGTGAAGCATACTCCAGAGCTGTAATTGATCAAAAACTAAAAGAAGCAGGTTGGGATATTCTTGACCAAAATCAAGTAGTGTTCGAGGATCATGGGGCCGCTGGTAGAGCTGATTATGTCTTGAAAGATAAACTCGGTCGACCACTTGCCCTTATTGAAGCTAAAAAGCCAGACATCGATCCTTACTCAGCCAAACAACAAGCTCTAAACTACGCCGATACACAATACAAGGGGAAAATAGACTTCATCTTTTTGGCTAACGACCATATTATCTATCTTTGGGACTTTCAAACAGGCGGCGATGCCCTGCCAGTTCCCGTTTTCTTTTCTCAAGACGACTTAACTAGAAAAAGACAATCGAGAAATCTAGGAAATGTCGAACCCCTCACCCAAAAATCAGTCGAAGAAAACTATTTTTGGGATGTTAACCAAGATATTAAACTCCGCCCTTATCAAATTGAAGCATATAACGCCATCGCAAAAGAATACGATGAAGGCAAACGAGCATTTCTTTTGGAAATGGCAACTGGAACAGGGAAAACGGTTCTTGCTTCGCTAATAATTTCCAAATTTCTGAAAACTAATCAAGCTCAAACTATTCTCTTTGTCGTTGATCGTATCGAACTAGCCAGACAAAGTAAGGGGACCTTTGAAAAACTTCTTGGAAATCTATCTGCGGTTGCTACTTATTGGGGTGGATCAAAGAAAAATCTAACTGGTGCAAATATTGTTGTAGCCACAATTCAGTCGTTAATTTCTCATGGTCGAGATGTCTTTACCCCTGGATATTTTGACCTAATTATTCACGACGAAGCACATCGCAGTATTTACTCACCAGAAGCACGAGGTGTCATGGATTATTTTGTTGGAGTTACAAAAATTGGATTGACCGCGACTCCAAAGGACTTCCTAAAAAACATTGATGTTAGTAAACTTGCGCAAACCGATCCTCGCTCAGTAGAGTTAAGACTACAAAGAGATACCTACAAGTATTTTGACTGTGAAAAAGGTCAGGCCACATTCCGCTACAACATCCAAGATGGCGTCAAAGATGGTTTCCTTGTTCCAGCTAAACTTCACAAAATGACATCCATGCTTACCCAAGAATCACTTGGAGAAACAGGGCTAGCAGGTGAAGGAGATTACGAAAGCGAAAACTACAAAATCAGTGATCTTGAGAAAAAAGTCTTTATTCCCCAAAGAAATGAATTAATGATGAAAGAGTTGTTGGAATATGCTGAAAAAACTCCAACTGGTGAAATTGGGAAAACAATCGTCTTTGCTGTCAACCAAACCCATGCACTCAATCTCGAAAAAATTCTCAACAAACTAAGGCCAGAATACAATGGTCGTTTTGCTCAAACCATAACTAGTTATGTAAAAGAGGCTCACGAACTAGCCAAAGATTTTAGAAACATCGACACGAAACTTCCCAGAATAGCCGTATCGGTAGATATGCTTACAACCGGATTCGACGCTCCTGAAGCACAAAACATTGTTCTCGCCCGTCCTGTTTTTGAGCCAACTTTATATCAGCAAATAAAAGGCAGGGGTACTCGCTTGTGTAAAGAAATAAACAAACAACAATTTGTAATTTTTGATTTTTGTGGAGTCTGTGAATATTTTGAGGAAGCCTATGATTGGGAAGCTCCTCTTGACTTACCCAGACAAATAGAAGCTAAGCACAGGATAGAATCTGGCGGGAGAGACATGGCCATAACTTTCACAGGTGAAGAAACAATAATTGACTACGGAGTTCAACCAACCATAACCAGACCAGATTTAGTATCTGTCCGCGACCAAATCATTTACGGCCCAGATGGAGACAAAGTAGATAAAGAAATGTATCGAGACGAATGGTCCAAAGCAGTTGCCCAATTTGCTGATTCACATCCAGAAGTCAAAGAAATGATTGACGATGAGAATAAGCAAGAAGAATTGATTGAGTTAATCAATTCTGATTTATTAAACAAGCCTGATTTTTATTTCAATGAGGATAACCTTACAAAATCTCATAAGGTAATAGCCACCATTCGCGACTTCTTCCTATCAGCTCTTGGCAAAAAATCTCTACCGGAAAAAGAAATACAAATTCAAGAGTGGAAAAACGGAATCATAGATAAATATGGATCAATAAGTTCGGGAGGTTCCCAACTAAGGCACATTATGGTCAGGCTAGTTGTTGATGAAGTTGCTCAGAATGAGGAATTAAGAAAAGAGCTAAAAGAAAAGCCAAGTCTTAATTTTCTACTCAAAGAACCATTCAGCACTGGTTTTTCTGCAGAGGAATGGATTAACACTTTTGGAAAAGAAGAATTGCAAAATCTAGTTTTTGATATTAGTAACAGCAAAGTAATTTACTTATAAACCATGCCTGGAACTGAATTCAAAAATCAAGTCGATAATTTGATGAACATTTTGTTTGGTGCTGGTGTTGCTAGTCACGCCACAATTATCGAGCAAATAAATTATCTTGTATTTCTTCGGTCTCTTTCCAAAAAAGACGATAGTGCCATGATTCTGGATTCATCTGCGGAAAAAATATTTTCTGGAGAACTGGCTAAATATCATTGGAACAATCTTCTTGTTCTAAACGCCGAAGTTCTATTTACCACCCTTGAAGAAATTTTCCGTAAACTTCCTGAGCTGGCGACAGATCAAACTATCCGCCTCCTTTTCCGGGACGCGCATGTGAAGATATTCGACAAACCAACTCTCAGGAGGTTGGTTCATGAAATCGAAAAAATGATGAGTGAGTTAGAAGAAGAAGCTTCGTCAGGACACACCGACATCTTTGGTGATATGTATGAATATCTTCTTAGTAAATTATCTCAATCTGGTACGTTGGGGTCCTTTAGGACCCCAAGACACATAGTCAAATTCATAGTAGACATAGTTGATCCGTCAAAGGGTGAAACTGTGCTTGATCCTGCCTGTGGAACGGCTGGATTCCTAGTAACAGCATATGAACATCTAAAAGAAAAATATACATCTGAAGAGCTAAAAATAGAAGGGAGATTGGTTATGGACAAAATTACTCCTGAAGAGAGAAAATTTATATCTCAACACACATTCACGGGTTTTGATAGTGATTCTGACATGTTTAAGTTTGGTTTAATGAATCTTTATCTTCACAAGCTAGAACACCCAAATATCAAAAGGCAGAATACTTTAGTGGATACTGCGGGAGATAGAACAAAATGGGACATTATTCTTGCTAACCCTCCTTTTGCTGGCGCATTGGATCAAGACAGTGTTAGTGAAGATTTGAGGATGAATACAAGAGCTACAGAAGTTTTGTTCCTCAAATATATTGTTGACCATCTGTCTCAAAATGGAAGAGCCGGAGTAATTGTTCCTGAAGGTGTTGTATTTAGCTCAACAACAGCTCATAAAAAAATTCGACAAATTCTAGTCGAGGATGCTGGTCTCTGGTGCGTTGTATCACTGCCATCGGGTGTATTTAATCCTTATGCTGGTGTAAAAACTAGTATTCTATTCTTTGATAAATCGAAGAAGGATAATTATGATGAAATCCTATTTGTTAAAGTCGAAAATGACGGCTTCGATCTTGGTGCACAGAGAAAGTCATTAGACAAAAATGACCTTCCAGATACTTTAAAAATAATAAATATTTGGAAAAAAAGTCAAAAGGTAGAGAGTAAAAAGGCTATTTATGTCAATACAGATAAAATTAATCAAGGTAACGGATATATTCTCATGGGAGAAAGGTATGTCACAAATATCGTCTCAACTGGAAAATGGGAAGAACTTTCACTTCCTGAGGTGTTTACTGAAATAAAAAATGGAAAAAATGTACAACAAACTGATGAAACAGGAAAATATAGAGTTTCTAGAATCCAAACCATAGCAGATGGAACTGTAAATTTGGAAAAAACTAAGTGGACGAATGATGAAGTATTAGACAAAGACTTTCTTCAAGAGGGAGACATTCTTTTAAGTCACATAAATAGTATTGAACATCTGGCAAAAACTGCCATATTCACCGGAATATCTGAAAAAGTCGTACATGGAATCAATTTGCTGAAACTAAGACCGGACAGGACAAAAGTAATTCCGGAGTATGCTAGTCACATTCTTAAATCAGACAGTTTTATAAATATTGCTCGAAGTTTTGCACAAAGAGCTGTCAACCAGGCCAGTATAAACACCGCTAGTTTAAAAACAATAAAAATCCCCGTTCCACCTCTTGAAATTCAAAAACAGATTGTGGCCGTTCTGGACAGTTATCAAAACATAATCGGCGCTGCAAAACAAATCGTATCTAGTTGGAAACCCAAAATTGATATCGGTCCAAAATGGGAAATAAAAAAACTAGTTGATATTGCTGAAGTTACTTCAAGTAAAAGAATCTTTCAAAACGAGTATGTTCCAGAAGGTATTCCATTCTATCGTACAAAGGAAATCGTGGAGATGTATCTTGGCAAACAAATAACCATAGATTTGTATATTTCTAGAAATAAATACCAAGAAATATCAAAAAAATATGATGTTCCCAAGCAAGGTGATATATTGGTTTCGGCAGTCGGTACCATTGGATATTCATGGGTTGTACCCGATAATCGGGAGTTTTATTTCAAGGATGGAAACTTGCTGTGGTTAAAAAATATTCGGGCTGATTCAAACTTTATACAATTGGTAATCGATAGCTTGTTCAGAACCATAAACGAATTAACTGTTGGTGGTGCATACAAGGCTCTAACTATTATTAAGCTTAAACAAGTCGACATACCTCTTCCTCCTATTGAAATTCAAAAACAAATAGTGGAAAAGATAGAAGCTGAGCGAAAACTGGTCGAAGGTAATAAAAAACTAATCGAAATATACCAACTAAAAATCAAAGAAAAAATCGAAAGATTGTGGACAGAAAATTAACAATATCCGCACTCGTGGGTATTGCCCTTGTTTCGAAGAACGTTGGAGATGGTTGTATGGCATTTCCTCAATTAGATGACGGCAATTATATTGATCTACCTTATCCCGTAAACATGTCTTGTTATATTTCGTCATTCAATCCAAAACATCCAGAACAAAACAATGACTATCAAAACAATATATCACCTATAGATTATGTGACCGCATCTGGAACAGTATCTGGCACATCTTTATCAACAGTTGAAAATCTGTAACAAATGAGCCTGCCCACTGAAAATGATATAAAAACACTTAGTAGCCCGGCAAATCACTAAGAGGTTTTGTAAAGTATGTTTTGTTAATCTGGTTGATAGTATTATATGGGAGGAATTTATAAGACGAAAAGGCTAATGTCATCATGATACAATAACAGGTATGAGTAGATACACCATTACACCTAAACCTTATAAAGTAGATATTGAGGGAAAAACAAAATGGGTTCCTAAGGTTCACATATATATTCACGAAGGAAATAAGACTATTGACCAAATAGTTACTTGGAAGAGGGATGTTCTATACGACACAGAGCAGGAAGCGCGACAGCTTATTGCGTCCGCCATGAATAGCATTGAAAGGGTTAGCGTTCAATTACAAGGTAAACAAATTGCTGCATTAAAAGCAATCGCAGAAGAAAACGGCCAAAGTCTTGCAGAAGTGTTCAGGCAAGCAATCTCCAAATATTTACCCCAAGAAAAGAACGTTTAGGACAGGTTTCTTCCTACTCTAAGGCTATTTGCCCATAAAATAAGTATTTTTCGTTTTCTTTCTATCGATTTAAGAGACTCCGAAAGATGTTCCTTGCCTTCCATATTCAACCAAGACTTTAAATACAATTCTGAAATTGTTCTCCATAAACCAACAAATTGAGTTAATTCTTTCTCAATTTGATTATTTATTCCTTCAAGGTCAACAAGCACCGAATGAATACTCTCGATTTTCTCATATGGATAACACCTAAAGTTATTAGTACTTGCCTCAATACATATCTTAAGTACGTGCCTGGCAACATTTCTTTTATGTGTTGCTACACGATTTCTTTCTTCAAAAAATTCCCTTACGAATCCACTTCCAAAAGAGGCTACTACCCCCGCAACAAAAGTAGCCGCGAAAGGCAAAAGTTTGCCAAATAACTGACCGATTTGTTGCATGCTGTGACCCCGGCGGGAATCGAACCCGCGATCTTTTGGATGAGAACCAAATGTCCTGGACCGCTAGACGACGGGGCCATCTAACCACGCCCTATTTTATCAAACTTTAGCCTCGTAAACAGACATACCTTATAGCTGTATAATTCAGACCAAGCAAATTTAAATTTTCAGGAGGCGCTCATGAAGCTAATTAATCTTGTAATCTGGTTGTTGATTTCTCTCACCTATGGTCTGGCACCACTTTGGGCCGTTGGGTTTGGGCTTGGGTCAATCATCTTTTTGGTAATTCAGATTGTTGTGCCTAGCACCCCAATCTTCTTCCCGGTTCTTTTCTACATTCTGTTTTTTGTCTCATCGTCGGTTTCCTACGCCCAGTACGGCCAGCGAAGAGAGGACACCACCGACGCACCTCCTCCGATGAAGGAAGCTTAAATTTCCACCCGCTCTCTCGAGCGGGTTTTATTTGAGCCTAAAATTAGCCCTATAAGACAGTGGTGACTTGACAAATCTGGCAATCTGAACTAGAATACTCCTACATATATAGAGTGTAGGTGCCCAGCTGAATCCTGGACGTCACAGGGAGCTGGTATTTTTTTACCTTCTTTGTGTCTTGACATCCCAGCCACAACCTTTATATTGAAACAACTATTGTAATTACAAACTAATATGGCCCAAAACACACCCAGAGTTCAAATGACCCCACTTGGCTACCGCCAGCTGGTAGATGAACTCAAACAACTAGAAACATCCGGTCTTCCTGAGGCCATTGAACGCGTGGCTAAAGCCCGCGAATTTGGTGATCTCTCCGAAAACGCCGAATATCACTCCTCCAGAGAAGATTTAGCCGCTCTCGAAGGTCGCATTGAAGAGCTCAAAGATATTATTACCCGTGTCAACGTCGTCGACATCAAAAAGACAGGCGAAGAAGAAGTCGGTATTGGTAGTGTTGTCATGGTTACTATCAACGGAAGCCAGCACGAATTCTCTATTGTCGGCGAATGGGAAGCCGATCCGGCCGCTAAGAAAATTTCACACGAATCACCACTAGGCAAAGCACTACTCGGTAAAAAGACCGGTGACCACGTCGAAGTTGAAGCTCCTGCCGGTAAGGTTACTTACGTCGTCAAGTCGGTTAAGTAATCCCTTACCAGCTTCCGCCACCACCACCCCCACCGCCACCTCCCGATGATCCTCCGGAAAATCCGGATCCTCCTGATGATGAAGACGAGGGGTTGTACGAAAGCCCACTTGCCGCCGTATGGCTGAAGTCGGATACAAAGCCGGACCAGGCAAGGTTATTCATTCCCATTCCACCATCTAAGTATTTTGGTGGTTTGATATTTAATACGGCCATATCCTTTGTCAATTTTCCAATTACACCAAGAGCAATTGCAAAGGGGAGTACTTCCTCGATAAAGAGATGTTTCTCTTTTATCTCCTCCCTCCATTTTCCGAGTCGAATTGTCTCCTTGAGTCCCTTTACCTGCAGAGCCAGGTTGGTGCCAACTGCCGTCTTTTGGGGCATATTCCAGGCAAACCAAGTAGCGATTATGGTGGAGACCAACAAGACCATCACTGGCCATCCCTCATGCAAAAAACCGATGGACCCAATGGTGAGAGCAAAGGTCAAACCGGACACACAGATCGCCAGAAACATCCACAAACCACGTGTATTATTGGGGTTGGCGGTAAATAGTTTTCTTTCTTTCAATCTTTCGTTGATTGTTTCCTTTACTTTAGTCATGTGGATATAAAAGGTACCTTTCAGCTCGCTGAGATTTACTGAAGATTTGGAATCAAAAATATGCTTCATCAGATATTCCTGCTGTGGTGGCAAATCGCCCGGACCATCTTTAAATTTAGTTAGCAAGTAATCGTGTCCAAACTTCAAAAAACCCTTCTTCTCTACCTTCTCAATCCCTAAGTATTTCTTTCGAGCGAGATCAATGATTTCGGCCACTACGTCTTGATTGTCTACTTTTTCATCCAGCATGGCTCCGGCTTCTCCCGGAGTCAGATCCTTAAAAGGTTCATAAACCATCGGAGTATTTATCGGTTCGAATAAGGGCCTCAGTCCTTTAGGCTGATCAGTGTCCAGGTTGAATACATTGGGGGACACAAAGCGAAAATCTCTACCCTTCTTATACCAAACAAAAAACATCAGCAGACCAGGTACAACCGTCAGAGCCAGGAACAGATTATTTTTTATTAAGTCGATCAGCTTTTCGGATGCGGTAGGGAATATCAAACTATTTTGTTGGTTCAGTTTCACGGCCACGGTAAAATTGTCACCATAATTTATCTCTTCCCTGGTCTCCACTTTAATTAGTTTGTCTTTTTGGCTTATGGTGCAGTCCGAAGAGACGCTTCCCACCGGCCCAACAAAACAGATTGTTTCCCCGCCGGCGGCAAAAGGGGATCTGATTGTCACGGTCGATGACAGCACCGGAAACTGCCAGCCCTCTCCGGTAATATCCCAATAAAGTTCGTCGAAATCTTTTTGCCTTAGAATGGCGTGGCCGACTTTGTAGGAAATGTTGTAAATACGTCTTCCGGCAAACGTTTTATCCGGGTCCCCAATCTTTAAGGTCAAGTTTCCCTTCTCCCTCGTAGTGGAAAAAGGCATCGTTTCCCCTTCGGTATCGGTTACGGAAATTTCGGAAATTGGATTGGTGTAAACTAGCCCTTCCCGTCTGTATTTCTCGGGAATATAGCGATAAATTCCATGTTTTTCTACCGGAGTGAAGTACTCAATTTTTTCGGAAATAGACAAAGAAGTATCCTGATTAATATCCATCACGGAATCAAAACGAGTAATAGCTTCTTCGGTCGGTTCCTGAGCCATGAGGACGGGCACTTGAGAAAAGAACAAAGCGATTGCCAGCAATATTGTTAGTTTCTTCATATCTACCAGTATAAATCATCGCTTGACACTGTATGTTATAATAACCCATATAACTCTCAAAAAGGAGATTTGTACATGAAAAAAGTTGGTAATTTTGTTCTCAAGAACGCCTTGTTATGTGTCGCTATTGGTTTATTTTTAGCCTCAGCGTATGGTTACTTGTTTGTGCCGTCCATCGGGCCAATTCTGGCCATCATCGGCGGTCTCTTCGTGGGGGTACACTTCTTTAACCGTTACTTCATGGCCAGGTAGCA
>ERZ1292625.4145-Hain-H41-01um-R1-4145-length-11059-cov-5_pt1 | contig 11059 bp, 14 predicted proteins | sample MGYA00564400_ERZ1292625 | MGnify/ENA primary metagenome ERZ1292625 (study PRJEB36523, sample SAMEA6512639) | groundwater metagenome | collected 2019-01-08 | study: AquaDiva: Metagenomics assemblies of 32 groundwater samples
TGCTGAATGTACCCCCGCCCCAACGAGTACCGAACACTGAACACTGGATACCAATCGTCGGATATCTTCCGGTTTCTCACTGCTCACCGACTTCTCGACATTCCCAATTAACTCCGGCGGTTCAAAAGCCAGCCAATCCGGATCAAAACCCGCAATCTTAATTCCCTCTTCCACGTCCTTACAACACACGCAAATCTTCATCCCTTCTATCGCCAACATTGTCTCCTCAATCGTCTTAAAATCCAGCCGAAAATCAGAGTGGTTCAACAGCGTCCCCGTGTGGCCTTTTGCCCTCGGCTCATATTTCTGCGTCCAACACTCCGCCCCCGTCTCCACGCACTCCGCCAGGTCAGATAGCTGCGGACATGCCACCGCCCCGAATTTTTTGCATACTCGCGCCAAACTTACCGCAGCCTCCCCACTCACATATCTTTTGAAATTTACTACAATCATTCCACTATGAGTTGGCCCTTCATTCCCATTGCCCGATGGCCGGCTATCGAACAATAGTATTCAAATGTTCCTGTTTTGTCAGCTACAAACTCCGTCTCTTCCTCCTCCTCATCTCCCAGCTGTGAAGTCTGCACCTCAAACTCATCTATCGTTAAATCGTGGATTCCCCCGACACTCTTAAACGTTAATCTCACCGTGTCCCCCTTTTCGGCTTTTATCGTCGCCGGACTAAATTTGTAATTGCTTCCCTCCACCGTCACTTCCACTGTTTTACCGGTAGTTTCCGTTTTCGCTTCCGGTGTCCCCGTTGACTCAGCCGATGGAACAGTTACCCTCCCACTCCAACTAACATCATTCTGTAATCCTGGTCTACTTCTCACCCACAACCTCCCACCAATCACCGCTCCTGCCAAAACCACAACCACGATACCCCCTATCAACCACTTCCCACTTGCATTCATAACCCAAATATATCATATTTATATTCATGTTTCCTGCCCTACTGGTTACTGCCGCCTTGGCCCTGGGTATTCCATCTCTTTCTTTCATCTCTCCTACTCCCCATCAAACCATCACCGGCAACAAAGTTACGGTCAAAATAGCTGTTGTCAACTTTGCCCCGGTAGACTACAAAACTCATCCCAAGCTAGTTCCCGGCCAAGGTCATCTCCACCTTTGGCTCGACCAAACCAATCCCTCCAAAACCTCCGCCGTTAAAGTCGTCTCTCCTTCATACACTTTTGAAAATGTTAAGCCGGGAAAGCATACCCTCGTCGCCGAATTAGTAGCCAACGATCATTCTTCCCTCGTCCCCGCCGCTGCTACCACCTCTGTTTCTTTTACCACCACCGCCCCCCCTTCATCCGCCCAATCTTCGCTCCTTTTCCCCATCATCATGGCTTTCCTATTTCTCACTTTAGCTCTTTACTTCATGTCTACAACAAAACCAAAGACCGGTAAACCTCCTCGAAGGTCGCGCTCCAAGACTTCCAAATCCCGTTCTCGCAGGTAACCTCTATCTTATATAGTCGATCCTCTTTTTTTGCCAAAGCCACCTGTTTTGTTTCTCTAGCTCCTGCCCAAGTCAGAATAACCAGGCTAACCGATTCAGTATTAATGTAATTCCTCTCTTGAGTAATCCCCCCGGCCATCTCATCCGCGATCACTGATAAATCCCGGATATCTTTTTCTACTATCACCTTAATCTTAGCCTTTGCCTCTCGATCTTGGGGATACCTGATCCTAAATTTCAATAACCTGTCGGTATACACCCCCTCCAGTTTTTGCGCCGGGGCCACTTCCCTATTCTCTTCCCACCCCTGCCCATAATTCTTGGTCTCCGCAATTCTCCACTGCCGCCAATCCCATATTGCAAAAATCATCCCCAGACTAATCAACAGTCCTAGTAGTATACTCATAGTATGAAGTTCATTTTAACATTCTTGCTGTTGTTTACCCTTGCGACCGTACCGGCTTTAGCGGCCACGGCTTCTCTCTCCCTCACCAAAGACCGCCGCTACGTTTATCTCAATTTCGGAGACCTCAAAAACGTCTCCAAAGTCAATTACACCCTGGTTTATGATTCCGCCACCGGCCAGAAAGGTTTTGAGGGCGGATTTAAACTCAAGCCCAAAATTTCCCGCTCCTCCCGCCGCCAGATCTTAGGCACCTGCTCCTCCGGCCGCTGCGTCTATCACAAAAACGTCAAAAATGTTTCTCTCGACACTACTTTCACCCTCCGCTCCGGCGGCACCACAAACGTCACCAAAACTCTCCCCTAACTTACCTTTCCTACTTCGCCATCACTATCCCGGTTTGGCTGGCATTTAAATGGTTGTGATATCTATATGTGCCCGGCTGGTCAAACACTAACGACAATGTTTCACCGCTGGCAAAATTCCCCAGATTCAGAGGAGAGTAGACCAAATGAGTAGGATGGTTTGCCGAATCAACGGTAGCACTTGCCCCATTCTTGTTAGTCCAGGTAACTTTTGTTCCCGCCTTTACTATTATGCTTTGCGGTGTAAATCCGGATGAAGTCAAAGTAACACTGTTTGTCTGTGAACTGGCCTGCTTATTCTGACCCAAAAATATTACCCCCGCTCCCACAACCACTAAAACTGCAACTAAACCCAGAATTACCTTGGTGTTCATTGTTTAATGAATAACATATTGCCGGCCAGTAGTGCAACCAGCAGGGGGTCAGGAAAATAAGGAATTAGCGACAACACGGCCACCGCTGTTCCAAAGACCAATTGCCTGATGGGTTTTACCGGCGTAGTCATGGGTTCAGGCAGCATTACGGCCACGAAAAAAAGCAGGGTAGGATCAAGTGGCGAAGCTTTAAACAAAACGATGACAAATAAAAACGCCCCTTGGATAAAATAGCGGCGCATGCGTAGCGCCGAGATTAAAAAGGGAGTCAGCAAGACGATAAAGGCCAACGGATAACTGGTTAATTGCTGCCAAGACACCCCCCACCAGGAAGCGTTTTGCCCAAGAATAATTCCAGCCAAAAGCAGACCAAACGCCGCCGGATTAAAAATATGTCTGTCTCCGGCGCGCAGGAAATTTTTGGACCACATGGCCAGCACTCCAGGCAAAAGAATCTGATACCAAGGTGAATAGGGCGAAGTAAGCAGGGCAATAATAATTCCGGACACGATAGCCGCACCGGGAAAAAAGAAGGGTTTGCCCCGTAATCTGGCGAACAGCAAATCTGTCCCCACAGTGGCCGCCAGAGATAAAAATAATAACAGTAATAATTTTGTCCCGCCAACGTGGAGCCAACTGGTCAGCCAGATGGCCGAGATGGCCATCACCATTTGCATCTTTGGAGTTTTAAAAATCGTCACTATTCTTAAAAACCCAACTTTTGTTTAACCAGAATAACGGTTATTCTGTCCGGCACTATTTCTCTATTTATCACCAACAATTTACTCACATTACTCTTATCTATACCGTAAGCAATTTTTACTCTTTCTGATTCCAACGGCAATACATATTCATAAATACGCTTGAAGGCCGCGTCTAAATTGGCCACAATCTTCTGCGCCCCCACCACCCAAATCACCTTGCCGGCTCCATAAGCATAAGCGGGCAACTGACTGCCCGAATTTGAAGCAATCACGACCTGGCCATCTTCGGTAACGGCCTGCACACTTCCAATCGTCCAGTCCGGAGCAGATCCCGCCTTGCGCATCTCCCGGCCTTGTGTGGCTCGGTCCATCGCCATCAGTTGTTTTTTTACTGTATCTAATTCAGATAATCCCACTGTATCCAAAGTCACCGAACTCATAACCATTACTTCAGCTCCTGCCGGAACCATCTCCAGCACCTTCTTTTTCGCCTCTTCCCCGCTTTCTACCACAAACGCTTCAATTCCGTTCTTCTTCAAAGCTTCAGCCGTCTTTTCCATCAGATTATCTTAAAACAGAATATATTTCTTAAGAATATACAAATTAATCACTTTAGTGGCAGAGGCATTAGCCGAGTCGGTAACGGTAATGTTTACAGGGAAATTTCCGGAACTCTTGGGGGTACCAGAAATTGTGCAGGTTAAATTGCGAACAGAAGTTACAAATTGAGTGCAGCCGGAAACAGTAAGTGAAGGAGGAAGACCGGAGACGCTAGCTGTAAGAAAATCATTAAGATTAGGATCTGTGGCTGTAATAGAAGAATAGTATGACCTTCCAACAAATCCGGCGGGAAAAACCGAGGAGACGATTGTGGGCGAAATGTTGGGAATAGGAGTAGGAGTTGGAGTGGGTGTCGGCGACGGCCGGAATTTAGAAATAGACAGAGAAAGGTTCGCTCCAGCAGTAGCTTTGCCGTCAGTAAGAGAGACCCCGATCGGAATAGAGGGAGAAGCTTTGGTGGGAGTACCATAAATACCACAAGAAATCCGGCCAGGCGTTACAGCACATGGACCAGCGGACAAACCATAGCCAGTAGGAATTGCAAGTTTCATAGAAAGCACGTCATTCAAATCTCGGTCAGTCCCGTCAACGCTGGAGCTGTAAGATTGACCCACAGTGGCCGCAGGGAGATTGGGGGTAATAATAGTGGGTGGGTTATTGGGAATGGGAGTAGGAGTCGGTGTCGGAATAATGGCCACAACTTCAAACGTTTTCATCTGGATATTATTATTTTCGTTTGCTTCAACAACATTGTCATTAATATCAGCCGTCGCAGTAATGGTGACAGGTCCAGCAACCGAAGGATTAAAATAGTCGTAATATCTTTCAGATTTCCCCGGAGGTAAAATGTCACCCGGCACCAGATCGTTCATGGGAATGGATGCGGTCGACCCAGAATACGGAACAAAACGAGTACAAAAATCTACTGCCTGTGGTTGAACTGGGTCTACTAACGTTTTTAAATATGACAAATTCGCACTAGAAGTGCCAATATTTTTTACATACACGGTGTATTTATAGGCCGGACAAGGGCCAGAGTAATCTTTATCGAGGGTAAGGCTTTCAATAACTAGATCTGATTTGCCTGTAGAGACAGGAGTAGGGGTGGGATTGGTGTAAGAGGGGCAGGGAACCCCAACGCAAACATCCACATATTTAATGGCAGAGCTTTCAGAAGTAATAGCCGAAACCCACAGAGAACCTGATCCTGTGGAATTGGGCGTAAAAGTAGCCAGGTTGTTAGATGGTTTGAAAGTAGGGGAAATCGCAAAGTTAGAACTAATCCCCCAAGTATAGGAAACACCAGTTGTAATCGGCCGGCCAACTTCGTCTACAGCAGTAGCCGATAAATAAACCGGCTTGCCGATTTGTGGAGAGGCGGACTGGTCAATAGCCCCGGGGCTAACTTGGACAGAGATTGCATTAGAAGCTTTAGGGGTCAGCTGCCGTATACCCACCAAAATGACAGCGGGTACCAACAACAACGCCAAAACCGCCACAGGTATTATTTTTTTTGATTGGCGCCACCAAGGCAAAAGAACAGAAGCCGATTCAAAGTCAGACACTAACTCCAGTCTATACCGGACACACGTTCCGTGTCAACGCCCCGATTTGAATCACGAGATAATCCTGTTTTTCATCATCTCTCCTTCGCGGTTAATTTTCTTTCATATATCACAACATCACCGCACTCCCGTTGTGCTGTCTGGGAGCGCCCTGGGTATGCGAGCAACTTATCTCCTCGCCTGATGACGGCAGCGTCGTTCCCGGGAAATCTCGGCCAATTTTTTATTGTAAAATTCAATCCGTCGGTAGAAACTGCTTCATACGTTCCACTCCACGCTAATCGCTTCCAGGCCATTAAATCTTCCCACGGCGAAAAACCGGCAAAGAAAAACATATGATACCCGTCTTTCAGTTTCACCACCGAGGGGTTGCTCGACCGCTGCATCAACGTGAGCGGCGCCTGTCCTACGTCAAGGCGCACTCCGGGATCCAAACGAAAGCGCAATCCGTCTTCGGAAAAAATGCTCCTTCCTCTCGTCAGCGGCCAGGCTTTATCTCCGTATTTCTTGGGATCCGCGCGCATCGCCCCTTCATCAAAATATACCCGATAGCCATTATCCATCTTGGCCACGCTCAAGTGGGCAAAATCTTTAATATCCTCCACCTTTCCTTCGCCGGGCACCGGATAATACTCACGGAACTTGTTCATTTCATCCGGCCGCGGCGCAGCTGCCACCAACTCAAACCGATACCCCGGTTCTTCCGTAAACTTCAGACCATCGGCCGAAATTGCGCTCATCATGCCTTTCACTGCCTTTCCGCCGCTCTCTCCAGATCTGATAAAGTACAGTCTGATCTTTCCGTCCGGAAGCCGTACTGCCGTGGGCATACTGGCCATTTTTAAGACCAATCCCTCCCACTTCCACATTTTACCGTCACACGACGAGCGGGCATACGTATTGTTTTCTGAAGGGTGGCTTCCCTTCGTTTGTCCGTGCGTATACATCACCAAACAACCGTTAGTAAGCTCCACAATTTCCGGATTTCCGGCCGAACAATCTCCCGACTCTACGGCCATGCCTTTGTAGTTCCATGCCGGATCAAACAAAACATACCGAAACAGCCCCCGAAAGACGGCCAAACCAACCAAACCTACGAGCACTATCGCTCCCACTCCCAGCCACTTCCAATCATTTTTTCCCATCTACCCCATCATACCTCATTGGATTATTTTAAAACAGAATAGTGTTTTTATCTAAAAATCGCTTCAAGGTCACCAAGTCCTTCTTGTCCAGGTCGTAGAAATATGAAGTTATGCCCACAGATTGAGCGCTCCTTACTGCTTCCGGGTTGTGTTCAAAATACACCACGTCCTCTGGCTGCAAATTAAGGTGTTTTAACAGCAGCTCGAAGTACTTCGGATCGGTCTTCTCTGGATTATGCTTCAAGGTAAAAACTTCATACGGCATTTTGTCCAAGCCAAATTTTTTAAATTGTTCGTCATTAGCCCCTGTCAGAATGATTTTCCTGTTTGGATACGTCTCTAACAATTCAAACATGGGCTGGTAAATCCCCTCCCCCTCAATCACAAACGTGTCCACCGCGTCCACCAAAATCGTTTTCATTATTTTTTATTAAGTATTGCCAGTGTAGCAGCAACGGAAAGATTGTCAATATTGTCCAATGGCTTATTTTGCATAGATAAGTGGTTAAATCTATGCAGATATATACAATAGGGCTTCTCCCTACTGTGAAATCGCGTACTCCAAACACCAGACGAAGTTCGGAACTTTTATGTCAATTTGAAGTAACTCAAAAGGTTTTTGTGAACTACCCCGTTTGAAATTATTCCGCCTTTGATATCTCCATCGTATCTCTGATCCTTACCAAATAAATCCGTCACAATTCCACCAGCCTCTTCCACAATGACCTTAGCGGCAGCCAAATCAACACTCTTTCCTTTTGTGCCGGCAAATACACATCCCTCATACTGTCCGGCTGCCACCTTCATGGCAGCTTGAGTCACCGAACAAATTGTCAAAACATATGCGCTCGTTTCCATAGTAAGAGTGTGAGAAGGAAGATAAAGTTCATACTCGGCTTCCGGCCACCATTCTAAATCCACAATTGCTTGATAGTTAAGCGGCTTCTTGCTTACATTAATCGGTACGTCATTTAGAAAAGCCCCTGACCCCTTATTGGCAGAGTAAAGTCTTTTCGTAAACGGATCATACACAACCCCCACTAACGGTTTTCCGTCTTCAACGTATGCCAGAGAGAAAACTGCTATAGGTACCCCTTTCGCAAACTGAGTTGTGCCATCAATTGGATCGCATGACCAGAGTTGTTTTGACTTATTACTCGAGCTTGCTTCTTCTCCAAAAACAGCATGGTCAGGAAATCTCTTGGCTACTTCAGTTATCACCATCTGGTTAATCTCCTCATCTGCTTTCGTTACCAAAGTCTTGTCAGCTTTCTCTCTCCCCTCTTCCCCCAAGTCGAAATAATGAATCATTATGTCCCCCGCTCGCAAAGCAATATCCTTAGCAAATTTTAAATATTCTTCCATCATGTTATTTTATTAATCTGGTGTAAACAACAAAATCTTTATGAAAGTAAAAATCAGTAAGATTAGCCATGACTGAAAATCCTAACTTTTCATAGAAGGCTCTATTTGACCAACCCACTCCAGTACAAAGCCAGAATCTGTGAGCCCCAAGTTTTTTACCAAATTCCTCAGCTTTATTAATAAGCATGGTACCTATGCCTTTACCTCGTGCATCATCTGTCACCATCAGTGCAGCTATATAGATGAGTAAAAGCTTGCCATTCTTCGTGAAGAGTTTCTTTACTTGTAGCTTTAGATATTTTCATCATTTGGATTATTATATCTTTATTGGCTTCAAACTTGCTATATTAAATACCAACTGGTTATAACACTGAGCTTGCCGAAGTGCTCCGCAGGTAGGATTCATTCTCCCCTCTTCCCTGTCAATTCTTCTAAATAGTTATCCCGGTTGATTGTTTTCCAGCTCGCATCTTTATAACTCATCCATGCCCGGGGCGCCCTTTTGTCTTTCCCGCTCCATTTTATTTCCCATCCCTGCAATTTCCCGCCCTTATCCTCAACTAGATCCACCTCTTGCTTGTCATAAGTCCGCCAAAAATAATAATTGGTCCTGAAACCTAAACCCAGCTGCTGTTTATACTTCTCAGAAATCACAAAATTCTCCCACAGCCTTCCCACATCGTCACGAATTTGTAATGGATTAAAGTTGTTTATTACAGCATTTCTGATCCCCAAATCCAAAAAATAGATCTTTCGGAGTTTTCCAATCGCTTTTCTCAAATTCCCAGAATACGGGGACAACCGGAAAATAATAAACGCTTTTTCTAAAAGTTCCACATAATCCGCAACTGTTTTTTTACTTACGCCCACCATACTTGCCAATTCATTATAAGACACCTCACTTCCCACCTGTAACGCCAACGCCTGCAACAGCTTTAACACTGTTTCAGAATTTTTTATATTATTGAATTTTAAAATATCTTTATATAAATAATTTGAGGCCAGATATTTAATTCTCTGGGCTTTTTGCTCATCAGACTCCAACGTATAAACATCAGGATATAAACCATACACCAGAATTGTGTCCAATTTTCTTTGCGCCTCAAGAGACTCATCACTATTGAACAGTTCGTCCAACCGCAAAGGGAAAAGCCAAAACTCAAAACTTCTTCCTGTCAACGGCTCATTTATCTCGTTGGCCAAATCAAAAGACGAAGAACCGGTAGCAATAATCTGCGTGCCAGGAAAGTTATCAATCATCAACTTCAATTTCAACCCTATGTTTTTCACCCGTTGTGCCTCGTCAATAATCACCAATTTTTGGCTCCCAATTATCTGCCTCAGAGCTTCCGAGGTTTCAGCATTTTGCAGTCTGCTTAACACATCCAGCTCATCACAATTCAAGTAACCGTATGCCTCCGCGATTTCTCCAGCGATTTTTCGTACCAGAGTCGTCTTGCCCACCTGCCTGGCCCCATATACTACGACCACCTTGCCTTGGAACAGGTTAGCCTTAATTACGTCTTCCAGCTTCCTTTTTATATACATAAATCCCAATTTATACCAAATCGGGATACTTGTCAAGCCCAATCTAATATAAAGAGGTCAATTCAAATGTGCTCCCTGTTCCTAGTCTCGCTCTGACCACTGCTTTGTCCCGTATTACTTGGCCTTCCGTAGCTTTAGCGAAGGAGGGATTACCGAACTTTTGGCTGGGTATCGACCATAGATTACCCTGATGTAGTTCTTCAGCAAACTAGGCAACTTCTCTCTATTTTATTTCTTTGAAGAGTACTTGAAATTCACATCACGTTGCTCGGCAGGAAGCTGATAACCGTCAATTTCAAAGGGGTACGCAAGCACGCCGCTGGGGAATATTGCATCAGGACTATAACTTTGCCAATAGAAGAACGAGCCGGGTTGAACAAGATGAAGATTTTTGTTTCCATTTTTAATGTTTGGATTTATTGAAGTATCGGGTACGTCGAAGTAGAAGTCAGCAAAAGAGTGAGTACCAACACCAGCCGGAACAGTGCCAGCGAATCCAATAAGTTCCCCACGTTTTACCTTGTATCCGATTAGAGCACCGTATGAAGCTGCATTGCTCGTGGGTGAAACCGTATAGTTCCCATCCCAAAATAATTGGTATCCCTGGGCTGGCGGCGCCATAAGGTCGTTGCTTGTCCTTTGAGTGTGTCCGGTCAATAGGGGTGAGGTTAATAAATGATATACGGTCAAATACACTCCTGGCCAATCAGGGCTTGCAGACTCGAAGAATAATTTTACATCATCGGAATGGGCAGATGTTTTTCCCGACACAATCTGAGTACTGGTATCTCGAAAGCCAACGAGCACCATATCGAACGGTGCGAGTACCGGCGAACCGCCTTTATAGGCTTCAAAGCTCATGCCAGGCTTATGCTGGTAGGATTTCCAGCCTGGATGACCACCAACCTTTGGGCCCAGTGTAATTATGTCAGGGTCAGCTCCTGTGCCGTAAAGCTCCGTATGGGTATTAATGCCTTCCATACTGGGTGGCGGTGAAGTGATGGCGGATGCACTCGTTTTGGGCACACCTCGAATAGGTGTCGTCGTAGGGGTGGGAGTCGGTGTTGGGATTGTAGTTAAGTTTTTTGTTAAGATATACCCGTAAATACTAATCAGTGAAATAGCTACCACAAAGATTGAAATAAAAATTATTAGTTTTGATTTTGAAGGAGGATCAGTTGGAGGGATAATGGGCGGTTGCTGTTGAGTAATTGGTTGGGATAATGAATTAGGTTGAGCTTGTTGATTTGGGTCCATAAAATCAGTTTCTCAAGTTACCAGTTTTAAGTCAAAATGTGAAGCTAAAAATATCTGCCCGAGAATCGTAACACTAATATAACCAATGAGTTAGCTTGTATTATCGATGTTTTCTCAGATTTTAAGTTTGTCGCACAGGTCAAGGAAGAGATCGAGAAAGTTGGTTTATTAGAATGAACTAGGAACAGGATAGCTAGGGCAAACCTGATTATGTTTAACAAGTGTGCTAGAAATATTTCTTGCTTGTGGAAATTGCATCGCTAAACGGAATAGTAGCGGAGCAACGATATTCGAGGATTTTACTTCA
>ERZ1292625.3408-Hain-H41-01um-R1-3408-length-13014-cov-6_pt1 | contig 11058 bp, 12 predicted proteins | sample MGYA00564400_ERZ1292625 | MGnify/ENA primary metagenome ERZ1292625 (study PRJEB36523, sample SAMEA6512639) | groundwater metagenome | collected 2019-01-08 | study: AquaDiva: Metagenomics assemblies of 32 groundwater samples
AAGCTGGAGGGCCATTTCCGCCAGACCGCGCGGGAAGCCACCGCCGATCAGCTCGCCAAGGCGCAGCGGTCGAACGAGGTCATCGGCAACCTCGCGCTTTCGGTCAAACAATTGCCGCCGGAGCGGCAAGCCGCCGCATGGGGTGTCGCGATCGACGCCGGCAGGAAAGCGGGTCTGGACGTGGACAAATACGCCGATCCGGCGATGATAGATTATGTGCTGGCTCAGGGCAAGAAGACCGGCGATTGGCTGAACATGGAGGCCGAGCGGCGCAAGCAGGAATCCGACGCCGTGCTAAAGCGGGAGACGATCCAGGCAAGGAGCGCCACGGCACAACGGCCAAGGCCGCGTAACCTCAGCTTTGGCGACACGCAGAAGCTCGCAAAGCAAGGCGTGCAGCTCGAAGCCGTCAAGCGCTACGGCGACACGTTCAAGGATGAGTTCTCTGGCTATGGACGCGGCGGCGAAACCACCATGTTCATCGCCCGCAATCTGCCGCTCTTCACCGGCCCGACGACGGAGAGCGCCGCGACCTGGTGGCAGGATTACGACCGCTATAAGAACGTCGTCCGCAATGAGCTGTTCGGCTCTGCCCTCACCGAGGGCGAGCAGCGGGCATTCGAAAGCGCCGATATCACGCCGAACATGGACCCCAAGCAGATTCGTGCGAACCTTGCTCGCCAGAAATCGGCGACGGAATCGGCCCTGGCGAAGACGACGCGGTCGCTCACGGCATCTGGGTATAGCCCGGATGCTGTCGAAGGCGCCATCGGCTTGCCGCTGGAAGAGTTGAAAGTCGGCGACAAGGATCAGGGACAGCTTCCAAAGGAAGCTGGAGCGCCGACCTCGAAAGAGGTCATGCAGGTCAGGTCAAAGCAGGAATATGACGCGCTTCCGCCCGGTACGCGCTACATCGCTCCTGACGGCTCCATTCGGACGAAGCAATAATGTCTGAATTCTGGGAAACCGATCCGATATCGAACGCCGCGCAATCGCAAGCGGTAGCGGCAGACTGGTGGTCGAATGATCCAATTGCCGCGCCGGCGGCGGCGAAGATGACGCCGCAGGAAAAAGCCGAGGCAGACGTGCGCGCCGGCAAGGCCCCGAACTATTTCAGGCCAATTTTCGGCACGGGCCGCTTCGATCGTCTGACAGACCAGATCGCCGATCCGATCGGCATCCAGGATGAAATGGTCGGCGCCGGCCAGGCCATCAAGGAATTCATCACAGGCAGACGCGCGCAGAAAACCGGCAATCCATCGATCTGGAACAGCGCCGGTGAAGCATACAACGAAGCCGCGGAATATGTTCGCGCCGCTCGCCGCGTGGCGCGGCAAGAGAACACCGTAGTGCCGGAGATCGTCGGGGGGCTGGGCTCAGCGACTCTGCGAGCGCCTGCAACAGCAACGACATGGTTACAGGGTGTGCGTTCCGCTGCAAGAACTGGCGCTGGGTTCGGTGCTGGGACGGGTCTTGCGCAAGGCGAGGGCGGCATCGGCAACCGCCTGTTAGAAGCAGGGGAGTCAGCAGGGGTCGGCGCCGTTGCCGCGCCGGCGATAGGGAACCTGCTCATTCCCGCTGTTCTGCGCACAGGGCGCGGCGTCGTAGACGCGGCGCGCTATGGCAGCCGAGCGGTGCGCAGCGCGCGCAATCCGGAGCAAGCGGCGATCGAGAATGTCGCAGACCGTTTAGTTGCATCCGGCGTCGATCCAGCGGCGGTGCGGGCGCGGGTGTCGCCGGCGACATCGGCAAATCTCCAAGCGCGCGGCATCACCGAGGAGAATATCGCAGATATCGTCAGCCGCAGCCTGCGCGGTGAATCGCCGACTACGATCGGCCAGCAATACGGCATCTCGTCAGGGACAGTCACCCGCTATGCCAACGCCTACCGCGAAGCCAATCCGACGCCGATGAACATCATGGATGTGGCGAAGGAAGTAGCGGGCGAAGGCGGCTCCGCACCTGTCACACGGCTTGGACGCGCGGCCTACAGCCTTGCGGGTGACGAGAGCGGCGAGGCTGCTCAACGGCTCGTCGGCCGGCAGGAGACGCAGGCGGGGCGGGTATCCAACATTGTGCAGCGCTCTGTCGCCGGCGGCGATTTCGAAGCGACACGCGCGGCCGGCCTCGCGAATCTGCAGGATGAGGCGCGCACCGCCTACGGTCAGTTCTATGCGGAGCCGGACCTTGCCATCAACCAGCTCGGCGATCTAATGGCCGATCCGCTGTTCCGGCGCGCAAGCATTCAGGCGCAGCGTCAAGCGCGCGTCGAGGCAATCCGGCGCAATCAACAGGCCCGGCGGAACGGCCAGCCGTCGGAACCGGTTCCGAACGTCGATCCGAACACCGAGGTCTTCTCGCCGGAGATGCTGGACAACATTCAGCGCCAGTTGCGCATCGCCTCGGAGGGCGCCATTAGCAACCCCAACAACGCCCGACACGCCCGTAACCTCCGCGAGGTGTTCCTGGATCGCATCGAGGAACACTATCCAACGTTCCGCGGCATTCGGCAGGCTTATGCTCAAGGTCAAGGCGAGTTCGGCGCCGAGGGTGCTCTGGAGGCGGGCGCGGCGTTGACGACGAGACTTGGCGCTCCTTCGCGTGAAGCGCTGCGCGGCTTCGATCAGATGACGCCGGCACAGCAGGGCCTGTTCCGGCTCGGTTTTGCCCGCAAACTGATGGACGATGCTGCCAATCCGCAAGTCGGTGGCGCTGTCGCGAACAAGTTCAACACGCCGGCCGTACGGGAGATCGTGGAGCGCCTATATCCTCGCGCCGATCGCCAGCTTCATCAGCAGGGTCAACGTCTGCTTCGCGATCTGCGCCGCGAGGCGACGACAACGCGCACCAAGAACGATGTCATGTCCGGCGCGCGAACCGCGGAACTCGGCTCCGATATGGGCCGTATGATGGAAGGCGCGCAGGCTGCTGCCGATGTTGCGACGGGGCGATGGGGCAAGCTGCTAGAAAATCTCTCGACGCGGCTATCGACGCAGCTTGGCCGTCGCGGCGCGCGTGAAGTCCTCGACCTTCTCACCCAGACCGATCCGGCGCAATTGCTGCCGACGCTGAACCGCCTGGCCCAGGCAGCAACGACAAGCCAGCAGCGTCAGGCCTATGTGACAGCGGTGAGAGAGATCAGGGCTGGAGCGGCACGCGGCATCGCGGGCCAGGTAGGTATGGCGGTTGGGCGCGGTTTCTAGGGCAGCAGCGACATCAGCCAGCGGTGCAGGAACACGGTGCCGAACAGCGTGCCGAACAGAACGAAAGCGTTGACGGCCCAGTCCGGCGGCAGGATCGGTTCATCCTTCAGCGCGGGCGGATCGAGGCGTGGGCTATAGCCCTTGGAGTGAGCTTCTTCCCGACTCATGTACTGATTTTTGCCGACACGGACCATTTCGACTTCGGTCTCTTCGTGGCGCAAGGGTGTCTCTCCTGACTATGCAAACTTGCACGCAAGGTACATCAGGCGGGCGATGGCGTCAAATCAGGGGCGGCACGCTTGCCGGCCAGCGTAGGCCAGCAGCAATGCAACTGGGGTCTGAACAAGAGCAAGCTCCATGGCCCGCCATGTAAAGCCGTCGTTTGTGAGAACCCAGACCGGTAATGCGGCAACCGCTAGTGCTGTGGCAAATAGGAAAATTGGTGCGACTATGCTGACAATCGTTCGTTCCATATACGCTCCCACGCACGGATCAATTTGATGAATCTCGATCAGCTCAATAACATTGATACCGCAAATCCCGATCAGGTGAAAGCTCTCCAGATCTTTCTAAAAACACGTGGCTATTACGCTGGTCCCATTGACGGCAAATGGGGCGGCGGCACGACTCAAGGCGCGGTGAAGCTGCGGGAGGATCTGACGAACGCGGCGAATACCAGCCGTGACACAGCCATTGCGAATCAAGAAGCCAATGACCCTGTCAACAATGCGATTCGCGGTGCGACAGAGATTGGCCCTTACGGGATTGGCATGGGCGCTGGAGCGACGGTCGGGCATTTTGGGGGACGCGCGCTCAAGGAGCAGGATGCGGCGCAGCGCGCGGAGGTCAAACGGATTGCCGCCGATCAGCGTATTACTGGAGATGTTGCCAAGACACAGTTGCGCGGTATGCGGACGAACCGCAACGCGGTGACAGGCGCACAGTTCGCCGCGCCCGCGCTCTTCCTCGGATCGGCTGAATACCTACGGCGTGGCATTGCGCCAGGATTTCAAGATCCAAAAACCGGCGCAGACACGGAAACCAGCAAATGGATCAAGCTAGGCGCAAATCTGGATCAAGGCGTTGGGCTCGGCGTATTGGGCCATCAGCTTTTCGGCCTGAAAGATCGCATTCGAAGCCCTAATGACGCTGTGGACGAGGGGCTCATTCAATCACGCCCGTCGGGCGGAACACCGCCGCCCGAATCGCCGGCGCTTCGCCCGAACAGTCAACGCCTAATCGCCGCCGCGCGCGCTGCTGGCGCGACCGGAAAGCTGACCAAGACCACTGCCGCCAAATATCTGGCGAACAATGTCACTGCCGCCAATCGCGCCGCCGTCGCCGCGGAGCTGGGAGTCGGCCCCGGCGAGAAGATCGCGCCCGCGGTCAAGCGCTTAGCGTCGAGGCCTGGGGTATCGTCGATCCTCGCCCCTCTCATCGCCGGCGGAATGGCCTACGACTCTGCCTCCGGCGAAGCTGAAGCCGCGGGCGCAACCCCTGGCGAGGCCCGCACACGCGGCGCCGTGGCGGGCACTGGCGCGGCTGCCGTGACTGGCGGCACGCTCTATGGCCTTAACAAGCTCGCCCAGGCCGCTGGCCCCGTAGCTGGCGCCGTGCGCACCGGAATGAGCGCGCTTGGCCGCATGTCAGGACCACTCCTGCTGAACGACCTCGCGGTGCAGGGGCATCGGGCGATCTACGGGGAGGGGCCGCAATATCTCGATGTCCCCGAGCCATCGCCGATCCGCAGCGTCACAAGGGAGCAGAACAGCGGACCGCTGATGCAGGCCTCGGCGCTGGAGATCCCCGGCGACATCCCGCCGAACGCGGCGCGAGACGCGGAGATGAACGCAATGGCGCGGGCCGGGACGGCCAGCCAGAACGACCCGTTTGGAAAGGCGCTGAATGAGTTTCTGGCGTTCGCCGCCGAGATGCAGGCCGAGCAGCCGCAAGAGGAGCAGGCCGGAGGACAGTGATCGATATGCAGAATCTATCTGTCCAGGTCATTGTTTCTGTTCTCGCAGCACTTCGCGCATTGCGTCGGCAACGATGCCGGGCATGTCTTTGCGCCACTCATCGAATTGACGCTCAATCCGACTGAGTCTGCCTTCGAAGCCGTCCATATGGCCCGCGACTCCGTCCAGGCGGGTTTCGATGCGCTCAAGCCGAAGGGTGTGCTCGTTCTGTAAGGCCGACATCTGGGCCAGCTTGGTTACCACCCAGCGAAGGGTTTGCGTGGTGTCGTTCTGAGCAGCCTCCAGCGCCAGGACGCGGCGCTCCAATTCGACAAGGTCAGCCATTGGCGCTCTCCTTTTTCTTCCGCCGGGCGGCGGCTTCGAGGCCGAGCGCAATGAGCTGGCGGATGGTTTCGGAGCGTGACGCTAGACGGTTGTTAAACCGAAAATCGTCAATTGCTGTGAGCAGCGATTGCGGTATGGGAGTGATGACGCGCGGGTCTTTGTCCATAAGAGCGACAATATGAACATAAGTAGAATATGTCAACATAGCCGTTGACATGCCGGTATGCGCACGACATAATCGGCATATCGAGGCCGAGGGGTGTTGCGAGCACCCGACGGCCTCTAACCAAGCCAACCTTTCACGGAGGCCAACATGGCTGTCGTAGATATAAACGCCGAACTCGTCACGCGCAATCCGGGCTGGCGTGCCGAGCAGATCGATAAGGCGCTCGAAGCGCTCGACGAGAGCGTCACTCCAGATGCACTAAAATGTCACTACTGCAATGATGCTGGTATAATTGCGTGCCGCTCGCGTGACGGCCAATACGCCTTCGCCGGTCCGGCCCCTGACGATGCAAAAGGTTATTTCGACGCCGATTGTTACAACTGCTCTAGGGCCGCGCCATGACCGAAACCCAGCTCACGCTGATGCGCGCCGTCACCGGCACGATCCCCGATCTCCATCTGCTGATCGCGGAGATCGGGGAGCAAACACGGACCGAGGAGAAGACGGACTGGCAGGTCCACCTGTTGCACACACGCGGCGCCGTCATCGCGATCGGCACCGCCCGATGGGGATCCACCTGGCGCCTGTGACGTAAAGACGAGAACACCAAACAAAAGCCCGCCTCACCAGCGGGCTTTTTTATTGGAACCGAAACCAAGGCCCGCCCCAGCAGCGGGCTTTTTTATTGGACAGGCCTCATGGCAACCAAACTGCACAGGCTAAAAGGCGATCAGTTCTTCGACGACAGCGGGAATCCGCTCAATGGCGGCAAGCTGACTTTTTACCAGGCCGGCACCACCACGCTGCAATCCACCTTCTCGGATTCCGCCGGGGCCAGCGCCAACGCCAATCCGCTGACGCTGGATTCCTCCGGCCGTCTCACCGTCTCGGTCTATTTCGGCGATAGCGGCACCTACGCGAATTACAAGGAGACACTGACCGACTCTGCTCTGGTCACCATCTCCAACTGGCCGATCGACAATCTGCCCGCCGCCGAGCCAGCCGCGACGGCCGCCGCGTTCGCGCCGCCGCTGCTGGCGTGGACGCAGATCACCAGCGCGGCGTCGCCGGTCGCGCTGGCCGCCAGCGACGCCGGCAAGGCGTATGAGGTGGACACCACCTCCGGCAACATCGAGTTCGACCTGCCGAGCGCGGCGTCTATCGGCAATGGCAAGGGTTTTCTGTTCAAGAAAACCATCGCCGCGAACTCGATGGTGATCGATCCGAGTGGAACAGAGACGATCGATAACGACGCGACCTCGCTGACCATCACCCAGCAATATCAGGTTGTCGCTATCTTCTCGAATGGCGCGGAATGGTATGTGGCGTGGCAATATCTCGACGTCTCCGCCGCGTCCGATACGGTCGCCGGCAAGATTGAAATTGCCATTCAATCCGAAATGGAGACGGCGACCTCCACCCTTCTGGCCGTCACGCCCGGACGGCAGCATTTCCACCCGGGGCATCCAAAATTCTGGGCCAAGGCCACGGTGGCGGCCGGAGTGCCAACGCTGCAAACCTCTTATAATGTAACGTCAATTGCTGATACCGGCGTAGGTCTATTGACAGTAACGATCGCAACTGACTTTTCATCGGCAAACTGGTGCGCTGGCGTTACGGTGGAATATCAAACAGGTGAGGCTAGCGGCCAGCTTGGGATCATCGATACCGGCGGTCTATCAGCTGGCGCTATCGTGGCACGCTGTATGCAAACCGGCGCGAGCGCCAACGCAACTCTTGATGACCCGGATAGCTGGCATATCATGGGGTCAGGCGACCATGCCTAGGCGTATCGTCTACACACGCCATGACGGCGGCGTTGCTATCGTGCACCCCGCCGCCGAAGTTATTGCTCATCTCAATAGCGGTGATTTCTGGAAATATGCTGGACGAGGCTTCGCGGATAGGCAAATCGAAAGCCAAGTTACTCGTGGCGTTGATGAGCGAGCGGCGCGTCGCTATGTCAAGGCCATGCTGGAAGGCGGCTGCACCGACGCGGAGGCGCTGGACATCATTCGCGACCGCGATTGCGGGCATTTGGGCACGGCTTTCGAATTGTGGGACGTGTCCGCCGTGCCAACCGATCGTTGGTTTCGCGACGCATGGCGGCGGTCGCACAATGGCGGGCCAATTTACATCGACATGACCAAGGCGCGCCGAGGCCACTTGCGGCGGCTCCGTCAAGCGGCCCGGCGCGGCAACGCAACCTTGCAATGGGGAAAATGGCGGGACCGCTGCAGGAAAGCGGCTACCCCGCACGAGTTGCGCGACCTATGGCCCAAACATATCGAAAGGACATGATGGGCATTTCCGAAACCGAAATTCTCGCCGAACTGAACCACCCATGAACTTTTCAGCCGCCAGCCGAGGCTACGCCAACCTCTGGACATTGGCCAAGGTGCGTCCGGAGCGCGTCGCCGCGGCGCGGGAGATCGCCGGGCGCCTGACGCGCAACCGGAGCCGCTATGGATATGTTGCCCGGCCGATCGGATGTCCCTGGTGGTTCGTCGCCATTATTCATAACCTCGAAAGCGGCGGCGATTTCAGGACGCACCTGCACAATGGCGACCCGCTGATGGCCCGGACCGTGCATGTGCCGGCGGGCCGGCCGGTCCATGGAGAGCCGCCATACAGCTGGGAGGCGTCGGCCATGGACGCCCTGACGCTCAAGGATTTGGACAAAGTTCCCAGCTGGGAACTGCCGCGCTGCCTCTACGAGTGGGAGCGCTACAACGGCTGGGGCTATCTCGGCAAAATCAACAGCCCATATCTATGGAGTTTCACGACGCTCTACGATCGGGGCAAATACATCGCCGATCATGTGTTCGATCCGGCGGTTGTCTCGTCCCAGTGCGGCGCGGCCGCCATCCTGAAGGCGCTGATCGATATCGGCGCCGTAACCATCGACAAGGAAACAGACGTGATGACAGATTTACAGCTTCTCTTGAAGCAGTTCATAGGCGTGGCGCCAGGCGTGGTCGCCCTAGCCGCCGGTCCGGCCGCCGGCATGGCGGTCAAGGCCTTGGCCGAGGCGCTCGAACTCGACCCCAAGGCTCCGGCGGCCGAGGTGCGCGCCAAACTCGATGGCGCGCCTCTAAGCGCTGCCATCCAGGCTATCGCCAGGGCCGAGACGGCCGTCCAGGGGCTAACAACTCCCGTCACGCCTGTTGCCGGTCCTCCGATGCGGCCAGGCCCGATCGACGAGCTCATTGGCGGGAGGACGTTCACGGGCTGGAAAACAATCCTGGGTGGCGGGCTGTTTGTCCTGGTTAGCATTCTGGAGGTGCTGGGCCTCGCGCCCGGCATACTGACGCCGGAGATTCTCGCGGCCGCCAAATGGGCGGCGGGGCTGCTCGCCGGCGTCGGCGTCATTGCCAAGATCGAGCGCTGGATTGCCGTGCTCAAGCAGCCAATGTCCAGCGCCTCGCGGATCACGGCGCCAGAACGGCCGTGAGCTCACAAGGGACTAAGAAATATGCATGACAGACGAAATTCCGCCAGAACGGCAGAAGGCCGTGGATCAGGCAATGGCGTCGATGGATGGGGTCGGCCATTTGAGGGAGATTCTGGATATTCGGCTGCAGCAGGTCTGGGCCAAATTCGCGGAACTCGGGGAACACAACCGGTCTCAGGACCTGGAGCAAGAGAAGCTCGCCAAGACGCTGAGCGAGGAAATCAAGGCAATCCGCGAGCTTATGTGGAGCGCTTTGAAATGGCTCGGCGGGCTGCTTGGCGCGACATTGTTGTCGGTCACGCTCAAGCAGCTCGGCTTGCTTTAGAAACAGGCCGGATTACATTTATCGGAGCAACAGCTGGCGTCATCGCTTTTCTCGTCGTTACTATGTTGCTTAAATGGTTTTCTTGATCGCCGCGCCCCAAGACTAAATCCGATTGGCGTCCTCCCGCGCGCGCTCGGAGCGGCCGTCAGTCCGGCCGCTATGGTGCCGCCATGCGAGCGTCCTCCCGCGCGCGCTCGGAGCGGCCCATAATGGCATAACCGCGTCACGGTCCATCAGGCGTCCTCCCGCGCGCGCTCGGAGCGGCCGAGCCGCCCCGACGGACGGCATGTCTATGTGAACGTCCTCCCGCGCGCGCTCGGAGCGGCCCTACCAAGCTCGGGAAGTGGGACGCGCTTATGACGTCCTCCCGCGCGCGCTCGGAGCGGCCGGTTTTCTGCGCGCGTCTGCCTGTGATGAATTCCGTCCTCCCGCGCGCGCTCGGAGCGGCCCTACCAGGCGACGTAGTGCCGCCGGTCATCATCCGTCCTCCCGCGCGCGCTCGGAGCGGCCCGTTGTAAGACTGCGCCGAGAGTGTGGTGATGACGTCCTCCCGCGCGCGCTCGGAGCGGCCGGCGTGGTCAGCCGCGCCGATCCGTTCACGGTCCGTCCTCCCGCGCGCGCTCGGAGCGGCCATTTTGACCGAATGGCTGAGCAAGCTTCGGAAACGTCCTCCCGCGCGCGCTCGGAGCGGCCTTCAGCGAAATTCTTGATCCCGCCGTCAGAACGTCCTCCCGCGCGCGCTCGGAGCGGCCGCGCACCTATGCCTACAGCTTCTCACTGAGTAACGTCCTCCCGCGCGCGCTCGGAGCAACCGCGCCATCACGTCCCTGGTCTTCAAGCAGCCATCGTCCTCCCGCGCGCGCTCGGAGCAACCCCTTGTCTTCGTACGTTCCGGAGTCCTTGAAAACGTCCCCCCTCGCGCGCTCGGAGCAACCTTTCGCCGTTGAGAACTTTCAAAATCTCATCAACGTCCCCCCTCGCGCGCTCGGAGCAACCCCCAGATCGTGGTGGAGGCATACCAGGGTTTAGCGTCCCCCCTCGCGCGCTCGGAGCAACCTAAGGCAGGACATCTCGACGGCGATCCGTCTGACGTCCCCCCTCGCGCGCTCGGAGCAACCGTTCGCAGGCGGCGCGCGAACATGCCCAGCTAACGTCCCCCCTCGCGCGCTCGGAGCAACCCTTCAGATAGAACCGATCACCCTCTGGATTCTACGTCCCCCCTCGCGCGCTCGGAGCAACCTATTGTTGCTCTTGGTTCTTGCAGTTGTTTCGGCGTCCCCCCTCGCGCGCTCGGAGCAACCCAATGAGGAGCGTAGTGCCGCATCGAGATCGAACGTCCCCCCTCGCGCGCTCGGAGCAACCTGAGAGACGGCTTCTTTTTTTAGCACTATGGAACGTCCCCCCTCGCGCGCTCGGAGCAACCCCTAGGCACTCATACGCCAGCCGCGCTGGCGAATCTCCGAATTGTCAAAGAACAGGCTGTTCCGAACACGCATGGGTTCCCCCTTCTACATCCCATGTCTCGTAGACCACCCGAGGGTGTTCCGCCGACAGCGGGGACTCCAGTGCCCCTGCCCACCTGGAAAAGTGATGGGTCTTACAAGGGCAGC
>ERZ1292625.4147-Hain-H41-01um-R1-4147-length-11056-cov-8_pt1 | contig 11056 bp, 11 predicted proteins | sample MGYA00564400_ERZ1292625 | MGnify/ENA primary metagenome ERZ1292625 (study PRJEB36523, sample SAMEA6512639) | groundwater metagenome | collected 2019-01-08 | study: AquaDiva: Metagenomics assemblies of 32 groundwater samples
AATAGTTTCAGCATGTCCAGGTTTTACATAAATAATATCCCCTTTACTTGCTGTACACTTTCCAACTGCATAATCTATTGTTTTAAATGGTAATTCCCATGTTCCAGCATTAGGTGAATCATCACCGTCTCCACCACTATCTACCCAAAATACATTATTGGGAGCTATTTCAGGTGTAAAGACTGGAACGCCTTTTGCCTTTTGTAAATTTAACATATCTTATCTCCTTTAAAAGATAGGGTGGTATATTTCAACCACCCCTTTTCCAGTCCTATTAAGAAACATTATGTCCGTAGATGAAACGCCAATTTGTAAAACCATTACCAATCCTGAAGTACATTGAGTGTTTAACCTGATATGTGTTGAAATCTACCTGATTATTAACTTCTGGTTTAATCCTGTCAAGCCAGAGTAAGAACCTCTTCATCAATCTACTATCAAGCATAAACCAATTCTTTGTTGAGTAATCATCTAAACGAAGGTATGGAATTACTTTATATCTTCCAGCTTGCATATTCTTATCCTGTCCAACAGTATCATATCCCGCAGCAGTTCCTACAATCTCCATTGCGGTATCATAAAGTGAATCAGGTACAAGAAGTGTATCGGGTTCAATGCTAATTCTTTCCCCAATATCATTCTTAAACTTTCTCATAAGCAATCTTGTTGCAGCAACAGAAGTCTTGCTAAGAGCAGAGGTTCCAGAATTACTAAACCCTGAAGCTGTTGAAACACCAGCTTTGGTTGTATGTGCAGTGGAGCAAAGACTTACAGCCTCTTCTGAGGTCTGAAAATCATAAGCAGAAGAGAAAGCATAAGCAAATGGCCTTACACCATATTTCTCTCTAACTCTTGCACCAGACTCAGCGAGCATTGCAGCCCTGTTATCCATTACATTATACTTCTTATCATCTAACAATTTTCTTTCAAATAAAACTCCACCAGCAAATTCCTTTGGTTCAACCTTGGTATAGTACCCTGGTGTCACACTAAGGAACTGTAATTCACCATTGAATTCTGGAATATCTGGTAATGCACCAATTTCATAGAATTCCTCAAACGCACTTTCTGTTGAAAGCATTCTATACAATTGTTCTATTTTTCCTTCACTAAGTTCTTTAAAAGCCCTTTCGGAAACTTCTCGAAGACGTTTATCTAAGAGTCTTGGGAACTGTGAGGATGTCATTGGATTCATATTTATATCCTCCTATTAAGCCCTAAATCCATCAAAATGTACAGAATGGAATCTAAAATATATTTTTTCATTGCCTGCGTTTTTCAAATCAAGCCCTATTACATCTATTGCAAAATAATTAGTAGCTGGTGATACTGTACCATCTATAGCTGTTGCTGTTGAATTAGTCTGCATTCTGCTTAATCCTACTGGTTTTTGAGGAACTCTTACAAAAGTGTCTCCAATTGCAATATCATAAGGAAATGCTAAGTCATTTGTCGTAACAGTTGTACTTATATCATCTGAAATTCTCATTATACCCATATTAGCACCACCCCTACAATATGTGGTTGCATAATCTGCTACTGGTGTAAACTGTGCAGCATTGGATGTAAAGCCAAGTCCATCAGTTGAAGCAGTTGTAGATGTTAAAACTGTAGGAGCAGCACCATAAGTGCCTTCCAAAACTGTCCTTGCATCAATTATATCTATTTGCAACATAACCTGTGGGTCTGATTTAGGATAGAAACCCTCTACTCCTGTAAATTCCCTTGCCAACTGAGCAGCCTGTGTAATAACGGCTGTATCATATTCTCCAACAGTATCATACTGTGGAGTTCTCCTATTAAATCCTACAACAACTCCAAAAAGTGACTGCAACTGTGAAGTATCAGCCGCACCACTGGCAACAGCAAGTGGCTTTACTCCATCTCCACTTACAATAACTAACTGCCCTTTATAAAAAGTAGGAGTACTTGTAGTATCTGCTGGAACCCATAAAGTACGAACTGGTTCTCTTACTACTTTAAACATATTTAAACCTCCTTAATAATTTGTTAATTTTTTAACGCCAATTTTTTGAACCGCACATCGGACAACCACCAATTACCTTTGAAGTTAATGAATGATGAGAATCTTTTACTGTGCCATCTGCGTAGTAATCATCTGTAAGATGAAATAAAATCTCAGAATCATGGTCTACAGCCTCTAGTACAATAGTTGTGTCTGCACCTGTAAATGGTTCTAAGATATTAATCTCTTCTACAAAATCCTCTACAATCAACCCATCAGATGCCATCTCTCCACCGTCTAAGGTATCTCTTTCTATGTCAGTCACAAAACCACAAATCTGACAATGATAGAACTTATTCACATCTTCCCTTGCACCTGGAACAACTTGTGTTCGATTGCGTTTTGGAAGTTTTGTTGACTTATACCTTGAAAACCGTGAAGAATCACTCATTTACTTAGTTCCTAACCATTCTTGAACTTTGTCCTCTGGTATTCCTAATCTTTGCACATATTCAGAAGCAATATCATCAAGCTCTATTTTCTTCTTAGTAGATTCATGTTTTGTTGTTGGATTATCCATACCTGTCGGATTATCTGGTGGATTACCCTTTACCGGAACCTTCTTTTCTTTTCGAGCTTTTTTGTAAAAAGCAGCAGTAGCACGTTCAAAATTAATCTCAGCATCAGTTTCAGGATTACCTGTTAATTTAGTATTATAATTCTTAAACATCTCATCATAAATTACTTTAAAATCAGGTTCTTCTTCAAATTCTAGTATTTTTCTAATGTACCCTTTTTCATATACTTGCTGTGCTTCAGTTGTCTTTCGTTCGTCTTCTGACTGTCTTTTACCCCTTTGTGCTTCATGCTTTTCCAGAATTTTCTTTACATCTTTTGCAGTGATTACTGTGTCATTATCATCAATATCATCTTCGTCTTCATCTTTGACAACAGGAACCTTTTCCTTTTTAGAAAATGTTTCCAACACAAGGTCAAGTTTTTCTTGAAGCTTTTGATTTTCTTCTTCTAAGCGTTTGAACTTTCGTCCAAGGCGGCTTTTTTCAGAATGTTCATCAGATTCATTTACCTCTTCCTTTTTTACTGCATCTAATTCTGGCTTATTTGCTTCATTTTCACCCTTATCTTCTTCTAGTGAGGGCGGTGTAGTTTCGCCTTTAGGCTCTTCCTCTATTTCCACTTCACCATTTAAAGCTGCCTGAAAAGCGGCATCCAGTTCATTATCGGTTACAGATTCTTCTGTAACGGGAACCTTCTTTGCGGCTTTATCAACTTTGTCTTTCATGTAAATCCTCCTTATTTAACCTGTTTAAACAACTCAAAATACTCTCTAATCTTACCAATAACTCTTGGAAGTCTATAATCCCTTAAGTATCTAAACTCTGCTAATTCTTGCGCTGTTGCTTCCTCCTTGTATATTTTAGTGAGTAAAGTATCATGTCTTAAAATGTCGTCCTCTAGAATAGCCTGACCAACTTCTGTTTCTAGAAGAGAGTGTATATCGGGATAAATCTTGCCGAGTGTTGTTAGGGTCTTCTCTCCACGCTTTCCAGTACGCAGTAAAAACTGTTCTACTACTTTAGATGTTAATTCCATATTATTATTCTACCATAATGTATTAAAAAAAGCAACTAATTTCTTACTCCCGATTCCATATCTGACATGGGAACACCAGCCTGATTTGATGTTGGTGACAAATTTTGTTCAGGCATTGCTGTACCAGCACCTTGTTGCATAGCCATTTTTTGTGCTTCAGGACTAGTGTCAAAAAGCACATCCTTATAATCTGGAAACTCACTACCAAGAAGTTCAAATGCTTTCCCCAAAAGATAGTTTAAAACCATTGGTGTTTTAGGATTAGGAATATTAGCTACTCGTCCTAACATTTGGTCTATTAAACCAAGTTTTTTATTCTTATTATACTCTGTTTCAATATTTGAGGACACAGGGGTATAAGCGTATTCTCCATCAGGGTCAAAATCATATACACTTTCATCCATTAATCTCTTAGCTGTTTCTGGGCGGGCAAAAGCATAAAGCATGGTAAGAATCATCCAGTAAAACTCAATAAGAAATGTATATTCAAATGTGAGACTCTTAAAATTACCCCTCTTATTAGTTCCCATATCCGCACTAGCCACAGCCGTTGCTGTAGTAGAAGCCTCTCCAGGTATTTGACCCATTGCAGGAGGATATACAGATGTAACTTGCTGAAGTTTACCTGTATACATACTAATCTGATTCAATGCGCCAGATGTATCGTCAGTTATCTTTAACTCTTCTAAATCATCAATATTTTCAAGCTCTATAATATGCTCAGGCTCTATATATACTGTAGAATTGTCTTCCATGCTTTGCTTTTTGCCCTTAAACACTGGTAGTGTGGCAAGCTTAACCCTATCCAAAGACATATTAGCTACATCATTAATAACTTTTTGAAGTTCTCTACCAAAAAGCCCATCTGACAGACCTTTATCCTTAGAAGGATGAATATAACATTGTCCTCTGATAAGAGGTTTATAAGTACTTCCACGCTTATCAATATAAGGTGTGGCTTGAAAGCGAATTAGTATCTTATTACTCCCACTAACAACATAAGATATAATTGTTTCAACAAGTTCAGCATTTTCTAACTGTTCTCCATTTTCTTTAAATCCTGGTTTGACTGAAATAGCATTACCAAACTCATCTTTCTTGTCTACAATGCACCAAAATTTACCAAACCTCTGTAGAAGGGTAAGCTTTGATATTGGAGTTTTTATCTGAACATTCTGCGGTGTGTCTCTATCTTCAATTTTTTCTTCAATGTCTGTTTTTTTACCAGGACTTACTATTTCTTTTACTAAATGTAAATTAAAATATCCTAAATCTTTCTCTCTCTGCTTTAAATTCTCATAACTTGTCTCAGAACGAATTGTTACCCAATCTTTCTGTTGCACAGAATATACATACTTTGTATCAGTAAATACATTCCTAGGGTCAAGCACTTCATAATTAAATTGGTCAACTATGATGTGTTCTGCCATAACTGGCTCATCATGAGTTTCATATACTGCTGTTCCTTGCTCATCAAACATCCCTGTTGGACGCTGTTTCTGCTCTACTCCAACTTGCACAGGAACAACTTTTTGTTCCCACCAGCACATAGCATACACTTGTCCAATTAAAGAATTTATCAAACGGGCACGAACATATTTAGAGTAATGATATAATGTTCTATTATTAAGCACACTATTAATACACAACTCAGCAGCTTTTGCCTTTGCCATTTTTTCTTTACCAGTACCTTCTGGCTTGACCCTAACAAAATCTCTTGTCTGAAAGTATTGATTCGTCCAACTAGACGCTTCTGTCATTAATATAGAAGGTAATTCTGGTATAAAGATGTCACTCATCCATTCGTAGTCTTTCTCTGTACGCTTACATTCAAGCATATCAATTACTGATTCAAAATCAAGATTGTCTGATTCTTTAGTAGATTCTACTTGAATATACTCATTATCTACTACAATCTTTGTGATAGCTTGTTCAACATCTTCTTTAAATTTATGCTCCATAATTATCTCCTAAAGTAATCTCTATAAGCACTTTGCCGTTTAAATTCCTCATAAGCAGGTTTAGGTTTAAATCCACTCTCTTTTAGTATAGCTTCAAGAGTCATTGGAAAATGTGACCATTTTTGTTGAGGTTTATCCTTTTCATCTTTTGTCACTAAAAGCTCTCTATTCCCATACTCTTCCCAACGCCATGATTTCATAGATTGTATTACCTGTTTGCAATTATCTAAAAACCATATAGTAGGAAGACCATTGTTACTAAAAGGCTTTCCCACAAGACGAGAGTTTTTAAGCCGCTCCTTTATCAAGTCTCTTCCTCTTTGTGACTTAGTATCCCATCCTCTCCAATACCCACCTGTTCCCAAGCCTTCTCTCTTCAGCTCATTAAACATTCTGTTCAAATCATCTACCACTGAAAGACCTGTATTACATTGAACTTTTGTTGCTAAAGGGTCTATGAGATTAAAATCATACTTATACTCTCCACTTTTCATAGCAAGCTTTTTAGCAATCTCATGTGTTACAAATTTTTCTGGAGAAGGATTGAATTCATCATAAACAAAAAGTTCATTCTTATCACTCAGCGCCACAAAGGTACAAGCCCAAGAAACCCTCTCATGAAAATCTATCATTCTTGCATGTCTCCAATGCTGAGGAAGACCGTCTGGAAAATATTGTTCTTCATTTATTCTATGAATTCTTAAATCAAAATCTTTAAAAATCTGTCCACTTACTTGTTTAAAAATTCCATAACCCCTTATATCAACAGTATCTTCATCATCATATTTTGAAAGCATAGAATCAACAATTTTCTTGGACAATATTGGATTATCATAAGATGATGCAAGTACTACTGCAATATCATTTTTTCTATCTGTGTGCTCTATACGTTCAACGTCAACGCCCGTTCTTGCTTTAATACGCTTTACAATAGAATCTGTACGAAAATAAACATCTGCTTTTTCATATATATCATCAAACTCCCAACCCATGTGCTCGGCAGGAGTCAAAGAGTATAGCAAATCCCCACCTTGACCAAATTCTTCAGCAGCCATAAGTCTTGGAAGTTGCTCTTCATAGAATCCTTTTGGCGCACTTTCATCACACCACACAAGAAACCTCTGCACACCAGCTTGAGCCTGTACACTTTCATTATAAGATACAAACTCTATAAAAATATCCGGCCCTCCTTGAGGGTCTGTAATTGTCAACACAGTGTTTCTTGCTGTGATGTCTTTTTTAATCAAGCTTGGAGGAAGTAAACGTTTAAACGCAGGTAATTGTGTGTTTTTAACCTCTCCTTCTCCCCCATCTGTATCTTGAGGCAATCGTTCAGAGCAACATCTTATAATGCGGTATGGACAGTCTGGAGTCATGTTCTTAGCCTTTATAGGATGCTTACCCAAAATTCTTAAAATAATCGAGTGTACAATTCCATAAGTTTTACCTTTTTGGTTCCCTGTAAAATAAGCAATAATTTTCTCTGGTCGAGAGATAAATTGCTTATAATCCCAAGTAGGGACAAAACTTAAAAAATTTGACCATTCATTAAGAGATTGTTTTTCTTGTTCTGATAGCATATTCCTGCTTTAAACTAGTCTTATAAATTTGCGTGTGCAACCCATGTACCAGGTGTTCCTGTTACCGTGCATGTCCAACCTTTTGGCTGACCTACTGTGGGAGTTTGATTAAAAACTATATCCCCTCTATTCCATGTACCAGCAGTAGGTGCTGCGTTTCCATAGCAGATAAGTAAATTAGAAATACCAAATGTAGTAAGTGCACCAGTACCAGTTAAATATCCACCAGGAGATATTGGTCTGCCAATATACAATGCGTTACCAGTAGCACCAGACATATAAACAATACGAGTTCTATTTGAATCATATAAACGAATTTCAAAATTACCAAAAGTTCCTGTACTATCCCCAGCAGAATCTACTAATCCAAGAACAATATTTCTTCCAGGTGGACTTGGAATATTGGTACGACTATATTCTCCTACTGAATTAGGAAATGATACACGTTTAAAATTCTCAGCGGTAACAGCACTTGATTGGCGTAACTCAGCCGAACCAGCTATAATATTGCATGTATAATTAGGGTCATATATAGGAAAGCCAGCATGATTAGATGTTCCTATTACTGTCCAATACCCACCTATACCAGCACCATTAATTCCATATCGTAAGTTCGCACTAGCAGTACTACCAGTACCAATAACACCACCAATCCATAAAATATTAGCTGAACTGGCAATAGTAGACGCAAAATGAAAATCATCCCATTTAGCATTTGTAGTCTTTTCAGCGACTACCGTTATTGACGCATTAGCAGCTAGTGTTGCTGTAGTACCAACTAAATTAGTTAAAGAAGTAATTAAATCAGCTCCATTAGAGCCAGCACCTCGTACAGTACAAGTGTCACCATTTACCCATCCAGTTGCACTAGCCAGTACTAATGTATTTGTTGCCGCAGTTATAGAGCCAGTAGTAGGACTATCACTACCACCATACCCACCTCCTTCAGTATTAGCATTAATAAATACCCATGACCTAGCACCAATATCAGCATAAAAACCATGCTCTCCGGCATGATTAATTGTTAAGTTAATCCATGTAACACCATTAGAAAGTGTTCCTTCAATTTTAAAACCATTCTTTGTTTGTCCACCACATATTACATTTGTAAATGTACTCTTGTCAAATAGTGGATTACTACCAGTATTTTCTCTTTTAAAACCATAAGCACCACCACTGAGTAATACATTTTCAAATTGCCACTCTTCAATCTGAGAACCCACTTTAACACATGCGTTAACTGGCGCACTAAAATTCACATTTCTTACTCTAATATAAGTTATATAATCCACTGTCGAAGGAACGACTAATTGATTATCACCCCCAGATAAAGTCATATGTTCTATTGCACAATGCCCCCATCCTCCTGAAGATGGAAAGGTAATTATATCTGACCCAGTTGTTCCAGTAATAAAAGTAGCATTAATTCCTGCACCTAGTAATCTAGTTTCACTAGTTAATAAAAGTGATGTTACTTTATAGTTACCCACTGGAAAATATAATGTTCCACCACCTGCTGCTAGTACTACATCAATAGCAGCCTGAATTTCTGCGGTATCATTAGTAACACCATCACCAACAGCACCAAAGTCTGTAACACTCTTAATAATTTCTAATCTAGTCTGTACTGTAGTAGCTACAGCACCTGTACCAACAGGAAAATAAGCTCCTAATGCAAATATATTAATACTATCTTGTGTAAAAGAAGAAAATCCACTCTTTGAGATAATAATTTTAAATTTATAGGCAGTAGTAAAATCAGCAGTATCAACCCATAAGGTAAATTTTCCTTGCGTGTCAGAAGTAACTGAATATACTCCTGCACCTCCACTCTCTGCTACATAACAAAGTGCGGGTGTAGATGTTCCAGCAAGAAAAAGTGACACTGTAGCAGCCGCAATTACCTTTCCTTGTTTGTCTTTTGTTGTTCCTTGATATTGATAGCGCATTATATACTCCTATTAATCATACCAAAACAAAATATTAACAACTTTAACGCCACCAAGACGATTCTTTATTGTTAAAGGTTCTTGTGTTACTGCTGTTCCAATACAAAGATTAGTATCTGTATCTGCATTTGCTACAACACTTGCTGAATTACTTATAAGAGTAACTGTTCCAGTAGCATCTACTACAAAAAATGTATATTTAAGCGAGGCACTATCAATACACACAGCACCAATACCGTTTGTGGTTACAGCCGGAAGAGTTGTTGTTCCATCATCTGCAAGAGATTTATTAAACCCATAAAAGTTTAAAACTGCTGTAGCTCCAGAAGGCGAATACTTAGCAGTTTGTACTGTAGCAGCAACAAAAGTAGGACTATCTGAACTTGCAAGTCCTTGAGGAAGAGTTAAAATTTCTAAGAATTTCTGTAACATCTAACCCTCCTTTAGAAATAAAGTGTTATATTTAATGTAGAAGCTGATGCCGATACATAATCTACACACTTAAAAGCTTTAATAGCATTTATATCAGTTAGCGTTAATGAACTATTTGCTGGCAATGAGTGTCCAACAAGAGCTGTTTGGTCTGGTTTGCCACCATCAAAAGCTACAAGAGCTGTGTTTGAAATCACACTGATAAGTGCTGCTTTTGCATGTTGGCCTTTATTAGCATAATCATCTAATGACACTGTACTATTCGCTGCAATAGTTGCATCATCTGTTCCTGCCGCAACTTTAAGATTCTCACTCTGAAAAGTTCCATGCTGGTTTTTAATTGTAAATGTTCCTGCGGCTGTTCCAGCAGCCCATGTTCCGCTTGTCAACACAACCTTTATAACTTCAGCCTTTGCTGTGCTTGTTGCGCCAACAATCCAATCACCAACACCAATCTCTGTAACGCCCCCACTTGTAAATACAAGCTTTCGTTCAGTGTACTCGATAAATCCTGCTCCAATTGATGTGATTGTGTTACCAGGTACAATCTTAGCATGTGTTTTAGGTTCTCCTAATGTATCGAAAATTAACAATTTACACCTCCTTTTTATGAGGACAAGTACCAAAATGTCCTTTAGCACAATTACAATTATAACACAAAATTTGGAAACCATCTGGAAAATTATTTTTTATTAACCATCTATATAAAACATGGCCTAATCCTCCAATTTCTTTTCGATGTTGTGAACCACCACCATTAATATGGTCAATAGTTAAAAATTCAAAAATAGTTTCACCACAACAGGCACATTTACTACCCCCATAATGATTAAAAACTTCTAATTTTCGCTTATTCTGTGTTTCACGTCTTTTCTTTTGCCGTTTTTCTTTATTTATTAACCAATCTTGTTTTCCATAATTAGAATTCTTTTCTCTCCATTTTTTTGACCTTAAAAGAGCATTAATATGACCATTAATAGTTTGTCTATAACGCATACCACTTAATCTTACTTGTTTTTTTCTTTCTTCTATACGTTCTTCTTCTGAATTATATTTTTTATATTTAACTGAGCGCAAAATTATTTATTCTCCTTATAAATTAAAATTTACAATAATCTTATTTATACTATTATAGTATAGCACAAATTGTTAAACTTTACAAGTGTTTAATCCATTTTAATACCTAAAAAAGCTATTATCTTTTTCATACTTTATCGTATGCCTAACTAAAGTCTTCCCTATATGATAATAATAACTTACATCTGGCTGTTCTCCAATAAAGGTTGTGCTGATATAAATTATACTTCCTACTATTGCTACAGTAGTTGAAGGCACTAAAGACCCCACAGCAGAAGTTGAAGCTAATCCTTCTATTACTAAGTTAATATTTGAGGTTACAGTTCCAAGTTCACTTGTAATATTGCTTCCAGCTAGAAGAATTTGTGCTGTTGCTACAAGAGTTCCAATATTCAACTCTGAAGCAATGCCTGTTAATGATAAAGTAGTAGCTATAACTACTGTTCCAATACCTAATGTAGATGCTATACCTGTTAA
>ERZ1292625.3605-Hain-H41-01um-R1-3605-length-12379-cov-40_pt1 | contig 11052 bp, 9 predicted proteins | sample MGYA00564400_ERZ1292625 | MGnify/ENA primary metagenome ERZ1292625 (study PRJEB36523, sample SAMEA6512639) | groundwater metagenome | collected 2019-01-08 | study: AquaDiva: Metagenomics assemblies of 32 groundwater samples
AATAAAAAAGTTATATGAAAAAGTCGAAAAAGTCCTTACCAAAATCTAAATCAAATTATATTCGCCCTTCCTGGGATGAATATTTTACAGATATTATGATTGCAGCATCAAGAAGGGCAACCTGCGACAGAGGCAGAGCTTCGTGTGTTTTTGTCAAGGATAAACAAATATTGGTAACCGGGTATGTCGGCTCCCCTGCGGGATTTCCGCACTGCGACGAAATTGGTCATCAGATAAAAAAGACTGTTCATGAAGATGGGACTGTTACCGAACACTGTGTCAGAACCGTGCATGCTGAACAAAACGCAATCTGCCAGGCAGCCAAGCGCGGAGTCCCCATAAACGGATCAACTGTTTATATCAACATGACTCCCTGCCGAACCTGTGCCATGCTTCTTATCAACTCTGGTGTAAAAAGGGTTTATGCCGTCAGAAAATATCATGCAGGAAAAGAATCGGAACAAATGTTTAAAAAGGCAGGCATAAAACTTATATATAAGTATCAGGAAGTTCAAAAATACCCTTCTCAAAACTAAGAAGTAGGTTTCCTCCTTACTTTCTAGAAAGTGAAAAGGTCAACCAGCCGGCGGTAAAAACGAAAATAAAAGCTACAATTCCCAATATATTCATTTTTTCTGTTTTTTTCTCCTTCCAAAAATTGAATACAGTAAGAAAATAAAAACGGAGGTCATTATCACTGCAAAATAGAACGTATTTTCAGCTGTCCATTCAATCATATTTAGGCATTTTTAACAACATATATTGACCAATAAAGCAAAGATAACGCGAGAACAAATGCGAAAACACCCAACAAAACTGCCCTGAATAAACTTTCAGGCTTGATAAAGAAAGGAGAAATCACTCCTGCGGAAAACCAACCCGCCGCAACCGTATTCAAAAACTCCGACAAGGCCTTTCTTTGGGTAGGTCTCAAATCATCCATTTCCTAATTTATATTATTTCAGATTTTATTGTCTGTCAATGGTTTTCGCCACGAAGCCCATTTGCAGTCGGGGTATCTGGAACAGCCGAAAAATTTTCTTCCTTTCCCGCTTTTTTTAATAATTACATCCCCTCGCTCCGCTCGGGGTAAACTCCCTTTTTCGCATTCGGGACATTTGACTCCTATCTTTTCAAGATATTTCTCCGTGTGTTTACAGTCGGGAAACTTCGAACATGATATAAACTTGCCGAACCTGCCGATTCTGATGACGAGTTCCCCTCCTTTACAATCCGAACACTTCTTTCCTAATTTCTCCGTTTCTATCTTTACCCTCTTTCCTTCTTTGGTTACAATTTTAACTTTTTTGGCAAACGGTCCCCAGAATTTCTTAATGGTTTCTACCCATTTTTTCTCTCCGGTGGCTATATTATCCAAATCCCCCTCCATCTGGGCTGTAAATTGATATTCAAGCTCTTCGGGAAAATTCTTGACCAAGAAATCATTAACGGCAACACCAACCAAAGTAGGTGAAAACTTACCTTCATCTTTTTCCACATAGTTTCTGATTTGAATTGTGGAAATAATCGGAGCATAAGTCGAAGGACGTCCGATCCCCAATTTTTCCAGCATTTTAATCAGTGAAGCTTCATTAAATCTCGGCGGAGGTTCGGTAAATTTCTGAACGGGACTGACTTTAATCAGTTGAAGTGACTCATCAACTACAATATCGGGAAGAGCCACCGAGTTTTCATCTCGGGGAAATAATTTCCGCCAACCGTCAAACTTCATAATCTGTCCCGAAGCTCTTAGGAGGTACTTACCCGCCGTCACATCAATTATCGTTTCGTCGTAAATACCGGCTGTCATCTGGCAGGCAACAAACCTTCTAAAGATAAGGTCGTATAATTTATTTTCATCCGGGGCAATTTCCGCCTTTTCGTTTAGATTGGTGGGTCTAATTGCTTCATGGGCTTCCTGGGCGACCTTGCTTGTGGTTTTGTAAAATTTCGCTGATTCGGGAAGGTACTTTTCACCGTAAGTCTTTTTGATAAACTCCCTGGTTTTGGTAACTGCCGCAGCGGAAATATTAAAAGAGTCGGTTCTGTGATATGTGATTAAACCTTCTTCATACAATTTTTGAGCGGCTCTCATTGTTCTTTTAGCAGACCAACCGAAAAGCCTGGCTCCAGCCTGAGACATGGTTGATGTCGTAAACGGAGGATAGGAGTTTTTTACAACTTCCCTCTTTTTGACATCCGAAACACGATAATCGGATTTTGTTAATTGACCCGCAATTTCATCGGCTTTATTCCCGTTCTTTACTTCCTCCTGAACCAACTGAACCGTAAAATTTTCTTTTTTACCTTCTTTCCTTTTAACATCACAGAAAATCTCCCAATACTCATCCTTCTTAAAAGCTTTTATTTCCCTTTCTTTTTCGATAATCAGCCTCACCGCAACCGATTGAACCCTACCTGCCGAAAGACCCCGTCTTACTTTTTTCCAAAGAAGCGGGGAAAGTTCATAACCGACCAACCTGTCCAAAACCCTTCTGCCTGTTTGGGCGTCAACAAGATTCTTATCAATATCTCTGGGAGTTGCAATTGCTTCTTCTACAGCCTCTTTGGTAATTTCATGAAAGGAAATTCTAAAAACATTTGCTCTTTTTCCCAATATTTCTTTAGCGTGTGACGCAATTGCTTCCCCTTCCCGGTCGGGATCTGAGGCAAGAAATACTTTTTTTGCTTTTTTTGCTTCCTTAACTAAATCGGAAATTGTACTTTCTCTTTTGACAACCGGAACATAGTCGGGCTTAAAATTGTTTTTAACATCTATTCCCAACGTGCTTTTGGGAAGATCTTTAATATGCCCCATTGTCGCCATGACAACATAACCGCCTCCCAAAAATCTGGATAAAGTTTTTGCTTTTGTTGGTGATTCAACTATTACTAGATCCATAATTTATCAATTAGATCCTTTGGAGATTTTACACTATTTGCGCCTTCATTTATCAACCAATCGGTCGCTTCGCTTCCCGGAATTGCAAAAACATCAACCCCCGCATCTCCCGCCCAAGAGGCAGTCGATAAAGTCCCCGATCTTCTTTTTCCTTCAATAACCAAAACGGCTTGGGACAATTCCACAATGATTCTGTTTCTTGCCAAGAAGTTTTTAGGAAGCGGTTTCGTACCGTTAGGATACGGTGAAACCAAAGCTCCGTGTTTACTAATTTCTTCGGCTAAAACTTTATTTTCGAAAGGGTAGATAATATCAAGACCGCTTCCCAATACCGCGATTGTTCTTCCTCCCTCCCTTAAGGCAGTTTGATGAGCAACCGTATCAATCCCCCTGGCAAGACCGGAAACAATCGTGTAGTCTTTCTTGACAAACTCTTTTACAAATTTCTTTGTCAGGATTTCCCCTCTTGGCGTCATTAACCTTGACCCAACAACCGCAATCGCCCGCGCATCTTTTTTTAATATTTTCCCTAAAATATATAGTTTCATCGCCACCTCCAGTAGTCCATAATCTTTCTGGCAATCGGTCCCGCAACCTTAGATCCTTCTCCGCCGCCTTCTACAAGAACCGTCAATGTAATTTCGGGAAAGTCGGAAGGATAAAATAAAGTAAACCACGCATGAGTTTTGCTATCAGTATTTGTCTCAGCAGTTCCCGTTTTACACGCAACCTTTTTATCACTATTCCAATCAAAAAAAGTATATCCCGTTCCGCCTTCGTTACAAACTCCTTCCATACCGTTTCTTACTAAATCCAGATTTTCATTTTTAAAATTAAGGTTTTTACATTTAGGACTCCCTACAATTTTCGGCTGGCAAATCTCACCGCCGTTGCCAATTATTTCAATTGCCCGATTAACCTCAATTGGAGAAACGGCAATGTCCCCCTGACCGATTGCAAAGTGGTAGGTATTTCCCAAAAACCAAGCTTCGTTTTTAGCTTTCTTTTTCCATTCGGGAGTGGGAATTAAACCCGACATCTCTCCGGGAATATCTATCCCCGTCTTTTGGGAATATCCGAATTTATCCGCATACTCAACCATCTTTCCAATCCCCAAGTCCTCTCCGATTTTATAAAAAAAGGTGTCGGTGCTTCTTGCAATTGCGCGGACTACTCCGATTTCACCTTCGGTTCTTCCGTACTGGGTAAAGTACCAATTTGTGTAAGAATAATCATTCACCCTGATAATCCCCGTGTCCGAATATCTGTAGTTTTTATCTATCTCTCCTTCTTCAAGGGCTGCGGCGACAACCGTCGGTTTAAAAACAGACCCGGGATGATAGAGTCCCCCGGTTATTCTGTTAAAAAGAGGTAAGGCGGGATCGTTTAAACTTTTGACAACATTATTCGGATCAAACGACGGTGATGAATAAAAAGCCAGAACTTCACCTTTTGCATCGGTTGCAATAATTCCTCCTTTTTTACCGGCCATTTCCCCGGCCGCTTTTTTCTGAAGACCAATGTCGATATTGGTTTTTACATCTTGCCCGGCAGATGGTTCAATTTTTCCCAAAGTCCTGACATACTTTCCTTTTATATCAACTTCCGTAAGCTCCTCACCCGAAACTCCTCTTAAAATACAGTCATACTGTTCCTCAAGACCCCCCCGGCCGACCAAACCACCGAATCTCTTCATACCCTTTTCCGGACATTTGGGATCTATTTTGCCTATTTCTTCTTCATTTGCTTCTCCCAAATAACCGCCTGCGTGGGCAAAAATCGAACCAAGAACATAGTTTCTCTTGCCGTCTCCCAAATTACCCACCAACGTTTCCCCACCCCTTGCCAAAATCTTTCCCCGGGGTGCCGCGATTTTAATTCTTTTTATCCGATTGCCGTCCGAAAGTTCCCGAAAGTATTTCCCTTTTATTATCTGGAGTTCAAAAAGCCGGGAAATCAAAAAAAGAAAAAACAAAACCAAAATACCCCTTAAAAACCAAGAAAGCCACGACTGCGCTTTTGAAGAAGATAATTCCATCACCCCTATACTACTTTTTCTGAAGCTAACTTACAAGAAGTTTTATTGCACAACTCAAGCGAAAATCGCAACTTCCAAGTTGTGGAAGAAGCTTGAATCATGTCTTGGCATCAAAAACAATGGCGTTTACGCCATTGCAGTTTATTTACCGCGAGATTTAAAGAAAATCAAATACCCAGCCAAGGCCACCGCTAAGATAGTTGCTAATAACAAATAAGTATTTGTAACATTCCATTCAATCATTTTTATTTCCTGCAACTTCCGAAGCCCGATTTAACTGAGAATCAGTAAACTTAAACATCTAAATTCATCTTATCACAACCCTCTTGAAACCCTGATTTTTTTAAGAAGGCCGGGATTGTCAAGACATATTCCGCAGCCCCTGACAACACAAGTTAAAGGATCATCAGCAACATATACCGGCATTTTCGTTGCATCGGAAACCATTTTATCAATTCCCGGAAAAAGAGCGCCGCCACCAGCCAAATAAACTCCTTTTTCCATAATATCGCTGACAAGCTCGGGCGGAGTTTCTTCAAGACAATCTGCAATACTTCCGATTATTTCCTGAATTATAGGAGAAAGCGCTTCTTTTATTTCGGAACTTGTGAGTTTTATTGATTTTGGAAGCCCAGTTTCCAAATCCCTGCCTCTTATAACCGCAACTTTTTCTTTTCCCCCTTCTGTCATCCCAATTCCTATTTTTACTTCTTCCGCAGTGGGTTGGCCTAAAAGAAGCGAATATTTAAGTCGGACATAAGAGATAATCGCTTCATCCATCTCATCTCCTGCAACCCTAATTGATCTACCTAATACAATTCCACCATAAGAAATAATGGCAATCTCGGAAGTGCCTCCGCCAATATCGACAATAAAAGTTCCAGTGGGACTCTCTACTGGAAGCCCGGCTCCAATTGCCGCCGCCATCGGCTCTTCAATAAGATGCACCTCGCGGGCTCCAGCGTCCAAAACCGCATCCGATACCGCTCTTCTTTCAACCTCAGTAACTCCGGAAGGAATTCCAATAATAACTTTTGGTCTGGGAATCTTGGGAATTGTACCCACTGATTCGTGAATTTTTTTGATATAGAAGGCAAGCATCGCGGCCGTGGCATCAAAATCTGAAATGACGCCGTTCTTTAAGGGCCTTACCACCTCAATAGTCCCCGGCGCTTTCCCCAGCATTTTTCTGGCTGACATCCCTATTGCTAAAACCTCCTTGGTCTTTTTATGTCTGGCAACCACCGAAGGCTCCCTGATAACAATCCCTTTGCCTTTAACATAAACTAAAGTATTGGCGGTTCCCAAGTCAATTCCTATATCGTGGGAAAAAAATCCAAGAATTCTATTTAACGGGTAAAATCTCATTCTCAGCCTAGTATATCTTGGAGAAAAAACATTACAAGATCTTTTTAAAAATGAAGTTAACACTCTACACTTCGAAGTCTGGTGGCAGCATGGCGCAGTCTACTGCCGACAGAAACCGGACTGATTTCTAACTCCTTCGCTGCTTCACTTATACTACAACCGAACCGCACCAAATTAACCGCATCCCTTTGTGGGATCGTTAGAAGTGATAATTTTGACTCTATTGAACGAATTTTTTCGTTTTTGACAACCAGTTCTTCAACAGGTCTCTCCTCTCCTTTTACTATAGAATATAATTCACCTTCTCTCTCAAGGCTGATTTTTTTTACTTTTGACATGTCTTGTATTTCTAGGTGCTATTATGTATCTTGAGGTTTTATATGTCAAATATTATTAGCTATCTATTTTACACGTTGTTTTCTCTTACACCGCTTATTTTATGGCCAAGAACTTCAGAACTGTTTGAATTTAACAAAATGGTTTTTGTTTACGCCATAACTGTGTTAATTATGGCTGTCTGGTTGTTAAGATGCATCGCTGTCAAGAAATTTATTTTCCGTCGCACATTATTGGATACTCCCCTTCTTATTTTTCTTGGGTCGCAAATTCTTTCGACAATATTTTCAATAGATCACCGAACATCTCTTTTAGGCTATTACTCGCGTTTTAATGGAAGTTTAATGTCTACCGTTTGCTATCTCCTCCTCTACTGGGCATATGTATCCAATATGAATAAAGAAAAGACGGTTAAGTCGATATATTTTCTTTTTTCTTCAGCGGCGATTGTTTCGATTGTCGGCTTTCTTGAACACTTTAATATAAACGTAACCTGCAAATTAATGGGGCAGGAATGGGCGTCCTGCTGGATGCAAGATGTGCAAAACAGGGTTTTTTCCACTCTGGGTCAGCCCAATTGGCTAGCTACCTGGCTGGTTGCCTTAATTCCCCTTACTCTATATCAAATTTTGGATTCTAAAAATATTAAAAGAATACTTTTATACATCTTAAGTCTTTTGCTTTTTACAGTTCTGCTTTTTACCAAATCCCGCTCCGCCTTTCTGGGTTTTTTTGCAGCCGATTTAATTTTTTGGGGTTATGTTTTATTTAAATTCAGAAAAAAGTTTCTTATTCACGCCATAATTCTTAATTCATTATTCATAATTCTTTTTCTTATTATCGGTTCACCAATCACTAATCACCAATCACTAATCACCCCCCCCAACGCCCCTGCGTTGGAAGTCGGCGGTACGGAATCGGGAACCATCAGAAAAATTGTTTGGAAAGGGGCCCTTCAGGTCTGGCTTCATTACCCAATCATCGGCAGCGGTGTCGAAACGTTTGCTTATTCTTACTATAAATTCAGACCGGTAGAACACAACCTTGTTTCCGAATGGGACTTTTTATACAACAAGGCTCACAACGAATATTTAAACATGGCCTCAACCACCGGAACATTGGGAATTGCAAGTTATCTTTATCTAATCGGAATAATCTTTTTTGTCTTTTTTAAAAAGTTTGATGTCTTCTCCATTTCCGTGGCGGCCGGTTTTACCGGGATTCTAATTTCCAATTTCTTCGGTTTTTCGACCGTTTCCACTCAACTTCAGTTTTTCCTTTTCCCTGCTTTTGCCGTCATAATAAAGCAGGAGAGCGAAAGAGAAGAAAAGTATAAACAAAAGAAGGTCTCTAATCTGCAAAAATTTTTAGTTTTTATCTCAGGGTCTTTCGCTCTTTTATTGTTATGCTCCATCCTCCGCTACTGGTATGCGGATACAAGATATGCTTTCGGTAAATCGTATAACGATCAGGCAAATTACGTCCAGGGCCAAACGTCTTTACAAAAAGCAATTAAAAACTCGCCTTCCGAACCTGTTTTTCACTCCGAGCTGGCCAACTCATATACCGGAAAAGCCCTCCTCCTTCACGAACTTAAAAAAGACAACGAGGCGCTGCCCTTCATTGATTCGGCCATCTCCGAATCGGTTAAAGCCACCTCTCTTTCGCCCGCCAACGTTGGTCTGTTACGAAACCGCGGCGGCATACTCTTAAAACTGGCCGTCATCAATCCTAAATATTTAGGTTTTGCCAAAGACACTTTGCTTGCCGCGGTGCAAAAAGCCCCGACGGATGCCAAACTTCTTTATAATTTAGCCTTGGTTTACATACGAACAGGAGAAACGGACGAATCAATAAAACTTTTGATGAAGGTCATTGAGATAAAACCCGATTACCAAGAAGCCAAAGACCTGCTTGATCTGATTCACAAAACTATCTAAAAAAGATACAATAGGCCTAAATGATTTGCAATATTCTACGCTCGGGAGATCCAAGATTAAGAGAGATATCAAAACCAGTTGCCCGGATTGATTCTAAAGTCCTGAAACTTATCCGGAACCTTAAAGAAACTTTGGCTATTCAAAAGGATCCCGAGGGGGTGGGACTGGCGGCTCCCCAAATAGGAAAAAACCTAAGAGTCTTTGTGGCAAATTACAAAGAGTTAAACAGGGTAGTCATTAACCCCGAAATTCTAAAAAGCAAATCACTAATCACCAATCACCAATCACTAAAATCCCGCCAAGAGATTTTAGAAGGCTGTCTTTCCCTCCCCAACTATTACGGACCCCTAAAAAGAATAAATTTAGTAAAAATAAAATATCAAACACCGTCCACCGATCACAAATCACTAATCACAAAAACTGAAAGTTTTTCTGGCTTTGATGCCCAGATAATTCTTCATGAAATAGATCATCTAAATGGAATCCTATTTTTGGACAGACTTTTGGAACAAAAGCAACCTTTGTATAAATTAGAGGCGGATAAATGGGAGGAGGTGGAGTTGGCCTAGCCAACGACATCCCGAGCGAAGTCGAGGAATTGAATTAATAATATGAAAATAATTTTTTTCGGAACTCCCGAATACATTGTTCCAATGCTTTCGAAACTTGCAAAAAGCCATGAAATTGTCGCGGTTGTGACCCAACCCCCTATGCCTGTCGGCAGAGAGCAATTTAAAAAATACTCTCCTGTTGACGATTGGGCCCATAAGCGAAGCTTGGCCGGCTCCGCCGGTAAAAGAGCTGTTCCCATCTTTTTTGCATTTGACAAGCCCTTCCCTGAAGCAGAACTTGGAGTCTGCGCAGCCTATGGAAAAATAATTCCCAAGAAAATTATAGATTTATTTAAATTCGGAATATTAAATATTCACCCCTCTCTTCTTCCCAAATACCGAGGGGCTTCTCCAATTTCGGCAGCGATTGAAAGCGGCGACATAGAAACCGGAATAACAATTATTAAAATGGATGAAAAAATGGATCATGGACCAATCGTCACTTTCTTTAAAGAAAAAATTCTTCCTGATGACTCGACGGAAAGCCTGCGCGACAGGCTATTTGAAAGATCCGGGGATGTCCTAATCCAGTTAATCCCTGCCTATATTTCGGGTAAAGTAAAACTAAAAGAACAAAATGAAAAAGAGGCAACCTTTACAAAAGTTCTAACCAGAGAAGATGGATATATTGATTTCACCAGTCACCAATCACCAATCACTATTCACAATTTTATTCGGGCCATGAATCCCTGGCCCGGAGCTTGGATGCGGCTTGAGAATCAAAAAAGATTGAAACTGCTGAAAGCACATTTAGAGGAAGGCAAACTTATCTTAGACGAAGTTCAACTTGAAGGAAAAGATCCTGTTTCCTGGAAGCAATTTAAGGAAGGCTACCCCAACGTAGATTTTTTGTAATCAAATAGTTTCCCTTCTTTTCCAAATCTTTTAATGCATTTGGCACAAAGTTTCATGGTTTGTTTGACTCCGGAGACCATCACCGCAATTTTTTGAAGATTTGGTTTAAAGGTTCTGGGAGTTTTTTGAGCCCTTTTCTTCCACCTTTTTCCGGCAACGCCACGTTTATGTTGTTGGCTTCTTCCCGTGACTATATCTTTTCCGCACTTATCGCAAACATATGACATATTCCTAGAGAGAGATTATACTATAACCGTGATAATTTTACTAATACTTGCTTTTGCTATAACCATAACTGTTCATGAAGCGGCACACGCTTGGATGGCCAACCGACTTGGAGACCCTACGGCAAAATTATCAGGAAGATTATCATTTAACCCACTGGTTCACTATGATCCTGCGGGCACAACCCTATTAATAATAACAACAGTACTTTTTGCCAAAGGCCTTCTCCCTTTTCCTTTTGGCTGGGCCAAACCTGTCCGATTTGATCCGTATAACCTTAAAAATCCTCAAAGAGATTCTGCTTTAATATCATTTGCCGGCCCCGCGGCAAATTTAATTTTGGCCGTAGTTCTTTCCATTCTTTTTAGACTAAACCTTGCCATAGGAATTCTTCCGATATTTATTCTTCTTAATATCTCTCTTGCGGTTTTTAACCTTATCCCGATTCATCCTTTGGACGGAGGCAAAATCCTGATTGGACTTCTTCCAACCCAAAAAGCCCGAGAAGTGGATCTTTTTTTAAACAGATTCGGATTTATTATTTTGATTGGACTGATCTTTCCTATTTTCGGAAGAGAACCTTTAATAAATATCATCATTTCTCCAATCATTCAATTCTTGCGTTCGATTTTAATTCCGGGCAACCTCATTATTTGACTATTTCACGGATTGACTTTCATGACAGATTCAAAGAACCTGACATATCATTTTCTTGAAATGTTATGGTAATATTAAATTGACCCTGTTGCGGGGAACTAAAGGTTAAACTTTCCTGAC
>ERZ1292625.4149-Hain-H41-01um-R1-4149-length-11043-cov-23_pt1 | contig 11043 bp, 10 predicted proteins | sample MGYA00564400_ERZ1292625 | MGnify/ENA primary metagenome ERZ1292625 (study PRJEB36523, sample SAMEA6512639) | groundwater metagenome | collected 2019-01-08 | study: AquaDiva: Metagenomics assemblies of 32 groundwater samples
TGGCAAAGAAACTCGATAAGAAGCTTGGCGAACTTTTCGATGAAAATCAGGTGTTCAGAATCGACCACTACCTTGCAAAAGAAGCTTTGCAAAATATTCTTGCTTTCAGATTCTCAAATTCACTATTTGAGCCGCTCTGGAATCGAAAATATGTTGATAAGGTCCATATTAAGCTGCTTGAGAAGATCGGAATGGAAGGCCGTGGCGCTTTTTACGATGGCATAGGAGCCCTCAAGGATGTCGGACAGAATCATATGCTTCAAATGCTTGCGCTGATTGCAATGGAGCCTCCTGCATCAACTGACGCTGCTACAATCCGCAGTGAGCGCGCAAAGGTACTCAATCGTCTACAACCCATGACAGCAAAAAATATTGCTTCGCGAGTAGTACGAGGGCAGTATGAAGGCTATAAGTTTGAGGGAGGGGTAAAGGAATATACTCAAACCGAGACGTACTTCAGAATTGAGTCATATATTAATAATGCCCGCTGGAAAAATGTTCCTTTCTATCTCGAGAGTGGAAAGTCACTTGCTGATACGAAGACGGAGATTGATGTCTATTTTAAAAACGAAAAGGATGAGGAAAGGCAGAACATTCTTACATTTCGTATTCAGCCGGATGAGGGAATAAAGATTAGATTCTGGGTTAAAACACCTGGATTTAACATGGATGTCGAACCGAAACTTCTTAAATTTAAATACAGCGATTCAGCATCTCTTTCAGTGCTTCCAGATGCCTATGAAAAGGTCCTTCACGATGCGATAATCGGCGACCAGACACTATTTACGAGCACTGAAGAGGTCGCATCTGCGTGGAAATATGTCACTTCTGTCCTTTCATCATGGAATATTGTACCGTTAACGATTTATAAAAAGGGATCGCAAGATGTGCTATAATCACTCGGCAAAACCCTTGCTGCCGTAGAACTTTTTCTATCTCTTACGAGCTATAAAAAGTCTCTCCGGCACGTGGCTTTGCCTCTAACTATATAACAAACATGTTTCAAAACTTTTTATTGAAGACAATGCTGAAGAAGCAGATGAAGAACGTTCCTCAGGAACAGCAGGATATGATTTTCGCGATGATAGAAAAGAACCCGGATTTCTTTATGAAAATAGCTGAGGAGGCTCAAGAGAAAATAAAAGGTGGAATGTCACAGCAGGATGCTATGAATGCGGTGATGCTTAAGCATCAGGACGAGCTCAAGAAAGTGATGGGGAAATAGGGCTTTACTTTAAAAAAATCGGGTGTAACATATTTACTTGTATGATATTGTTCTTTGTGCTCGTGCTATCTGCATGGCTGTTTATTGCGGCTGCAGCGGCACGTTTTGCCATCATAGAGAACGAATGGCGGTCTACAAAAGATTGCATGATCGCTAGCCCATTCCTATTTTTGGCTTCGGTTTCAGAGGAACCTACGATTTTTTCTCGGTATGTGAGCGAATTTCTCAATTCACATCTGGATGAAATTGTTGAGACACCTTTCTTGATTGCCCCCTCCCATTGGAGGCACCCCGGCGTTCCTTACGATTGGTTGGACCCGACCAAAATTTTCGTTCACAGGGTTTTCACAACACATCGTGTCCCGTCAGCAGGAGAGCTGGCGGGGCACTTTCATATAAAAAACCAGCCAGACTTGCGCCGGGCCGGTGTGAATCCAAAACCAAAAACTTAGAACCTGATCGCGAGCATCGCTGACAGGCCTGCGCCATGTTCTCCCCCGTGTGCCGCCAACTCAAAGGAGGAATTCGGAGTGAAGTGCACACCTGCTTTGATGCCACCAAGAGGCTCCCATACAAGTTTGTCGTGCTCAACTTCCTTCTTTCCTGTTTCCTCCAGTTTAGAACTTAGGAGTATTCCAGCCGCGCCGGCTTCGACGCCGACATAGAAGCTCGGGGTCACATAGTAGGAAGTGCCCACAGCGGCCCAGAGCCCAGAACGGGTATTGACGTGAAGGATTGAAACATTCTTCTTGTGGTGGTGTTTGGTGACAGTTACATCGCCATTTTTTTCACCGCCGAAGAGAAGATCCAACTCCGCATCAAATGTGAATCTTTGCGAGACAGGAGTTTGAAAGTTTACTCCCGCAGCAAGATAATCCTGCTGCCCGCCAACAGACACCAACCCTCCGTTGTGGAAGACGATGTGGTTGTTGATAGGGAATCTCCGGTAGCCAACCTCAAGCCCGACTGAGGTTGCTTGTGGTGCCTGTGCATATCCAAATTGGATGACACACAACATTAACAGAATGACTGACCATTTGATTTTCATGATACTAGCTCACTTTCGTTTTGAGGTTTGCTGATGCTCCGTCACCTGACATAGAGCGCTGTATTTCATAGTACGCTAATACGCGGGTGTGTCAATAATTTTATAAAGGAAAAGACGAACCTGACGGCTCGTCCTTCTGGAAACGGATTCGGATCATTTATTTTTTTTACGTTTGTTGTCCCAAAATGATTTCGCATAAACGCATGCGAAGTTCAAGCCGGGAAGTGAGCAAATTACTTCGGGTATCGACACAATGAACAGAATAACCTTCATATGGGGGAGGTGGAAATTGATTTCCTGCACAGATTAGCATAGAATCAAGCCTATGTCATTATCCATAGGAATCGTCGGGCTGCCGAACGTAGGCAAGTCCACACTCTTCAATGCGCTTACGAAAAAGAGCGTCCTTGTCGCAAATTACCCCTTCGCAACCATTGATCCATCGGTCGGTGTCGTTCCTGTCCCCGATGAACGTCTCTATAAGCTTGCTGATTTCTCAAAAACTCAAAAGACTGTCCCAGCAGTTGTTGAATTCGTCGATATCGCTGGTCTTGTAAAAGGTGCATCTGACGGAGAAGGTCTTGGAAACCAGTTTCTTACGAACATTCGAGAGACCGACGCTATTGCTGAAGTGGTTCGAATCTTTGAAGATGACAATATCATTCACGTCGACGGAAAGATTAATCCCATAAAAGATATTGAAGTCATTAACCTCGAACTTATTCTTGCCGACCTTCAGACGGTCACAAAGCGTCTCGCAAACTTGAATAAAGAAGTTAAAGCAAATAAAAAAGAAGCAATACTTGAAAACGGCCTTGTTGAAAGAATTAAGGTTGCTCTTGAAGCAGGGAAGCTTGCTTCTACAGTCACTCCAGATGAATTTGAGGCTCCTTTTTTGAAGTCTCTCCATCTCCTTACCTCAAAGCCGTTCATGTATATTTTGAATAAGAAAGCAGGAGGCAAGAACCTTGATGAACTCAATGATGAACGATATCAAGCTCTTATTAAATTTTTCAACGAGAATAAAGCAAAATGGGTAATCGTGGACGCTGGTATTGAACATGAACTCAAGGATATTGATGATAAGGATAAAAAAGAACTGCGAGAAGGACTCGGAGCAAAAGATGATGGAATTGATGACCTTATCAAGAAAGGTTATGAGCTTTTGAATTTGATTACCTATTTCACAACAGGCGAAAAGGAAACTCGAGCATGGACCATTGGACGAGGCTGGACTGCACCGAAGGCCGGAACAGCTATTCACGGTGACTTTGAGGAAAAATTTATCCGAGCCGAAGTGATCGAGTGGGATAAATTGATCGGAGCCGGATCATTCGGAGCTGCACGTGAGAAAGGACTTTTGAGGACAGAAGGGAAGGAATACATCGTGAAGGATGGGGATGTGATGGAGTTTAAGATTTAGAGTGACAGAAAGCATAATTTGTGTTATAAAATAACCAATATGCTCCCCAATGAAATATCCCGCGCTCAGGGTACAAAGCGGCGCCGTTACAAGCTGCCGCTTGGACAAAGTAAGATTTTTGTAGGATTCGTGGTTATTATCATAATCGCGCTTACTGCAGGAGTCATTTACTTGATTTCACGACTGTAAATTGAATCCGAACCTGATTCCACTCAGCCCTTTCCAGCAATGGACAGGGCTTTGCTTTTGTGCTATAATAGTAAACGGAGTTCAAGCGAATTCCGTTGCACATTTTCAAAAATAAACCCCCAGAATCTGAATGAAGATCATATCCACATTGCTCGGATCGATACCTCCGGTCGTTATCAAAACTGGAAGTGTATTACTCGTCCTTATCGTTCTCACAGTGCTGCTCATACCAATTGGTGCGTGGTGCAGTAAAAGTCCAAACAAGACTGAAGATCGGGTAAAATTCGTACTCGCATACATAGTCCTCGGTGTCATCTCATTCATTTTCATCCGGACTATTTTTACTAAGTTTTAAATTTCACGAAACCTGCTTCGTCTTCACGAAGCGGGTTTTTTGTTATATGATACTCACTACTTATGAACCCGTACGACCACGATAGGATTGAAAAGAAATGGCAAAAGGTTTGGGAATCTAAAAAACCCAACAAAGTTAAAGAAGATCCTAAGAAAAAGAAATTCTTCGGTCTTATCGAGTTTCCATACCCATCTGGTGATGGTCTTCATGTCGGGCATATCCGTAGTAACACTGCGATGGACATTATTGCGCGAAAGCGACGACGGGAAGGCTATAACGTGCTCTATCCGATCGGTTGGGATGCTTTTGGTCTTCCAACAGAAAATTATGCGATCAAGACCGGCATTCAGCCTTCAGTCGTAACAAAAAACAATACAGACACGTTCCGCAGACAGCTTAAAGCTCTCGGATTCTCTTTTGACTGGACTCGAGAAGTGAACACGACTGATCCGAAATACTACAAATGGACTCAATGGATCTTTTTGCAGTTTCTCAGGAAAGGTTTGGCGTACAAGAAGAAGCTTACGATCAATTGGTGTCCAAAAGATTTGATTGGCCTTGCCAATGAAGAGGTTGTTGACGGCTGCTGTGAACGCTGTGGTACGAAGGTAGAGCAAAAAGAGAAGGAGCAGTGGATGCTCGCCATTACAAAGTATGCAGATCGACTTGATAAGGATCTCGATGAAACCGATTTTCTAGAAAAAATAAAGATTCAGCAGAGGAATTGGATCGGAAAAAGCGAAGGAGCTGAAATCGAATTCCCAATAAAGGGTAGTCAAAAGAAAATAAAGGTATTTACAACGCGACCTGATACGCTTTTCGGCGTTACCTACGTAGTTCTAGCGCCAGAGCATGCTTTTGTTGATGAATTTATCAATCAGGCAGACAACACAATCGAAGTTGCGCAGTATATTAAGACTGTAAGAGAGAAAGATGAGGATGAAAGAACAAATGCTAAGACAGTAAAGACAGGAGTAGAGCTCAAAGGTATCAAGGCGATCAATCCTGTGAACAATGAAGAAGTTCCGATTTGGATCGCTGACTATGTTCTTGCTGACTACGGAACAGGAGCGGTCATGGCAGTACCTGCGCATGATGAGAGGGATTTTACTTTTGCAAAAAAATATGGACTCGAGACACGTGAAGTTGTTACGCCTTTTATAAAAGCTAAAGGCGAATTTGCTGTTAGATCAGATAAGAAGACTGTAAAAAGGAATTGTGTGCTTGCGATCATTAAGCACTGGGAAAAGGATGAATATCTTTGCCTTACTTCAGAAAAACACGGCTGGACGACGTTCATTATTGGCGGCATTGAAGAGGGAGAGGATCCTCTTGATACAGTAAAGAGGGAAATCGTAGAAGAAACAGGCTTTACTGACGTGCAATTCATAAAGAAATTAGGAGGAAAAATCTCTGCAGAACATTTTGCCCCACATAAGGATCAAAACAGATTTGCAACTCTTGATGGCTATTATTTCGAACTTAAGAACGGAGCAGTGCAGGCCGTAGCTGAAGCAGAAGCTTCTCTCCAAAAAGTCTCATGGGTTTCTAAGAAGGATATGGAGGCGACATTAACTCCAAAGATAACTGACTGGGTATTTTGGCAGCGATTCGCAGCTGGCGATACTGATGCATTTACAGGTGACGGTACTCTCATCAATTCAGCTCAATTCAACGGAAAGGATTCTGAAACAATAAAAAAAGAAATCACGCAGTTTGCAGGCGGACAATGGGTTACAAAGTTCAAACTTCGAGACTGGATATTTTCCCGACAACGTTATTGGGGTGAACCTATCCCTGTTGTTCACTGCGCAAAATGCGGAATAGTTCCTGTACCGGAAAAGCAATTACCAATCGAGCTTCCAAAGGTTAAAAATTACACACCTACAGAAACAGGCGAGAGCCCGCTCGCATCGATTGAGAAATGGGTCAATACAAAATGCCCGACATGCAAAGGGCCTGCAAAAAGGGAGACTGATACCATGCCAAATTGGGCTGGTTCAAGCTGGTACTATCTCCGCTACGCCGATCCGTCAAACAAAAAGGCTTTCGCGTCAAAGAAAAGCCTCGATTATTGGACCCCAGTTGATTGGTATAACGGAGGAATGGAACATACCACGCTCCACCTTCTTTATTCCCGATTCTGGCACAAGTTTCTTTTTGACCTCGGTCTTGTTCCTACAAGCGAACCCTACAAGAAGCGCACATCTCACGGACTTATCCTCGCAGAAGGTGGAGAAAAGATGTCCAAATCAAAAGGCAACGTCATCAATCCAGATAGTATTATAAAAACAGTCGGGGCAGATGCTCTCAGAATCCATGAGATGTTCATGGGTCCCTTTGATCAGGCAATTGCATGGGATACAAACAGCATTGCTGGCTCACGAAGATTCATTGAAAGAGTCTGGAAGCTTCAAGAAAAAATAGGACAAAACTCAAATGAGAAAATCGAAACCGTTATACATAAAACGATTAAGAAAGTTTCTGAGGATATCGAGGAAATGAAATTTAACACAGCTATTAGCGCGATGATGATCGCAGTAAATGATCTTGAAAAAGAGGAGAAGGTTTCAAAATCTCACTATGAAACTCTTGTTCAGTTGCTTGCTCCATTTGCGCCGCACGTTGCAGAAGAACTTTGGACAAGCCTCGGAAACAAGATATCCGTACATACTACCGATTGGCCGGTATTTGATCCAAAAAAGCTAACAGAATCAACAGCCACCATGACCATCCAAGTTAACGGAAAAATGCGAGGAACACTTGAATGTGCTGCAGGTACAGACGACACAACAGTTCAAAAAATGGCTCTAGAAAAGCCTGAGATAGCGAAATGGACCGTGAACGCCACCATCAAAAAGGTGATCGTAATTAAAAATAAACTCATTAATATTGTGGTCCAAGAGGGCAAATAAGCCATTCTATTGACATTATATTAATGGTAATGTAGTATCAGTATACATAAATAACAAACATTGTATGGCCACCGTGCAATTTAAACCAAAACAAACGACAAAACGACTTCTTTCAGCTCTACCTGATCGCGCTCGCGAGGTTATCGTCAAGCGATACGGTTTGGGAAAGGATACTGAAAAGATGACCCTAGATGCAATCGGAAAATTGTACGGCATTACTCGTGAACGAGTTCGACAGATCGAAAATTACGCCCTTAGCAATATCAGAAAGTCTGATGTCTACAAGGCAGAAAAAGCTACATTTGGTGAACTTGAAACACTCCTTCATAGCCTCGGCGGAATCGTCGTAGAAGAAGATTTCCTCGGACATGTCGCGAAGGATAAGGCTCTTCAGAACCACATTCATTTCATTCTCGTTATCGGAGATATTTTCAAGAAGCGAAAAGAGGACGATGAATTCAAGCACCGATGGCATGTAAATGAAGAGCTTGCAAAGCAGGTAGAAGATTCACTTCGAAAGCTTTACTCAAGTCTTTCAGATGACGACCTCCTTCCAGAATCTGAGATTCTCAATAAATTCCTAAGCCACCTCGAGCTTGTGTCAGAGAAGTACAAGAATCAGGAAATCGTTAAGCGATGGCTTTCTCTCTCAAAGTCTCTCGGCAAGAATGCAATTGGCGAATGGGGCGTTGCTCACTCTCCAAACGTAAAGACAAAGGGAATGCGAGATTACGCTTTCCTCGTTATCCGAAAGCATGGATCTCCTATCCACTTCAAGGAAGTTGCAAAGCAGATTACTCAGGTTTTCAAGAAAAAGGCCCATGTTGCAACAACTCACAATGAGCTCATCAAGGATAAGCGTTTCGTGCTCGTCGGACGAGGACTCTACGCTCTCCGAGAATGGGGTTACATGTCAGGAGTCGTGAAGGACGTCATTAAGAATATCCTCGAAAAGAACGGCCCTCTTACAAAAGAAGATATCATCGATAAGGTTCTCAAGGAGCGATACGTAAAAGAGAATACAATCATGGTAAACCTTCAGAATCAGCGATATTTCAAGAAGACAAAGGATGGGAAATACGACATTGTCGAATCAAAAATAGCAGCATAAAGAAAAGCCGGCCACTGCCGGTTTTTTCTTATATGACCCCGTGGTATACTATTACGCATATGTTTGAGAAGGTAATTATCTATTCGCCCATCTGGCTCAGTGCGATAATCATCCCCGCACTTTGCGTCATCTTTTTGGCTCCTAGCCTCGCAATGCAGTATCTTTCACTCTTTGGTGCGGTTTTTACTTTCATCGCTTCATCCTCATTCTTTTGGTTTCCTTTCTTCCTCATTTACGCTTTTTGGAAGGTTTGGATGGTCTACATAAGGTCCCGATATCTCTATAAGCTTGAATGGGTGCTTCTTGAAATCAAGCTCCCTCAAGAAATTACGAAGTCACCTCTAGCTATGGAAACATTCCTGACGACTCTTTATCAAACAGGAAAGGAGACAACTTTTATCGATAGGCACTGGAAGGGCCAGGTGCGAGCACACTATTCGCTCGAAATAGTTTCCATTGAAGGTAAAGTTAAATTTTTCATATATACACGAAGTGAATTCAGGAGACTTATTGAAGCAGGCCTGTATGCACAGTATGAGTCGATCGAAATCCACGAGGTTCCAGATTATGCGAAGTCATTTCATTTCGATCCGAAGGAAAATGATCTTTATGCTGTCGATATGAAGCTTAAGAACCCCGACCCATATCCAATAAAGACATATGTCGACTACAACCTCGAGAAAGAGGGTGTTGATGAAGAGAATAAAATTGATCCGATCAATACCATCATAGAATTCATGGGGTCGATTGGAGCAAATCAGCAGGCGTGGCTACAAGTTATAATTCGCGCACATAAGAAGGACACGAGAAAATCAGGAACATGGTTTGACCAGACTGACAAATGGAAGGATGAGGCGAAGGAGGAAATCGAAAAAATCAGAAAGGAAGCTATACCGAAAGGGGATGATACTACGAAATTTCCGAATCCGACTAAGGGTCAGCAGGAAAGAATTGCTGCGCTCGAACGTAGTATTTCAAAATATCCGTTCGATGTTGGCGTGCGGGCAATTTACATGGGAAAGAAAGATTTCTTTGATGGGACAAACATATCAGGTCTTCGAGTGGTGCTTCGAGCCTATGGAGCTCCTCATCTCAATGAGTTCAGCTGTGCGAATTGGCTCAATGATTTCGACTACCCATGGCAGGATTTCATGAACATTCGGCAGAATGGTAAAAAAAGAGGCGCTGTTGAAGCCTACAAGCGTCGCTCATTCTTTTATGCACCAGAAATTGGTGAACCATTTATTCTTAACGTTGAAGAGCTTGCTTCAATCTTTCATCTCCCAGGAAAGGTTTCTCAGACTCCTAACCTTGCTCGAATTCCTTCGAAGCGAAGTCAGGCTCCTGCCAATCTTCCGATTTAGCCATGCGAAATTTTAACAGATCATTTGTAAAGCACTGGAAAAAGAATCTCACCTTCATGGTGGCGGTACTTCTTGTTCTTGTTGTAATTGTCGTTTCGCAGCCACCGAAGGAATTTCCTACAGAGCGATTCGATATACATGTACTGCGAGGGACGACCATTTCCAGCGTAGCGGATGATCTTTATTCAAAACAAGTCATCACATCCCCATTTCTTTTTAAGCTTTCAACCATTTTCTTCTCAAAAAACCGAGGAGTTTTTGCTGGTGATTATAGATTCACTGAGAAGCAAAATCTAATACGGATCGCGTTTAGGATGGCAAAAGGGCATCAGGGACAGCCAAAAGTGCGCATTGTGATTCCAGAGGGCACAAATGTTTATGACATGGCATTTATTTTCCTTAAGAACCTTTCTGATTTTAATGCTCCACGTTTTGTTTCGCTGGCACAAAAATATGAAGGCTACCTCTATCCAGACACCTATTATTTCCTTGCGAACGCAAAGCCGGAAGAAGTCATCCTTACAATGAGGAATAATTTCAATTTAAGGATTAAAACAATCGAAAAAGAAATTACAGCCTTCAAAAAACCGCTTAATGAAATAATCATCATGGCTTCATTGGTTGAAAAAGAGGCGTACGCAGACGAATCAAGAAAAATAATCGCGGGAGTGCTTTGGAAAAGAATCGCAAAAGGAATGCCATTGCAGGTGGACGCGCCGTTCTACTACACGACCGGCCGAGCTGGCGGATTCACATTTGATGATCTAAAGGTTGATTCACCTTATAACACGTACACGAACAAGGGTCTTCCGATTGCACCGATCTCAAACCCGAGTATTGCAACAATCCTAGATACAGTTACTCCGATTGAAACCCCTTACTGGTTCTATTTAACTGGAAAAGATGGCGCAATGAGGTATGCAGCGACATTTGATGGACATATTGAGAATAGGAATAAGTATTTGAGATAAAAAAACAGGCACTCCTTGCGGGGTGCCGTTCTGAAAATTGAAACCGATCAAGGGTTGGTAGTAACAAATTTAGTATCCAACAGATACTTGTGCTTGTCGCACAGAAAGACCATTCGTGGGCTGTTAGTCCAGCCGTCACCGGGGTTGCCAAACACTGTTGCTGAATGGGAATTCATTAGGAGCAACGTCTCAATGCAGAGACACTGATGGTCCTTTGTGTGACGGGATGGCCAGTTCCCAGCAGTGATCAAAAGTATCAGAAGTACAACTCCTGAACCAACTCGTGATTTATTCATCGATTTCAAGGGGTTCAAATGAGCGGGATTGCTCAAAGCTACATAGTATTATATACTAAATAAAATGAAAAGTCAAGGTAAGAAAGGCCAAAAAGTCTATATAGGCATGTCAGGCGGAGTGGATAGCTCCGTCTCTGCTGCTTTGC
>ERZ1292625.4150-Hain-H41-01um-R1-4150-length-11043-cov-3_pt1 | contig 11043 bp, 9 predicted proteins | sample MGYA00564400_ERZ1292625 | MGnify/ENA primary metagenome ERZ1292625 (study PRJEB36523, sample SAMEA6512639) | groundwater metagenome | collected 2019-01-08 | study: AquaDiva: Metagenomics assemblies of 32 groundwater samples
AACGTCAACTCAACATTTTATTCCCGGTATACATTTTATGATCTCGGATATAATTTCAGAACGACGGAGATCCAGGGCTTTTTGGGGAATAACCAGCTTCAGTATCTTCCAGATATTATCCGTAAGAGGGAGCGCAACTTTTTTTATATGGCAAAGCCGATTTATGCACGCGATGATCTTTATTTTCCGATACGGTACGATCATATAGAGACCGTGTCTAATTTCGCCGTTCCGATTATTTGCCGTTCACAGAAGATACGCGATGCGTTGGTCAAAGCATGCGATCGTAATATCGAAATCAGGCCTGTGGTAGGCGGAGACATGACGAAACAGCCATTTTTCAGTAAATATCAAAAAACTTCTAAAAAGTCATTCACGCAAAATGCTGAACTGGTGCATACGCAGGGGTTATATTTCGGAAATAACCCCGATCTGACAGTGAAAGAAATGAAAACGATTATCGATATATTTACTACATTGAGGGTTTAAATTATGGATACGTTTTGGACTGGTAAAAAAGTATTGGTAACCGGTGGAACGGGTTTTATCGGTAGCCATGTGTTAGAAAAACTGGTTGACAGAAAGGCAGTGGTAACCGTATTGGATCGAATGAGGAATGGTATTATAAAAAATATTAGCAATCTTAAAGATACGGCGAAATTCGTCCCGGGGGACTGTACGGACCTGGAAACGTCAAGAAAAGTCGTTGCAGGTCAGGAGATCGTAATGAATCTTGCTGCCCACGTAGGAGGCATAGCCTACAACCAAGACCATCAGGCGTCATTGCTGAGGGATAATATGCTCATTGCATCGACTATGCTGGAGGCGGCCCGTCTTGAGCATACTGAAAGATTTCTGGTTGTTTCCTCCGCATGTGTCTATCCGCATGACGCAAAAATTCCCACAGCGGAAACCGAAGGATTTCGTGGGGAGCCTGAGCCGACAAACGGAGGGTATGGATGGGGCAAGCGCATGGCAGAAAAACTCGGTATGTACTATGCACATCAGTATGGGATGAAAATCGGAATTGTGCGCCCATACAACGCATACGGACCGCGCGATCACTTTGATCCGAAGACGTCACATGTGATCCCCGCCCTTATTAAGCGTGTTTTCGATGGTGAAAATCCGGTAGTCGTATGGGGCAGCGGAAAGCAATCGCGGGCGTTTCTTTATGTCGAAGATCTGGCGGAGGGTATGATTGCAGCTATAGAAAAATATCCTGTTCCTGATCCGGTGAATTTGGGAACTGACGAAGAAATAACTGTTGCTGATCTTATACAGTCGATTATCAAAATATCCGGTATGAATTCTTCCTATACGCTAGATACTACCAAGCCTGATGGCAGTCCGCGTCGAAACAGCGACAACACGAAAGCGAAAGAAAAAATTGGATTTATAGCTCCTACCCGATTACTCGAGGGTCTCAAGAAGACTGTTGACTGGTATAAAAACAATGAAGGTAAATAACCGCTATTCGGGCTCGCGAATTGTCATCGTTAGTCATATTTACACCACAGGCCCCTCACATATGTTGGAGTGTTACCTGCGAAATAAAGGTGCCGAGGTATTGTTTTTAGGACACCCATTTCATTTTGCACCGGAACCCCGTTCTCACTATCGCTGGTCCCAGAGCGGCAAGACCGGAGAAAATCATTATGTTAATTTATTTTTTCGAAATGATGTTATAAACGTAATAAAAGACAGTCTACTGACGTTATGGTGTGTGATGAAGAGCGGAAAATTCGATGCATACGTCGGTATCGACGGAGTCAATGCTGTTATGGGTGTGCTGCTAAAAAAATTGGGAATTGTTCGGCGGGTAATTTATTACACTATCGATTTTGTCCCGAAGAGATTTTCATTTGCTCCTCTTAATGCGCTTTATCTCTGGCTAGACCGCGTAGCTGTCTCTGGCAGCGACATTGTTTGGAATCTCTCAGGCAGGATGACACAGGAGCGGGAAAAATACGGATTGTCCAAAGCATATCGAAGTAAGCAGCATGTTGTGCCAATGGGAACCGAAGGGTTTCAGAAAAAGGGCAGCCGGGATACCTATCGGAAAAACAGCATCGCGCACATGGGGCATCTCGTTCCTGTGCATGGCGTGTCGCTTCTCATTCAAGCGTTGCCTGAAATTGTGAAAAAAGTGCCGTCTGCACATCTCGAAATTCTTGGAGGCGGCCCTGAAGAGGACGATCTGAAACGTTTGGCGAGCCAGATGAATGTAGCTAGATACATAACTTTTCACGGATATATAAAAAGCCATGATGAATTGCTTACGATGTTATCCGAATGCGCAGTAGGTGTCGCTCCCTATGTTGACAGCGCTGATAGCTTCATCAGGAATTCGGATCCGGGCAAAGTAAAGGCTTATTTGGATGCCGGATTGCCTGTAATTGTTACCAAAGTTCCCGATGTTTGGCGGGAACTCGAGAAGTATAAGGCAGGTGTCGGTATTGAGTACGATATTCATGCTCTTTCTGATGCGGTGATATGGATTTTGTCCGATGAAAAAAGGCTATCAACATACAGGGAAGGAGCTAATGTTATGTCTCGTAAATACCGATGGGAAAATATTTATACAAAGGCGCTGAGTTTTATTGACTTGGGCAGCAGGATGCCATAGTATAATCAATATCTTTTAATACGCTATACATGAAAAAAGCAAGCAAAAATATCAAGACTGCGTTAGTATGCGGAGCCGGAGGATTTATCGGCGGACACCTCGTGAAGCGCCTCAAGAAAGAAGGCTATTGGGTGAGGGGGGCAGATATCAAGCGGCATGAATACAGCAAAAGTCAGGCAGACGAGTTTTTGGTAGGGGACCTTCGTGATCAGAATTTTTGCAAAAAAGTGTTTAACCGTCCGCTTGATGAGGTCTACCAGCTTGCGGCAGATATGGGAGGAGCAGGGTATATTTTTACCGGCGATCATGATGCCGACGTGATGCACAATTCTGCACAAATAAATCTCAACGTTTTGCATTTTGGGAGACTCGCAAAAATTAAAAAGATATTTTTTTCTTCCTCAGCATGTATTTATCCTGAACGGAACCAGATGGATGCCAGTAAGCCGAATTGTGAGGAATCATCAGCCTACCCTGCGGCCCCCGACAGCGAGTACGGATGGGAAAAGATTTTCAGCGAACGGCTATATCAGGCGTTTCGGAGAAATTACGATATGGAGGTGCATATTGCGCGTTTTCATAATATTTTTGGCCCTGAAGGAAGCTGGAATAACGGCAAAGAAAAGTCTCCTGCAGCCATCTGCCGCAAAGTAGCTCAGGCCCAAAACGGGGGCACTATAGAAATGTGGGGGGATGGCAAACAGACGCGTTCTTACCTTTACATAGATGAGTGTCTTGAGGGTGTCCGGAGACTGATGAATAGCAAATTTTCCGGACCGGTCAACATAGGGTCGGAAGAGATGGTAAGTATCAATAAGCTCGCCGAAATGGCAATGCAGATAGCAGGAAAAAAACTGAATATTAAGCATATCAAAGGACCCTTGGGAGTACGCGGAAGATCCTCAGATAATAGATTAATCAGAAAACAGTTAGATTGGGAACCGACGAGCAAGTTGTTAGACGGCCTCACCAAAACGTATACATGGATAGACGAACAGGTCAAACATCATCGCAAGGACAAATAATACAACTATGCAGACAAACTTAGTTATCGGTTCCGAGGGATTTATCGGCACGCCCTTTTGCCGTTTCCTCGAAGGAAAAGGAGAAAAAGTTATCCGTTTTGATATCAGACGGGACAAAGAAGAAGATGCCCGATTTGTAAAGCTTCCGTTTTCGAACGTCGATAAAGTATATTTTCTCGCATGGGACGTAGGCGGGAGCAAATACCTCTACGAGCCCAAACTTCAAAAAAACCAGCTTGATTGGAATCTTTCGCTCATGAAAAACGTATTTGACCAGCTGGAGAAAGCCAAAAAACCGTTCGTTTTTATTTCGAGCCAGTTATCTGAAGAAGTCGATACGGTATATGGGGTAACGAAACGGTTGGGTGAGGTGTGGACCGATCTTTTAGGAGGCAAATGCGTACGTGTATGGAATGCCTATGGATATATGGAGGGGCAGGATGTGAAGAGTCACGTGATTTCTGACTTTATCTATCAGGCGCTCAAAACTAAAAAAATTACGATGATGACCAATGGCACTGAATGGCGTCAGTTTACCCATATTACCGATTTATCCAATGCTTTTTATATGGCACTCAATTCCAATGGACTACGGAAAATCGTATATGACGCGAGCAGTTACGAATGGGTCCAGATTATTGACATGGCCAACATGATTGCCGAGTTTACCGGAGCCACAGTTGTCCCGGGCACCAAAATCGGTCATGACCCAATTGCCTCGCCAAACAGAGGACGAATTCCCGGATGGTTGCCGACTATCGAGCTTCGGGACGGGATCCACGCGATGGTTGAAGAGGCTAAGCTCCGGATAAAGAATGAAAAACGCTAACCTCGGCTTCAACAAAGACACTTCCGTTTTGTTTGCAACTTTCTCACTATGGGCAAACGGGAAACGCATGCCAACAAACGGTAGTGTGGAACCGCTTCGGGATTTTTTAGTTCCCAAAATAAAGAAATTAGTCCTGATTGACCAGTTGGTTCCCGGTGGAGAAGATGTTGCCTATAAAATTGAGGTATACACCAACGGAAACATGAAGTGTGATACGCCCGATCCGTCATGGTGGTATGCCTGGTTTCGCCCCTGGCTTACATGGACAAACCGTAACGGAACGCAAATATCATTTAAAATCCGCGATTTTCTTTCTGTTGTCGATTGGCCCTTCCGTACGAACACTACCTATGATTACCTTATCGGTTTGGAAAGTATAAACGCGCTTGCCGGTATCCTGCTTCGTCACTTCGGAAAAGTACGAAAAGTGGTATATTACGTTTCCGACTATTCTCCTGCAAGGTATCCCAATAAGCTGTTTAATGCCTTATATTTGGCACTTGATCGCTATTGTGCGAGGCATGCGGATTACATTTGGGATGTGTCCGATGCAATGCAGAAAGCGCGTATTGCGGCAGGGCTAGATCCTCAAACATCAGCACCGGTTATCCATGTTGCAAATGGGTTATTTCCCGATCAGATAATCCCTGGTCATCCGAAGCAAAATAATATCCACGCATTGGCATACATGGGGACGGTTGGACCCGAAAATGGGCCAGATGTGGCTATAGAAGCGCTGGCTATTGTACGAAAAAAATATTCAGACGCGGTGTTGCACATGATCGGGGGTAAACCTTCTGATTTTGCATGGCTTCTTCCGATAATTAAAAAGTTAGACTTGGAGCGCGTAGTGATTCACCATGGGTTTGTACCTAAGGCGGCGGATATGGCAAAAATTATGAATGCATGTTCGATAGGCCTTGCACCATACAGAGCTATATCTGGTTCGCCCAGATACTACGGTGACGCAGGGAAAATACGTGCGTATGCAGGGGCTGGGTTGCCAATTATATGTTCTTCTGTCCCACCGTTGGGAAAGGAAGCTGCCGAACAGGGAGCGGCTATCGTTACCAACGACGATGCCCAGAGCATCGCAAAAATGGTAATGCAACTATTTTCTGATTCAGAATACTATACATCCTTACAGGAAAATGCGCGAAAGTTTGCAAAAAATAATACCTGGGAAAATCAATTTATGTCAGCATTCACACGCATGAAATAGGCATAGAGTATCTGCATAAGCGCAATCTTGCGTTTACGGTGAATACCCTATAAGATAAATCGTTATACATGATGAAATCATTGTTGCCCTATTTTTATAATCTTACATATTTCAAAGTATTGGAATGGAATTTACGGGACTGCCGTAATGTTTTAGATGTTGGTTGCGGAAGCGATTCACCGATAGGACATATCCCACATACATTTATTTCCGAAGGAATTGACGCATACAAAAAATCAATCGATAAAAGTAAAAAGAAGAAATTGCATGATCATTACCGGATAGGCAATATAATGAAGCTAAATTCATTTTATAAAAGGAAAAGTTTCGATGCGGTTGTTTGTCTGGATGTTATTGAACATCTTAAGCCTAAAGATACTGTGAAACTGATTCATCTCATGGAGAGTATTGCGATAAAAAAAGTAATCCTTCTTACCCCAAACGGTTTTTATCATCAACATGCACTTGAAGGAAATATATATCAGGTGCATCAATCAGGTTGGAAAGCTGGTGATCTAGCAGATTTAGGATATAAAGTTTTCGGTTTGCGGGGATTGCAATTGTTGCGTGATGATCACGCGTCAATAAAGTATCGCCCATGGATTTTTTGGGGATTTTGCTCATTTATTTCGGAAATTATTTTTTACCCATTCCCCGGCTTCTGTTTTGATTTATTTGCGGTGAAAAACATGCGTTAATATGATGCGATTGCAGTCATTTCGAAAAATAATATTTGACATAGTTGTTATTGCGTTTATTTCGCTTATTCCGCTATTTTGGTTTCCGAATGGGTACATTGTAACTGGTCATGATGCAGGATATCCCATAAACATCCAGGAAACATTTCGCAATAGACTATTTACTTGGAACAGCCAGCAAAATTTTGGAATTGACAATACCCCCAATGTCGGTGCTGTTCCAATTCATGCCATTGAGGCAGTGTTTTATGTCATGGGAGCGTCACCTGCCCAAGCACAGCAATTTTCTTTTATGTTTTGGCTTTTTCTCATGATGGCTTCGATGTATACGCTAGCTTATTCGTTTCAACGGGACATTCCATATCGATTTTTTCCTCTTATCGCTTCTGTATTGTATGTTGTAAATTTTTTTCTCCTTGCACTGTGGCGCTATGGTGCTGCGACAACATTTTCCGCCTACTGCGCCCTCCCGATAATACTCGCTCTCGTTATTGCTGCGCTTCAAAATAGAATTCCGGTACTAAAAGCCGGTATAGCTATTTCATTTGCTGCCATGGTCTTTAACGGTGGAGGAGGGTTGAGTCTCCCGCTGTTCGGAGCATTACTTATCAGTGTTCTGAGTGCCATAGTGTATTTTGCCGCCTTAGAGGGGAAAAACGGGTGGAAAGTCATAGTTTGGAAAACCATGTATCTTGGTCTCTGTATCATACTACTGTCGGCGATACTTAACGCCTACTGGCTATTCCCGTTCATTCATTACGCAACATCCAACTTTGCCCGCGGTCTCGAAGCAAACGGCGGAGCAGCGGGGGTTTTGGCATGGACAGATTCCGTGAGCAAATACACGAGTTTGATAAACCTATTCCGTTTACAGGGAATTCCTGAGTGGTACGATAACGCAGTTCACCCGTTTTCCAATGCGTATTTAACAAACCCGCTGTTAATCGGCGCCAGCTTTCTCTTTGCCCCTCTTGCCTACGCGTCGTTGTTATTCGCAAATGAAATCCGCCAAAAACAACTGATACTTTATTTTGTGCTGTTGTCCCTGATTGCCGCATTTTTTTCTGCAGGTACGCATGCTCCCACGGGATGGTTATTTGCACAATTTATGCTTCATGTGCCCGGATTTGTCATTTTCCGCTCAGCACAATATAAATTTGTGCCTGCACTCTATTTATCGTTTGCGATTCTTATTTCTTTTTCCCTAAATTATCTTATTTATAAAACCCCAGTATGGGAAAAATTTAAAGCAATATCTCCTCGATTATTACGCACATCTGCGGTTTTTATATGCATCCTTGTTGTACTTGGGTACCATTGGCCGTATTTTCGGACGGAATTTTTTCAATACAGTCCTCCCTTAACGACGCTTTTAAAAGTTCCTGACTACGTACTTGCATATGACGAGTGGATCGACGATCACTTGGACGACGATAAGAGAACATTAATTTTGCCCCTTTACAATTCTTCATGGAAAGCGGCAGTATATTCGTGGAAATATTTCAGTTTGTACAGCCTGTTTAATATTATCCGACCGAAACCGTTTCTGGAGCATTCGCAAATGCTTAGCGGAAGCCAGCTTGCTTTGATGGAACGCTTTTCTCATGAGATTCTTCATCAAGGCCCCCTGGCGCGACAGTTTGCTGAGTTCTTGGGTGTCCGTTACATATTATTGACCGGCGATGTAGATTTTTCCCTCAGAGGAATGCTTACGGAGAATCCTGCTGATTATAAAAAAGCGCTATCAAACTATCCCGTGTTGTGGACGAATGGACCATGGCAACTCTATGAGGCCCCGAGTGTTACGGACACAAAGCCGTTATATTATATAAAATCGCTGACGCAGTACATAGGTAGAGAGCCAGACATTACCGGTGTTGTGATAAACGGGGCAAATAATTTTTTTCATCAGTATGACAAATCACATCCGATGGCGGTTGCCATAAGCCGCGATATTCCTATATCAAATACGATCGAAGCATTGCTGTGCGATTCATGCGTTATGGAAACGGCTGTAAATAAAATTGAAGTGCCCCACAGCCTTATATTGCCTGGATCAATTTTTTATACGCTCAAGCAATGGAAAGAAAAACCGCTGGAGCATGAGAGCCTGCCAGAGTCCCAATTGATTATAAACAAGCTGGGCTTGTCCCTTAAGCGCGTGTCGGATATTGCTTCATTAGTCCAACTGAATAAAAGCGAACGCAGCATCATGGTAACAGCCGACACGTTGATGGCATATTGGAAATATATAGAAGAAAAAGTAACGACCGGCGAAAATTCAGAGCCCGATTATTCGCTTCTGCACAGAATCGAAGGGTATGTTTTATCGGAAAAAGAAGTCCTGTTGAAGGCATATGGCGAATCAAAAAGCGGCGGTGTCCGTCAGCGTCTTATTTCGGTCATTAACAAACTTACGCAAATTGAAGTTGCAATTGTCGGTGTCCGGAACAAAACGTCTATTCTGAAGCAGTACCGCGTGTCGCAAGTCGCTCAAAATGCTGAGTTTTTTCTGGATGCCGATTCACTTTCGAAAGATGTAAATCAATCGTATATATATCCGATGGCAATGGAGTTCAATGGTAAATCATTAGGGATTACCCCTGTGGCAGAGAATGAGCGCGTGTCGTTGGGCACGTTTGATTTGCGCGGAGTTGATCGGATAACCCTTCGTTTCCCCCAGCCTGCGAATGTATTGATAAATCGCCGCGTAGAGTCTGTCGTCGCATTCGGTACAACAAATTTCTGTATTGTCGGGGAGGCGGGAAATTTCAATAGGAATAAAAGTTATAGAATACATATGCCTGATCCCTCCGGAACTCCTGAAGGAGCTGCGATCCATGTTGTTAGAAAAAAGAACTCTGTAACAAAGGATGAGGGAACATCGATAAATTATTTTACCAATCCTGACGTCACGTTTTCTATAAACCGGACGGCAACCGTACCGCAAAATTATTATTTTTCCGGAATAGACGGGGACATCGGGGTGACAGTATATTACTGTGCCTCAACGCAGATGACACAAGCGGGCGAGAGAGAGGACATATCTCTCGAGGAGATAGCTGCGCCAAGCCTTTTTATCAGCGCCCATGAACAATATGCATCAAACGCGCGAGTGGAAAATGCATCGTATACTCGCGTAGATCAAACCAAATACTATGTAGAATCGAATCAGGAGGCATGGCCTACGATATTGGTATTTAATCAGAACTACGACCGGAAGTGGAAGCTCTACGACATACAGGGTGATAACGGCCTCAATTCCTACCTGCCGGCGATTATGGAAACATGGTTTCAAAAGCCAATTGTGGAAAGCGATCATTTTGCAGTGAACGGGTACGCAAATGCCTGGTTATTGCGCAGCGAACCGTCAGGAAGGCTCGTGCTTGAATATTATCCGCAGCAGCTTCTCTACAAGGGCATCGTGGTAACAATAGCCAGTTTCGTTATACTTATAAGTGTGTATATGACAAATGGGAAGCGCGACAAACGGGAATCATTAACACAAATAGGAGCAGTATGATGGAACGTCTAAGACCGATACAACACGCGTTTGAACAAAAAATTCTCGCATACGGGCAGGCTCATGTGTTTGAGCTGGAAATATTTGCGGTAGCTATACTTGCTGTGGCCCTAATTGGGAAAATTCCGTATCTCAACATAGTTATTACAAAGCAAATTTCTTTGCTGCTGCTTATTGTTTTTGGGGCATATTTATTTCAGATAAAAAAACAGGTGTTATTAACCTTTTCATTGTTATTATTTGCGTGCGCACTTGTGTTGTCTCTTGCAGGAAAAATGGACTCAGCTGAATCTATAGGCACTATCATATATGCATTACTATGGTTTGTGGCAATGCTTTATGTTAAGGATATATGGCGGCAAATATGAACAAATATTTTTCTATACTTGCAAGAAAAGGATTTGTTGAGTGTGTTGTCGGCGCAGTATCGATAAGTGTTATGAAACTATACTCTCTCGTGCAATCTGTTTTTTTGAATACGCGCGGATACGGCATAGGATCCGGCGTTATAGTGAGTCCCACAGCAGTTTTCTTTCAAAGCAGAAGTAGAGCTATCTCGGTCGGGCGAAACACTCGAATCGGGAGAAATACGAGAATTAATGCAGGATTTGACGGAAAAATAAACATTGGCGCAAATGCACATATAGATGATGGTACGTTTATTATGGCCCAGGAGGATATACGCATAGGCAGCGATACGTGGATAGCCGGGTGTTGTTTTATTACCGACTTTAATCATTCATTTGAAAAAAGGAACATAAAAATATCAGATCAGGGATATGAAACGAAGCCGGTACGTATAGGCGCAGATGTTTGGATAGGTACGCACAGCGTCATATTACCTGGTGTCACAATAGGCGATGGGGCAGTCATTGGGGCAGGATCGATTGTGACCAAGAGTGTACCCCCATATGCGGTAGTTGCAGGAAACCCTGCGAAGATCATAAAACTAAGAAAATGAATTTCTTACGTAAGCACGCATTTGTTATATTCATTGGGTTTGTTATTGCATTCCTGTATCACAACTGGTTTTCCAAAGGGTTATTGACTGCTCCTGATTTTTCCTATATATCCCCGTTGCAACTGCATGATCTGAAAGATCTTCCGTTTGCTTGGT
>ERZ1292625.1173-Hain-H41-01um-R1-1173-length-33343-cov-48_pt2 | contig 11041 bp, 15 predicted proteins | sample MGYA00564400_ERZ1292625 | MGnify/ENA primary metagenome ERZ1292625 (study PRJEB36523, sample SAMEA6512639) | groundwater metagenome | collected 2019-01-08 | study: AquaDiva: Metagenomics assemblies of 32 groundwater samples
ACGGACTGCACAGGCTGCACGGACTGCACGGACTGCACGGACTGCACGGGCTGCATAGGCTGCACGGACTGCACGGACTGCACAGGCTGCACGGACTGCACGGACTGCACGGACTGCACGGGCTGCACGGGCTGCATAGGCTGCACGGACTGCCATAATAAGGAGGGTTGAATCATGCTCAAAATACTAGGTTATTGGTTATTAGTCGCCATTATCGTGGCGGTATTGTTTGGATTTTTTGATAAACCCTGGAGGAAAACGAAATGATATTACCGCCACTAACGCCAGATGAACACAGAGCCGCGAACCTGGGTGCGCACATGGCCGCAGAAGGGTTCAATGATAGTGATTGCCCATATAAACCCGGCGACCAGCACGACGCTTGGCACAGGGGCTTTAATTGGTGCCACCGGCTCGTCGGGAATGCAGTGCGATGATCACATCGGAGGAAGTCTACCAAGCCCGCTATGATGCCCGTCTCACCCAGCACGAGGCCGCCATGTTGATTGGAGTATCAAAACGAACCTGGGAGAGCTGGGAGGCCAGCAGCAAGGGGCATAGGAATATGCCGAATTGCAAGATGGTGTTGTTCAGGTTATTAACTGCTAAGGAGGTGACGAAATGAAACTGTATTTAATCGAACAAAACGAAAATGTAAACTACGACACATATGATAGCGCCGTAGTTGCTGCACCAGACGAACACACGGCACGACACACGCACCCAAACGGATATGATATGAATGCCGATGAGTGGACCAGACGGTATTCGTCGTGGTGCTCATCCCCCGATAAAGTTAAAGTGACCTTTATCGGTGAGGCTATGCCAGACGTTGTGCGAGGAGTTATATGCGCATCATTTAACGCTGGGTAGCAAACGCAAGAACCGGCGCCGCCACCATAACGCTATCGACCTGAGCCTGCTCATAGGCTCGTGAGATATCCACTGGGACCATCAAGCCGCGCGCCGCATGGTCCCTCATTACGTACAGATGTGGCCGATTTCCAGGCCCGTCCGGTTGCACAGCGTTATTCACACGGCCCTCGGGTAAGTTGGGATGTTTGTAATAGCCTAGTGACTCCATAAGCGCGCGCCGTTTGTTTCGTGGGATGATGCGTTGCAGGTCGTTTTCCTTGATCAGCCGGTCCAGGTAATACGACGAGATCCAGCCGCCACGGAATCCCGGATAGCCTTGCTCAATAGCGTGCATGACTTCCTGCTCTGCCGTGCCGAGACTGCCGGCGATGGCCTCGGCCGTACTGCTCGTTGCTGGCGCCTGCTGACATGAGCCGGCCGGATCGAATTCGGCGGCGATGGGATAGGTGCGCAGATAGTGGTTGACCACAGCGTAGCCATATTTCGGGCCCAGTGCCGCATACTTTCCGCGACCTTCGAACCAGTCGTAAAGATCCGGGAAATAGTTGCCGCCCATACCATCGCGGATAATATCGGCACGCGACTGCTGCGCGGAATACAGCACACAATAACGGCGCCCGTCGATGGTGATCGGCAGCGCGTCCTTGTGATTGGTGCACATGACACCGTTTGCCCGGTTGTCGCCCATAACCTGATCGGCGCCTTTGGCTTCAATCTGGATACGATCGTTCGTGACCAGCGTCTTGAAGGCTTCGAGAAAGTCCTTTTTATGCGGAACGTAAATTTCCTCGACGCCGACGAAAAGCGTCTGATCCACCCATGAGTTAAACTTCATCCCGTTTTTCGCCATGTCGGCGATATCCGGCAAGTGCGTGTATCGTTGTCCGATAGCGTGTGATAGACACCGGATAATTGCCGACTTACCGTTGCCTTCAGTTCCTTGAAGGACGGGCCACCACTGGAATTTACGGCCGGCATTCTGTACCGCGCTCGCCAGGTAACTCATAACGATAGAGTTGTCCCGCACGTTCGGAAACAGTTTCCACATCAGGCGAGTAAAAGGGGAGGCGTCGCCGACGATGCTCAAGGTATCAATTGGCATCCAGGTATTCAACAACTGTGAATCTTCCTCGGTCACAATGGCACCGGCCGGAAGCTCGGGCCGGAAGCATGTTCCGTGGACTTTCGGAAACCGGATCGCCTGGCTATCGGTGAAGCACTCCCACGCATTGCGCACGACACGCACACTCTCACGATCCATCGGAAAACTGCGACCGCCATACCGAATTTTGAAACGTGCCTCGTCAAGCATCCGGCCATCTGGAGTGAAAATACGGTTTCGGTTCTCGATATGCACGCACCCGGCGAACAGTTCTTTCTGCGCCTCGACGTGAATCATGGGATTATTCTCGACATCAACCGGAGCTAGGAGTGCGCCCGCCGGCATCGCTACCGACTCAACCGGTTTATCCACGCACCAAGTCGTCTGCCGTAATGTGGCCGACAGGATCGTCCTGGGCAGGTAATCCTCGCGCTGATATTTTTCCCGCACTAGCGCCGACCGTTGCATAAGTCGTTGCATCCGTTCGCAGTCGTTGCCGGTCCAGAATGCCAAGTGTTGCGCCAGGGCGGCGTCGGCGCTGCTCGCATCGTACTGCCGGGTACCTTCGGGATCTGGGTACGTCACAGACAGTGCCACCGAATCGGCCTCCCACAGATCGGCGAACGAAGCGCGGGCGCCGAAGGCACCGGCAGCACTACGGGACTGACACGCGCGCCGGATCAAATCGTCGTCATTGGCCGGACCGCACCACTCGGTCGCAGGGGCGTGCGTCCAGCCGACTGTTTCTGATGACTCGCCGGCAGCAAAGTAAGCACTCACTAACTCAGCGAGTGCCGCCGTTGCGTCATGTTCGGGGCTACCGACCGCCTGATCGCAGTAGCCGAGGGCCATGAACCGCCCGTGGTGGTATAGCTCCAGGCCGAGTGCTACATGCTTGCACCCGTGTGCCGGGATAACGCCGCGACCGACAATATGCAGCCCGTTGCCTGACTGGCTGACCTCAATCCAGCACCCGGCGAACCGCGCACATAGATCCATCGCCAGTGTCGACCAGTTCCCGACAGCATCCCGGCACCCGTCGATATCGAGGAACCAGTAACCGGCATCGGCGGTATAAACGAAACCAACACCGTGCTGCGGACCGTACAGGTTCGCCAGGGTGCGCGCCGTCGCGTAGTCCATCCAGTGCTGGGGATCATGCGCCGTAACCACATTGCCGGCACAGTCAAGAGGAAATTTATCGGTTTTACCGAGGCGCGAGGCACTGGGCTGGAACCGGCAGAGAATATACTGGGCGGGAAGCATCAGGTTCATAGCGCACCCCACTGTGCGGCCATGGCGTCTGCGATACCGGGATATGTTTCACTTCTGAGTTTCCATCGATCTGCTGACGGACCGAGTTTATTTTGACCGCTATCGGTCTGGTTTGCCCAGCGTTTGACCGTTTTTCCACTCCCCACTGGATATTCGACTATGCGCGGCAGCACATTCATTGTGCTCACCAAAAGAGGGAGGTTTTTCAACCACAACCAAGTGTCTTTACTCGCATCCCCACCAAACTGGTTCGGCTGAATCGATTGGTCTTTTTTTCTAATTCGAGTGGATATGATGCTGCGAGGATTCTCAATAGCAATTCGTTTAACCGGTGCGTTTATGAGCACCCGAACAAAATCAAGCGCGTCCTCGGTCAACTTCGGGTCACGTAATCCTCTCGCCGTCCAGTGCATCCCGCTTACACTCAGGTAAGTACATGGAGGGTGGGCGATCATCAAGTCCCACGCGTCAGGTATCAATAAATCGCGAACGTCACCCCGATAATGTGGTCCCGGCGATTCTGTTTCCAGCAGGTCGCATGACATCGCATCGTGACCGACTTTGATAAAGGCGTCGCGCACACGCCCAGAATACTCGCACGCTACCAACACCCTCATAGCAGCGACTCGACCGCAGCGCGGCGCAGCTCAGCGTCGGCACCCATCGCCCGCTTGTCCTTCGTTGCCAGACCCTGCGCCAGAACGGTCAGGTCACGGCGAGCAATGGCCGCGCCCATGATCGCACGGCGCAGCAGGGTCATCGTGCCATAGTATCGGCTGACAAGTGCCGGGGCACACGCTGCTTGTGTGGCGATCTGTTCCCGGCTGATATGCGCATAGCCGTGAGTTCGGGCAACATGCAGCGCCGCGTCGAGGATGGCCGCCTTGCGGTCGTGGGGGTTCTGTCTCATGGTTTTTCCTTGGTTATCTCGACACCAGTATGCCCCGTGCTGACGAGTGCGTCAACATTACTCGTCATGATTGCGTACCCGCCGAGTCCATTTATCAAATCAGCCCAGCGCCGCTGCGCGATCTCGTGCTCGTTTGTTGCCGAGGGCTTCCAGCCTGGCGCCTTGACCTCAACCGAAACGAATTGTCCGATAGTCTGCCCGACCATCGCCAGTGTGATCACCATAGGTCGAATCCCGATCAGATCCGCGCTGCGCACATGGGAACCGACCGCTGCCGATTCGTTACACAGCCCCCAGCGGATAAACGAACCGTTCTCCAGTTTCCCGGCACCTTTGTTGTTTCGGTATAGCCGCCACCCGAGACGACTGGCGGCAAGGCGAATGTCGGTTAGTGTGGCGGATTCACTCATCGCTCGCCGCCTCCAGCAGTAACCCAAGCGCACAGAATAGCGTCACCCACCAGTAACCGTTGAACGCCGCCCATAGTCCTATCCCTAGCAGTATCATAATCCGATCCTCCCTCTCAGTTCTTCAGCTTCAGACCGTCCCAACGTTTGCGCCGTGGCCACATCAATTCCGTAGCTAATATAAAAACGCCGCTGCGCCGTGGCGATGTCGTCGCCTGCCGCAGTCCGTATCCCGCCCCACTTCGCCATCGCTTCGCGCAGTGCTGCCTGCGCTTCGGCCTTCTCCCGGTGACGTTTCTTGATCGCCCCGATCACTTCCGGCGCGGCGCCGTAGGGAAATGTCGGTGCCTTGTCTATTTCGCCACGTAACAGCGCCAGGGCTTCGGGGGTCATCTCGCTCAGATCACCGTCAACCATATCTGGTCCCGAACGTCCGACAGGCTCGACCGTGTGACCGCAGAACGGGCAGGTCAATCCCAGCACACGTTCATAGGTGCCAGTGCATTCTGGACAGGTGCGCACTTTGACCACGTCGTCGGGTGTACTGCGCGACCGGCGCTCCCGGCGATCCAGCGTCCAGATTCTCGGCGCATCGGGTAGCCCGTGGCGATGCACGTTGCCGACATGATCGATCACGATGGCACAGTTATGAACTAATCTTCCATTTGCGGTAAATCTCTGTAGCGGCCCAGCGTTGTAAATGTCCCATACTTCCCTTTCGGTTTGCATGAATACTGGTGCCACCTGGCGATTATTTCGGCCTCGCTTAAAGTTAAAATCAATTTTGTTAAAGTCCGATCTGCGTACCGTATTTCTGGATATTTTTTGCGGAAGGCTATGAACTTTTCTCGGCCACCCCGACTTAATCGGGAGTTGTTCACATTTATAACCGGGTGTGCCCATCGCAAATTCCCCGGCTCGTAATGCCCGTTGTTGTCTATTCGATCTATCTGCAAATTTCGATCTTTTGAGATTCCAATGTTGTCCGCTATCCATTCGACCGCGTGCCATATTGTTTCGAAATTGAACCGAATTCCGCGCGCTCCGTAGTTTTGATATTCTATTGAGTTTGGATTGTTGCATCGGTTGTATTGCGATTGGCATCGTTGATACAACCATTTTGGAACTCGCGATTTTCGACGCGGATTGCATCGCGGGCACGCTGCGGTTTCGGGTCGCTTCCGCATATTGTGATAGCGACTCATATGAACGAATCCGCAATTTCCGCATATAACTTGTACCTTCAGATTCCACGTTACACCATGCGTTACTCTCGATATTATTGTCAACGAACCGAACCGCTTTCCCACCAACTCCGGTATTAGCGAGCCGTAACCGTCGGTCAGCCGCGTATTTGATTGTTTGCCATCCGTCATTTGTCATCACCTTGTGATCTGGCGTGGCTTCAACGCCACAGTATTGAATAACATCGCGGACACCTTTGCACACCGCGCCACCATGCTTCACATAATTTACGCCGTCCCACACCTTATGGTCAAGAGTAATATTCTCTATTGGAACCTCCCCCAGGTCTGTCAATATAAGTGAACCCCGCGATATACAGTCCTTCCCGTCCATGATGCGCATGCTCCTGCCGAACTGCTGTGCGTAGAGACTGAACGAAGCGGTCGGCCTGGCCATGCTCACGACCTCAATGGCCGGTAGGTCGAACCCCTCGCCGAACAGGTCGCAGTTACAGAGTTGCTTGATCTCGCCAGCCGCGAACCGGCGCAGAATATTCACCCGCAGCGCGTCGGGCGTCTTGGCGCTCACGACTTCGGACGGCACCCCAGCCTGCCGGAATGCAGCCGCCTGCTCTGATGCCGCCGCCACGTCAACGGCAAACGTCACGCCCAGCTTGCCTGGAGCGATGCGCAGGTAGTGCGCCACGACATCCCCGACAATGTGGCTGCCATGCACCGCCGCCGCCAGCTTGGGTGGACTGTAGTCACCACCTGCACTGATCGTCACCTGGCGCATGTCGATATCGGACGGCGGCGCGAATATCCGATATTCGGTAAGAAACCCCTGCTCGATCAGGTCGCGCATCGACGGGCCGACGATCATCTCGTCCATCAGTCCGTCGGCGTGTCGACCAAGACCATAGCCATCAGCACGACAGGGAGTGGCGTCCACACCCAAGCCATATGCGTTAGGAAACATGCGCGTCGCCTGGCCCCATTTGTTGTCGGTTAATAGGTGTTTCGCTTCATCGCATACCCATAGCCCAACCTGTGCGAACCACGGATCTTTGCCATCCATGCGAATCAGGGTATCCACACCAGCCACCGCGCACCGCGCCGTTGGATCAACATAGGTTCGCCGCAGTTCCCCGACATGAATGGCGGAACAATTACGCGCCACCGCCTTCGGTCCGATAATTCGGTGTCGCACTCCGTTCCGGGCGAGCGCGAGACTGATCTGGCTGACGAGTTCCTGCCGGTGAGCAATGGCGACCGATGCACCGGGTGCCGAGTGAAGGATGTCACTGAACAGGACAGTCTTGCCCGATCCGGTCGGACTCACCGCCAGCACGTTACGCACCCCGCGTTGCCACCTCGCGTAAATTTCGCGCTTGAGATCAGCTTGAAAAGGTCTGAGGGTGACGGTCATTTTAAGCGCGATATCCAAAACTGCGATATAAGAATCGGTTTCCAAGCTGCTCCCCAACAGACTCGCATATTTCCATCTTGTATTGCCAGCCAATCCGAATGAATCCGAAGGGAATATGAATTTCAATATTCGGACGCTTTAAATTCATACTAACGCCCAACGACAGGTCAATTCCGTTGCAGTAAAAATAAGCAACGAATACTTTTTTGCCACTCATCGTGATCATCTCATTCCTCCTTATCCGAGCATCGTCTTGATCAGATAACCACTCAGCACTCCGATGCACAGCCCGATGACGCCAGTCAGCAATGCCTCGTCGCGCATGTCCTCGATAACGCGCATCAGATAAAGTATCCGATGTTCGAGATATGTCTCAGTGGATTGCATCATGATCTCCCTCCAAATAGTTGTTGACAGTTCCGTCAATATAGCCTAATGTTCGAAGCGTGGCAACACATTTTTAACCGATAACCAAGGAGCAACGAAATGAGCGTAACGATCACAATTACCGATCCGACCGAAGCAGAAGCGCGTCGCGTCGCCGATTATCTGATGGAACTGGGGGGATATCGGTCAGGGAATGCCCATTTTGACGTAAGCGTTTTAGCTGATAATCCGACAAGTGTGGCTACGGAAAATATCGCATCGTCGAACGTGTTGGTCGAAAACACCGAGCCAATTGTTGTTATTCCGCCACCTCCCGAGATTCCCACCCTGTTCACTCCCCCACCCGCACCAACCGGCACCGTCGAACTGGACGCTGCCGGTATGCCGTGGGACGGTCGTATCCACAGTGATACCAAAAACAAAATCGGTGATGGATATTGGCGCACTCGTCGCGGTGCCGATCCCGCTGTCGTTGCAGCCGTGACTGCCGAACTGAAGGCGGCGATGGCTGCTCCTGGCGTAATGTTGCAACAATCAAAAATTCCAACATTCGCAGGCAATCTGACAACTACTCATGTAGTCCCCACACCGCCCCCTTTTGTCGCCAGTGCGGTGCCGTCTGTTCCCCCGGTTCCTACTACCCCGGTGGTCGAATCGGCTGGTGCTGCACCGATTGTATCCCCTTCTGAAGTGCTCGTTCCCCCGGTTGCCATTGCCATAACGACGTTCCCGCAACTGATGATGGCGATCACCAAGGGTATTAGCAAGGGTACGTTTACGCAACCCGATGTAGTTAAGGCCATTGAGGGCGTCGGTCTGGCATCCATTCCGATGCTGGCCAGCCGTCCCGACCTGATTCCAGCGGTCGCTACCGCGCTGGGGGTGTAGCATGATCGCCCCTGAACACGCCCCGCTTCCCCCATCCTCGGCGCACTGCTGGGTTCAGTGTGCCGGGTGGCGGTCCCTCGCCGCGCAGTTCCTCACACCTGAGAATGATCCGAAGGCGATGGAAGGCATCGCCGCGCATTGGGCGGTCGCCGAAGTCCTGAGCGGTCGGCAGATTGACATCGGCGTCGTCGTTCCGAACGGAATCGTCCTGGATACCGAAATGTGCGAAGGTGCCGACCTGATGGACGATGCAATTGGCAGTGAGCGTCTCAGCCTGTTCGTGGAATCCCGTGTTGATTGCATGTTCATCCATCCGCACAACTGGGGTACGCCCGATGCCTGGCGCTTGCACGGTCGCGTCCTCGATGTGTGGGATTATAAGTACGGGCATCGCAGTGTCGCAGCGTTCGAGAACTGGCAACTGCTGGACTACGCAGCGGGCATCCTCGATATGCTGGGGTTCCTCGATGACATGTATGTCGATCCGACTCGAACGATAGATAAGATCCGGCTGACGATTGTCCAACCTCGTGATTATCATAGCGAGGGTCCGGTGCGCACCTGGGAGCTGTCGGTCGCCATGCTCCAGGTCTACGTGGATCGGTTACGCGCGGCAGCCAGCGCGTCGGACGACGAGAATGCCGTCTGTACCGCTGGTTCCGCTTGCCGCGACTGTTCCGCGTCCCATGCCTGCGCCACGTTACAAGTGGCATCGCTGGATTACGCTGATCAGTCGTACCGGGCGATCCCGCTGGTGCTGGATAATACTCAACTCGCACGGCAACTCGCAGAACTGGATCGCGGTATCGAACTGATGCAGGCACGACGTGCTGGTCTGGGCGAGCAAGCCACGGCGACGATCAAGCGCGGCGAGAGTGTACCGGGATGGATGGTTGCCCAGGGCAATGGTCGGGAACGGTGGAACGTGCCGGTTGATGAGGTAATCACACTGGCCGGGATGATGGGCGTGGCGGTCGCTAAACCGGGACTGATAACGCCGAAGCAGGCGATCAAGGCCGGTCTGCCGGCTGAGGTAGTCGCAGGATATACCGAAACACCAAAGGGTGAACTGAAGCTGGTTCGCGACGATGGATCGAAAGCACGAGCAGTATTTACGGAGGTGTGAAATGACGACCGTTTGGATTCTAATATTGACCATAGTCGCACCATCCACCTCTGGGGGTAGTTCGATCAGTGTCGTCTACGGATTCACTTCCGAGCAATCCTGCATATCTGCCGGTCGAGCGTGGTCCAACGCAAGACCAGACTCGTGGGCAAAAAGTTCTGCAATTTGCGTCAAACCGTAATGGTATTTAACGTTTAACAATCAACCTTAACTCAGGAGAATCATATTATGGCACGCACAAACTTTACGACACCTGTCGGACGCATGGTCATGGGATCACTCTACAAGCCCCAAACCACCGATGCCGAGGGCAAACCACTGACGATCAAATCCGGTCCCAATGCTGGCCAAGCGAAAGTCCAGTATTTTTTCGCCCTGGCGATCCCCAAGACCGGCGAACAGCACTGGTCGCAGACACCATGGGGCGCAACGATCTGGAAAGTCGGGCACGAGGCGTTCCCGCAAGGTCAGGCCGATGCACCGAGTTTCGCCTGGAAGATTGTGGACGGCGATTCCGCGATCCCGAACAAGGCAGGCAAAAAACCGTGTGACCGCGAAGGCTATCCGGGTAACTGGGTACTGTCGTTCTCGTCGGGATTCGCACCGAAGATTTACAACAAGGATGGCACTGCTGCAATCATCGAACCCGATGCGGTCAAGCTCGGCTATTTCATCCAGGTTAACGGCGATGTGGATGGCAACAACAGCGCGCAACAGCCTGGCGTTTACCTGAATCACTCGATGGTCGCTCTGAGCGCTTATGGTCCTGAAATTTCCATCGGCCCCGATGCGTCCACGGCAGGTTTCGGCACGGCGCCACTGCCAGCTGGGGCGATGGCCACACCTCCGGCATCGTTCGCGCCTCCAGTGGCTCCGGCATCGTTCGCGCCTCCAGTGGCGACACCCTATGCGGCAATGCAGGGAGTGCCGACTGGAGGCAATACACCGCCAGTGCTACCGAACCCGGCATTTCTCGCCGTACCGCCGACACCTCCCGCTCCGGCGCATGTGATGTTGCCCCCGGCTGGCGGCGCCACCTATGAGCAGATGATCGCCGCAGGATGGACCGACGCACTGCTGGTGGCGAACAGGATGATGGTTGGATAGTGTTTCACCGCCGCAGCCTTGATTAACCGTGCCGCCGATAACGCCGTGCGTGAAGGACAGCAAGAGTCAGCAACTCGGAGTCCGGTGGAAACCCGGCATTCATTCTAGGGAGATAACAATGGTTCTGACTGATCTATGGAATACGCTTTTCGGTAGCGAAACCAATTCAAGAATCGTCATAAAAACTGATAGTACCGAGGTCGATGTGAAATCTGTCGAACACTTCGCGGGGCTACTGGTGATCACGCCAGCGAACGAACTGACCGACTCGACTCAAGCGTGCGACGATCTGTACGCTGCCCAGGTGGAGATCGACGAACTGAAACGTGAGGTGCTGGAACTGACTCGCG
>ERZ1292625.4151-Hain-H41-01um-R1-4151-length-11040-cov-4_pt1 | contig 11040 bp, 12 predicted proteins | sample MGYA00564400_ERZ1292625 | MGnify/ENA primary metagenome ERZ1292625 (study PRJEB36523, sample SAMEA6512639) | groundwater metagenome | collected 2019-01-08 | study: AquaDiva: Metagenomics assemblies of 32 groundwater samples
TCCAATATACTATCTCCTGGCTAAAAATTTACAAAAAAGAAAAGTTTCAAAACTAAGTTATTGGTATTTGGGTAGAAATGACAAACCTACTTCCATGAAGCTTCCTAAGGAAGATGAAGCGATAGAGAAAGTCAATAAAATTGCCCAAAGAATAAGTCTTGCTAGAAAAATTGAAAGATTCAAATGTGAATCAGGCGGTTGTTGGGCCTGTCGGGATATGGAGCAAGTTTTTGAAGGCAAAGGCGAGAAGGTAGGAGAAACTAGATATCACCAAGATATATACGTCCTCTGATATAATCATGGCACGATGAAAATTATAGCCATTTTTCTATATTCATTTTTTATTGCCTTAATTGCGGGATTCTTAGTTTTTCCGAGAGCTTTCCCAAAGCAACAAGTACTCGCAGAAAGCGCATCACCGATACCGACTATCGCACCGACGCCTTCACCCAAACCAACAGAGTCGCCAACTCCCAAACCTAAAACACCGTCTCCTACAGAAACACCTACCCCTGTTCCTACTTTTACATCCCAACAAATTTACGAACTTATGGACAGGTTTGGAGCTCAATATAATGTCGACCCAAATGTTTTGAGGCATATAGCAGTTTGTGAATCAGAATTTAATCCTCTGGCTGTAAATGGTCCATATGAAGGACTGTATCAGTTTGTTTCCATTACCTGGCAAAACTATAGAAAAAAGATGGGAGAAAACCCAAGTCCAGATTTAAGAACAAATGCTGAGGAGGCAATCCAAACGGCAGCATACGCCCTTTCCCTTGGAAACAGTGGAATCTGGCCCAACTGTGCGCCATGACATCCTCCCCGCCTTCCAGGCGGGGTATCCGTCTAAACGAGGATGACATATCAGCGTTCAATTCATCCACGGGCTCACCGTCCGTGGTTTTCTTGAATGCTGTTATAATAAATAGTGGATCCAAACATACTGCCTAACATGTGTCACAACACGAGTTCTCGAGGTAATTCTTGGGAGGGGATACAAGTAGACAATGACAGCTTATTGCCGGCACACTTTTCTCACGGTGATTTTAATTATGGCAACGGACCACTACAACCTAATAATCCCAATAACATGCCAGACCATACCAACAATGCCGACGGGATTTGGTGTTTAGCTCTTGCTCAGCAACAAGCTTCACCAACTCCTACACCAACCGGGAGCTCTACACCTACTCCAACACCCACACCAACAGTTTTGGGAGATAATGATGTCTGTGCCAACATCAATGGTGTACAAACAAGTGTTCCAAATGGATTACATTTAGACGCATCTGGAAGAAATTGTGTAAGCTTTGAGTTTGGTGGTCCTGGACCGAACGGAAATGGTGGAGGTGGTCAAGTTTTAGGTGCTTCGACAACTTCAGGACAAGTACTTGGTGCATCAACTACGGCCAGGGCCGGAACGGCTGAGGATATGATTGGCTTAACTCTAATTGCTTCTGGTACAATTCTTGTAGGGACTTCTTTAAATGCCTACAAAAAAGTTTACGCGCAATAAACCCTTTCTTCTTTTTTCTATCTCTCTTGGAGTTGCTCTATTTATAATAGGTGCATATTTTCTTTTGTACGAGCGAACTATACTTTCTTTTAGCCGTACGCCTGAAGTTGCAGTTACTACGATTGGACAAAAATCAAAACCAGTAAAAGTAGAAATAGGGGACTTAAATATTGATCTACCCATATCAGAATCAAGAATTGTGAATAGAATTTGGGAAATTTCAAAAAACGGTGCATCACATCTGAATACTTCCGCTAGCCCCGGTGAAGAAGGAAACATTGTTATTTACGGACACAACAGAAAAGTTGTTTTTGGCTCTCTCCCATATGCACGAGTGGGTACTAAAATAAAACTAACCACTGAGGATGGAAAAGTTCATGATTATGAAGTAATCAAAAAAGACACTGTCAAGCCAAATAACTTAATGTATGTATTACCAGCATCAGAAGAAATACTAACTATTTACACCTGTACTGGTTTTCTTGATTCAATGAGAGCGGTACTTGTTGCGAAACCATTATGATCAAGTCGATAATATCATTTTTATTATCCATTTTTAGTATTTTCAGCCTGCCACAACCAGCTTTAGTGCCAGGAATAAACAACACCCAATTTCCTTTAAAAATCGCTGATGGATTTACAATTTCTATTTTTGCAAAGGGTCTAGGAAGTCCACGAGATCTTGAATTTGATCCCAGTGGCACACTATTGGTAAGCATCCCCGAGCAGGGAAAGGTAGTTGCTCTTCCAAATGGCCGTCCGACTACAGTTGCCGGTGATTTAAACCAGCCCCATGGAATTACTTTTAGTGGAAATAAAATTTACGTTTCAATTGGCTCAAGCTGCAATGTGTATGTATAAAGAAAGATTCTCGCCGTGCTTCAATTTGGACGGCAGATCTTAACGGCGAAAATTTTCAACCTTTAGCGGTGGGGTTAAGAAATTTGGGCAACCGAGATGGGTAGGGATTTGTTGGGTGACGATGTTCCGCCTGATGAGGTCAATATAATTAAAGAGGGACACTTCGGCTGGCCATATTGCTATGATAATAAAGTTCCTGATAAAGAAACAAACCCTAATAATTCAAAATTTGACTGCAACAAAACTATTCTGCCAACACTAAAGCTCCAAGCACATTCAGCACCCTTAGGACTGGCTTTTTATAATGGAGATTTACTAGTTTCCTACCATGGCTCCTGGAATCGCAGCATACCAACTGGCTACAAAGTAGTCAGGTTTGTAAATAATAAGCAGGAAGACTTCATTACTGGCTGGCTTTTAGATGGGAAAGCGCTGGGGAGGCCAGCCGATATAATAGTTGATAAAAACACCAATATCTATATTTCAGATGACAAAACGGGGGTGGTATATAGGGTCGTAAAAAGGTAGAATATACTAAGCCAAAAGGCTTTTTTTAATGGACATTGGCAAAATTCAACAGACAGAGATAACCACAGAGCTTTCCAAAAGCTATCTAGATTATGCGATGAGCGTTATCGTCGCTCGTGCGCTCCCAGATGTCAGAGATGGTTTAAAACCAGTTCATAGAAGAATTCTTTTTGCAATGCACTCGATGGGTCTTCATTACACTTCATCAACTGTAAAAAGTGCAAAGGTTGTCGGAGAAGTTCTCGGTAAATACCATCCTCACGGAGACATGGCCGTTTACGATGCTATGGTTCGTATGGCACAAGATTTTTCAATGAGATATCCGTTAGTTTTTGGGCAAGGAAATTTTGGATCGGTTGACGGGGACCCCGCAGCTGCTCTCCGTTATACCGAAGTAAAATTGTCTTCCATTTCAGAGAATATGCTCACTGATATTGAAAAGGAAACTGTTGAGTTGGTTGATAACTTTGACGCCACAATGAAAGAGCCTGTTTATCTCCCTGCACTTCTTCCCAACCTTTTACTCATGGGCTCCGAAGGAATTGCAGTCGGAATGGCAACTAAAATCCCAACCCATAACTTAAAAGAAGTAATTGAGGCAGTACTTTTGACTATTAAAGAGGGTCGTGCAACGTCAGCCCAGGAAGAGGTCGACAAACAAGCAGATTTTTTCATTAAAAAAATTAATTTAGTTGCCTCGGGTGCGGAAGAGCGATTTACTGACCTCGAACTCAAACCAAACGCTATTTCCTTTGAAAGCGATGTAACCCTCGACGCATTAGTTGAGAAAATTCCTGGCCCCGATTTTCCAACTGGGGGGGCTATCTATGACGGTAATTCCCTTAAAGACGTTTATGCAACTGGAAGAGGAAAGATAATTGTTCGTGGAATTGCAACAATCGAAGATGGTTTAAAGGGTAGAAGCCAGATTATAATTACTGAACTTCCATATCAGGTAAATAAAGCCAAACTTGTTGCAAAAATTGCAGATCTTGTAAAAGAAAAAAGAGTTGTTGGAATTTCAGATCTTAGGGATGAATCCGATAAGGACGGAATGAGAGTTGTCGTTGAGCTTAAACGAGATGCAAAACCCAAAAGCGTACTCAATAACTTATTTAAACATACAACTCTGCAAACCACTTTCCCTGCAAATTTCGTAGCCTTGGTCGACGGCGTTCCTCAAACCGTAACCCTGAAGCTTGTATTAGTCGAGTACGTAAAGCACAGACAAAAAGTAATTATAAGAAGAACGATCTTTGAATTGACTGCAGCCAAACGTAGAGCACATATTTTAGAAGGACTCAAAATTGCACTTGATAACCTTGATGAAGTAATTAAAACAATTAGAGCCAGTAAAACTCAAGACGACGCCAAAGAGAATCTTATCAAAAAGTTTGGGCTAACTGATATTCAGGCAACCGCAATACTAGACATGCAGTTAAGAAGACTTGCAGCACTTGAGCGAGAAAAAATTGAAAAGGAATATGAGGAAATAGAAAAACTGATTAACCGTTTAACTGCTATTCTCAAAGACCCTGGAGAAGTATTAAAGGTTATTAGTAGCGAGTTATCAGATCTAAAAGACAAATTCGGTGACGAGCGAAGAACAAAAATCTACAAACAAAAAATTGGAGAATTTTCTGAAGAAGATTTAATTTCAAAAGAAGAAACTTTAGTAACCATCACCAGAACTGGCTACATAAAAAGAGTGCCTAGAGGAACATTTAAAGCCCAGAGAAGGGGAGGCAAGGGAGTCTTGGGAATGGCTACCAAAGAAGAGGATGAAATAGATCACATTATTTCTGCAACAACTCACGACATGCTATTGTTCTTTACTGATAAAGGCCGTGTTTTCGGTGCAAAAGCTTGGGAAATTCCTGAAAGCTCGAGACAGTCAAAGGGACAGGCACTCGTCAATATCGTAAACCTGGAGGCTGAGGAAAAAGTCCTTTCAATTCTTCCCCTAAATGGAGATACAGTAAGCCATCTTATTATGTCGACTGGTAACGGCACTATTAAGAAAAGCTCTATTGCTGAATTTAAAAATTTGAGGTCTAGTGGGCTTATCGCAATTAAGCTTGACGCTGGAGACTCTTTGGTTTCAGTCAAAGCAACTGCGGGGCATGACTTTGTACTTCTCCTTACCAAAGCAGGAAAATCAATTAAGTTCCCAGAAGAAAACGTCCGCTCAATGGGTAGAGCAACAACCGGAGTTAAAGGAATAACTATGGAAAAGGGAGATCAACTAATAGGTATGGAGATTTTCCCACAAAAAGAAAAAATAGTGGAAGATCAAAGAAGAAAAGTCTTCAGAGACATGCTCACAGTTTCAGAAAACGGACTCGGAAAAAGAACCCCAGTCAAGCTATTCCCAACTCAAAAAAGAGGCGGTAAGGGAGTTAAGGCCGTAACAGTTTCTACAAAGACAGGGCTACTTGCTTCAGCCACAATGGTCACAGAGGAAATAGATCAAATTGTTTTAAACAGCAAACATGGACAGGTTATAAAGGATCCTATCAAAAATATTCCACAGCTAGGAAGAGCCACTCAAGGAGTAATCTTAATGAGATTTACCAAAAAAGGCGATTCAGTTGCATCAGTTACTACTCTTGAGAAGACGGGAGACGAGGAAGAGTAAATGAAAACAATAGTTTTACCTGGATATTCTCCTTCAAACAAAGAATGGGCAGAGGAGACTGCGAAAAATTTACCAAATTCACAAGTTCACTATTGGAAACACTGGGATGAAAAAACAAAGTTTACGCAAGGGATTGAGGCTAATGAAATAATTAAAGAAGTAGATGGAAACACAATAAATATTTTAGCCAAGTCTTTAGGAACATATGTACTTGCAATTCTAATCGCTAAGAAAAAAGTTTTAATTAATAAAATCATTCTGTGTGGAATACCGCTCGGAGACTTAAGAGAAAGAGACGCCGAGATTTACAAATCGGCTTTTACAAATTTTGATCCAGAAAAAGTTATTTGCTTCCAAAACTCAGATGATCTACACGGAAGTTATACTAAAATCTCAGAATTTTTGAAAAATATTAATCCAAAAATAAAAATTATTTCAAAGAAAGCATCTAATCACGACTATCCATATTTTGAAGATTTTAAAAATTTTCTATCCGAGATTTGACAGGAAGAGCTAATTGTTTGTATACTACAGTCAAAGTATGAATATTCTTTTGGTTAACAGCAGGAAGCAATATCGCCATCTCGCTTGAGGCGGGTTTTGTCGTGTTGGTTTTTGTGTTAACAAAAGAATTTTAAAAAAAATCTAAAAATAGTTTAAAAGACAAAACTCGCTAAAAGGCGAGTTTTTTTATTGGAAAAATGTCAAAAGAAACAAAAAATATTTCAATTTCAGAGGAAGAAAAAGAATTTCTTCTTACTGAAGCATGGGAAAATAAAAAAGATAAGGTCGACATAGATGGATCATTGGCCTTATATGTCTCTGTTGCCTCGCCTAATCCAAATCTTTTTTTGACAAGCTCAATTACCATTCAAATGCTTGAGGCTCTAAGCGCAAGCCCACAGCAGGCGGAAGAATGGTCTAGAACTTGGGGAAGAGTTGTAGTTTGTATAAAGCCAGGCTTTGAGCAAATGTGTTTACTCGGTGAAATAAGTGATCCCAAAAATAAACTTTTTATACCTCTTAAAACAAAACAAAAGTTTGCACCAACAGAAATAATTGGTGGATTTCCAAATGGTGACCTTGCCCAAATCGTAATCAATTCACAACCAACTACTATTGAAGCCTTTCTTATTTCCTATGTCCACATAGTCGACGAGCTTATTTGGGAACACTTTAGAAGTAGTGGATCGAGTGACTATCCAGGGGCATTACAAAGTGTAATTAGTTCTGGTTTTTCATTAGTATCAGCTTGTGAGGATGAAATATTATTTCAAAAAAAAGGAAACCCGTTAATGTCTCTGAGGCTTTATGGAAGTATGGTCAATAAAGATGTTCCCAGAGTAATGGGAGGCATTATTTTTAAAGGAGCATTATGACAATTTTTATAGAAAGATTAAGAGAAATAAAAAGCCAAACTGAGAGTGATAACTCATATAGCAAAAGTTCGGAACCGATAGTTAAACCGGAAAATGAATCCTTTCCTAAAACTCTAATCGTTTTAACCGGAGTAACGCTTGGGAAAGAATTGCACGCTGGACATATATTACTTTTGACCGTAGCTGATCTTATCAATTCTGGTTTAGGATCAGAAAATTCTGTATTTATTCTAAATAACAATACTGGACCAAGACCAGCAGGTGCACTTTTAGCGCTTTCAAAAAGTAAAGACCTTGGAATAGAGCAAGCAGCAACACTAATGGATAATGGTCAATTTAGCGTTCAGGAAGTACAAGATGCATATAGATCAAGATCTTTATCTGATGAGGATATCGATAGTACAATTGATTTCCTTGACCAAAGTGATTTAGATATATTTTCAGTAATGTCTACAGCAGTTGCGAGTAGCCTCACACGAGCAGGATACGACATAGAAATTCTATCCGAATCAAAATCCATTAAAGAGGGAGAGAAAGTTATTGAATCAATCGATCCTGTATGGCAAGGCTCTGGATTCATTGCTCACTCGTCAAAAAATGCGTTAAGAATACTACAAAAAGGTGGTCACTTAACTGCAACTGGTAAGGGAGTGGCTTCAATGGTCTCAATTGCAAATAAGTTCGCACCGTTCGGAGTAAAGCCATTTATTATTTATGTCGACAGCTCACCAGATACATTTGATTCTACTTTTACATTTTCGGCTTTAGGAGATTTTGGCGAAGCAATCGCAATACCTGGTTCTGGAGTAAGTTTCAACGGAAAAATCGCTAGCGGAACAAAGGGAGAAGCCTTAACAATTTCACAAATTCTAGATCAATACTCAAAGTCTTGTCCAGCAAATTCTATAAGTCTAGCCTTTAGGCATTTTGTCCTTACATCCCCAATTATGATTATTCCTAAAGCCATAAACATTGGGGAGATGCTTTTTGATTTTAAGGATAACGATAGTTTCCTTAGAGCACTAATTGCATCATATGATGGCGCACTGAAATTTAAAGTGAGTATTGAACATGTAATCGAAAATCTAAAAGGTAAAATTGGAGAGACAACTAATAGCTCTAATCCAAAAACTCAAAAATGGCTCGATTTCATTCCACAAAAAGCAAAAGCTTTAGAGAGTATTAAAATCGATCAAGTTTTGGGGGCTTCGAAAACTCTAAAACCAATAACCTCACCAGGCGAAATAGTTAGAGCTGTTAAAAACCAAGGATTTACAGGTTTTCAAGCAATATCCAAGATACAAGAATACCTAAAGGGACAAAAAACTTTGACGACTAGAGGTAATTACTTCAAAAGTATTGTCGACTCAATTATTTCTACTGAAACTGATATTATAGAGGTAAGCACGAACGATTTTAAACTTATATTAAATATAATTGAAGTATGTCTTAGAAGGATGGGTTATGAATAATTGCATTTTTTGCACGATAGCGAAAAGAGATTCTAGTCAATACCAAAGCCAGGTTGTATACGAGGATAATATTTTTATTGCAATGCTTGTATCACATCCACAAACTGCGGGACATACAATTGTATTTACAAAAAAACATTTTTCCGAGTTAAAGAATATGAATAGTGTTATCGGCAACCTAATGTTAACCGTGGTAAAAGTGTCAGAAAAATTAATAAGGACCTTAAAAGCAAAAGCTTACACTTTAAAAATAAATAATAATCTCTACAAACTCGAAGATAACCCATTACACGTTGGCCATATCCACATACACATAATCCCAAGATACACACCAGATGACAAAATTGACTCAAACCCAAAACAAGTTGACATAAATATTCTAAGAAAGCTAAAAGATAAGATTGCTGATAAAATAAAGGCATGACAAATAACAAGATTATTAAAGCACTGGTCAAAGTTACAAACCAAAGAGATATTCACCTGGAGCCCCCAGAAGTAGAAGAGCACGGGGATTACTCCACTAACATTGCTCTTAGGCTAAAAACTTCTGCAAAGGAAATTGTTGCCAAACTTCAAAAAGACAAGGAACTGTCTGAAATAGTTGAAAAAATAGAAGTTGCAGGTCCGGGGTTTGTTAATTTTTATTTAAAAGATGATTATTTAATTAACAATCTTTCTGGAGTGGGGGGGTCATATGGAAAAAATAATTCTTTGGATGCAAAAAAAATTATAGTTGAATTTACAGACCCAAACCCATTTAAGGAATTTCACATCGGGCACTTATATAGTAACACAGTAGGTGAATCTATTTGTAGGTTACTTGAATCTTCAGGTGGTGAAGTTAAAAGAGCTAATTATCAAGGAGATGTTGGACTCCATGTAGCAAAATCAATCTGGGGACTCATACGACTAGGCTATGACGGCCAAGGGATAAAAAAGCTTGAAGACAAAAGCATAGATGAGAAAGTTAAGGAGCTAGGCAAAGCTTATTCACTCGGCACCACCGCATATGATGAAACTGAAAAATCGAAACAAGAAATAGAAGAATTAAATAAAAAAATATTTGAATTAGACCCAGAGATAAAAAACCTCTATGAAAAGGGGAGGGCTTGGAGTCTTGAGTATTTTGAGAAGGTCTATAAAAGGCTTGGTACAAAATTTGACTATTACTATTTTGAAAGCGCATCTGGAAAAGTTGGACTTGAAATAGTTCAGGATTTTTTAAAGAAAGGGGTTTTTGAAAAAAGCGAAGGCGCTATTATTTTCCCAGGTGAAAAGTACGGACTTCACACTAGAGTTTTTATTAATTCCCAAGGCCTTCCAACTTATGAAGCCAAAGAGCTCGGCCTAGCTCCAACTAAATATAAAGATTTTAAATATGATCTTTCAATAATAATTACAGCCAACGAAATTGATGAGTATTTTAAAGTTTTATTAGCTGCATTGAAAAAAATAAATCCCTCACTAGGGGAGAAAACAATGCATTTATCTCACGGAATAGTAAAGCTTCCCGAAGGAAAAATGTCTAGCCGTACTGGAAAGATAGTAACTGGTGAATGGCTTTTAGATGAAGTTAAAAAAAAAATAATTGAGTTGCATAAAACCGATGAGCAAACTGCAGAAAAAATTGCGGTTGGGGCAGTAAAGTATGCACTCCTCAAAAGCAATCTTGGACAAGATATTGTTTTTAGCTTTGAAGAATCAGTTTCAGTAGATGGTAACTCAGGACCTTACTTGCAATACACTTATGCAAGAACCCAAAGTGTAATCAAAAAGTCCAAGGATATTAAGGAAAACAAAATCAAGTCCAAGGACACACTATATCCAGAAGAAAAATCAGTTTTAAGACTGCTAAACATGTTCCCTGAAGTAGTAGAAAAGTCTGCTGCTACATATTCACCAAGCACTCTTTGCACTTATCTCTACAACTTGGCTCAAAAATATAATACATTTTATAATAAACACAAAGTAATTGGTTCACAAAAAGAAGAATTCAGATTAAAACTTACATCTGCGACGGGAATTGTCGTAAAAAGCGGTTTAAATCTTTTAGGGATAGATTCACCTGAAAGAATGTAAACGATCAATAAACGTGTTAGAATAAAATCGGGGATGAAACGCTATGCCAATAGAACAAAGTAAAATAACCTATATTCCAACTAGTCAATTACCAAAATTTCGTTTCAAAGAGTTCGATGACGCTTGGTTAAAATTTGAAGAAGGTAAAATTAGTCTTGTAGAATTAAATAATGCAGGACGAAAGGTTTTTAACCTACCACCAAGAAATAAGTAATACGTGTGAATTCCTTATTTTCCTCTCCCGTGGAAAGTCTCATGAATATCTCTTAGCTGTTTATTTGTGACATGAGTATAAATTTGAGTCGTTGAAACATTTTTATGACCCAGCATTTCCTGAACGCTTCTTAAATCCGCCCCAGCCATAAGTAGGTCGGTAGCGAATGCATGGCGGATCGAATGGCAACTTGCGTCTATTGGAAGCTTAATTTGCCTCACATATTTTTTCACCATCCGCTGCATAGAACGAGAGGTCAGTCGCATTTTCTCATCTGGCAAAGTAGGATCGACTTTCCCTTTATGTCTAATAAATAGTGGATTGTAGTGATCTTTCCTGTCAGCAATATA
>ERZ1292625.4154-Hain-H41-01um-R1-4154-length-11035-cov-8_pt1 | contig 11035 bp, 7 predicted proteins | sample MGYA00564400_ERZ1292625 | MGnify/ENA primary metagenome ERZ1292625 (study PRJEB36523, sample SAMEA6512639) | groundwater metagenome | collected 2019-01-08 | study: AquaDiva: Metagenomics assemblies of 32 groundwater samples
GCCGCGTCCCGCCTTGCGGGACGCGCCCCTGCCGAGCGGCGAAGCCGCGAGGCAACCAATCCGTTGGCTCCGAAAAATTTGCAAAATTCCTGTTGGTGGGATATCCTAAACTTAGCGCGAACATTTTTTGAAGGGAAATCTGACCGCCTCCACTTCGCTCCGGCGGAACGCTCGGGCGTGGCGGAATTCCCCCCACACCCCCCTTCCGCCGCGCCCTCGCTTCGGGAAAATCCGCGCAAAAATTTCCCAGCGGAATCTAAAAATAAATTTATGACAACAGCACTTGATTTTTGGATAGTTGGAATTTTCTTTTTCATAACTTTTGTAATTGGTATTTGGGAAAGAAAGAAGCTTACGATTGAGGATTATTGGGTTAACAGCAGACGAACAAATAAATTTGTTCTCGTCGCCACAACTCTTTCGACCTTTATCGGAGCGGGCGCAATTTTAGGAAACGCTGGGGTTGCTTTTTCAGGTGCAGGACTCGCAACATTTGTAATCGCAGGCTCGTATTTTTTGTATTTCCTGATTTTTGCGAAATTCTTTGCTCCAAAAATTAAGGATTTTGGCGACGCGAACAAAGCGTACACTCTGCCAGATTTTTTTGAAGCAAGATATTCAAACAAAGTTCGACTCGCTGGCGCAATAACCAATCTAGTCAGTTGGTCTTTATATCTTGCGCTCCAAATGTTGGCTATTGGAGTTTTTGTCGGCGCGCTTACAGGATTTGACCCGACACTCGCCACAGTTATTGGTGGAATGATTGTGATTTTGTACACGGCAGTTGGTGGTTTACGCGCCGACATACGGACTGATGTTTTCCAATTTATAATCATGATATTTTTGCTAGTTGTTTTCTTGCCAATAGTAATAATGAAAGGCGGTGGCTTCGGCGCGATTGCCACTCTCCCGCAATCTTTTCTTATCGGCACTGATTTCGCGCCACTCTATGTGATGATTCTCGCCTTTTTCTTCCTTGGCGCGGGAGCTCTTACAAGTGCCGATATGTGGCAACGCGCCTACGCCGCCGACACTACAAAAAATGTCCGGTGGGCAATGAAAATATCCAGCGTCTTGGTTCTTTTGTTTCTCACAATGGCAACCCTGTTCGGAATTTTCGGAAAAATTCTTTTGCCCGATGGACATTCCAATTTTGTTGTCGCCGAACTCATCACAACGCTTTTGCCCACCGGACTTGTTGGGATTGTCTTGGCGGGATTCTTTGCGGCAATTATGTCGTCTGCCGATACAGTATTGCTCATTACGAGCATGACAGTTGTTCATGACATCTACCACAAAACTTTCCGCAAAGAACTCCCGCCAGAAAAAGTGCTCCAAATGAGCCGCTGGGTTACTTTGATACTCGGCGTAATTGGTCTTACAGTTGCACTTGTTGTTTTTAATATTGTTCATTTGTCTATTGAAGCAGTTAGTTTTTATGTCGCACTTCTTCCCGCTATTGTATTTGGTTTCTATTGGAAGAAGGCGACAAGCACAGCGGCTCTTTGGAGCATCATTTTAGGATTTCTTACGATTGTTATATTTTTGTTCATCGACCCCGTTCAGGCGTTCATTCCTGGATTGATTGTAAGCTTCATCACATTTTTCGTCGTCAACTTTTTCGCTTTGCGTAAGTTGACGACAGTTACTCAATCGTTATAGTTTTAATGAACTTTCCGCTGGGAAATTTTTGCGCGGATTTTCCCGAAGCGAGGGCGCGGCGGAAGGGGGGTGTGGGGGGAATTCCGCCACGCCCGAGCGTTCCGCCGGAGCGAAGTGGAGGCGGTCAGATTTCCCTTCAAAAAATGTTCGCGCTAAGTTTAGGATATCCCACAAAATTAAGGAACAAAGTGACTATAATTTTGTAGGACACTGAGCTTGTCGAAGTGTAGTCCATTAATATAGAAATCAACATCAAACACTCGGTGTTGATTATAGCTAAATTTTTTATTTTTGGTATATTATTCCAAGGAGGTTCGTATGATGCTGAAATATTTTTTGCGAAAAGCTTGGAAAGGTTTGGAATGGATTATTTGGAATGCCTATCTGAAGCCTTTGTTTGAAATGTTTGGACCAGTTGAAGAGGAGAAAAAGGGGAAAAAAGAAGAAAAGATTGATGATGCTCAAATGGTTTGCGCCACTCTAAGCTATGTCATCTTCTTTATGGGGGCGGAGAAATATTTTAGAGCGATCATCAGCCATGATCGAAAAGAAGTGATTCTCCTTGGAGAAAATCTGTCAGGTAACGCACAGGTATTTATGACTGTAAATCTTGAACAGATAACACTGTCTTTTCGTGACTTGTGCGAAGTGATAAAAGAAAATGCTGAAGATATCATATGCACTCGCATAGCTACCACAGAAAATTTCAAGTACCTTTACATGAAGGTCTCGATTTCAAACTAAGCCATGGGAGAACATCATCTCCTGTGGCTTTTTGTTAAAATTGTTAGTTAACATTTAACGCGGCCGTGTTAAATGTTAAGTTTTAATTTACTGCAATCTTATCTATCTTGGCAGCTAGAATGAAATCGTTTTCGGAAAGGCCCGATATGGCATGGGTAGATATCTTTATGGTCACTTGTTTATAGTCATGTAGCCTTATGTCTGGATGATGTCCTTCTTTTTCTGCGATTTTGGCCACATTGCTTATAAAGTCAAAAGCCTCTGTAAAATTTTTAAAAGTGTAAGTTTTCTCTATTTCTTTGTTTTCTATCAACGTCCAGTTATTGACATTTTTTAGATATTCTTCTGACTCTTCTCGAGAAAGAGGTGGCGTATCACCTTCACATGGCACGCAATGTTTTTCTCCAAGCTCGCTAATGGGCCCGCTATGGTTGCCGTTTGCGTGGTTATCGCTCGCATGGTCGTTATAAGCTACTCCCATTCTTATGGGCGCCTTTTTTATTATCTCCAGTATCCCATCATCATCGTCAGTGATTTTGTATATAGAAGTATCTTCTATGTCTATGTATCCACTTTCCAATAATTTTTTATTTATGAGGGTATGAAAATCATTCCAATATTCGCTTCCCACAAGTACTATAGGAGCTTTAGGAATTTTCATAGTCTGTACTAAGGTAAGGATCTCTAGAAATTCATCCAAAGTGCCATATCCTCCCGGAAAAAAAAGATAGGCTTCAGCTGAGAAGGAGAGGCATACTTTGCGACTAAAAAAATAATGAAAACCGAGAAAGTCAGTCAAATATGGGTTATTCACCTGTTCTTCTGGTAGTTCAATAGTTAGACCGATGGAGTTGCCTCCGGCTTCATAAGCGCCTCTATTTGCTGCCTCCATTATACCCGGGCCTCCACCAGTGACTACTGCATAATGAAGCTCTCTCGTTATTCTAGAGGCAAGCGCACGAGCTTTTTGGTAATACGGACTGTTTTCTTCTATTCTCGCAGAGCCAAAAAAAGTGACAGACTTAGAATAATTCTTTATAAATTCAAATCCATCCGTAAATTCTTTGGCTATAAGGGCCACTCTTTTTTCTGCCGCCTCGCTTATCTCATGAAGAGTAAGAGGTTTTGTGCCTTGGGATTTCATACCCCACTATTCTAATAGTTTGTGCTTTACAAAGCAAATTATGCTATACTCATCCTAAATTTATTATTAATAATTATTTAATATAATTTTATGGAAAGAAGATTAAGTAAAAAAGAGTGGGTTGCTCTAGTGATAGCCGTTGGTTTTGTTGGTTACACCCTTTTTGGTTATGATATTATGAATCTTTTCAAAAACGATACAAATTCTATGACTAACGAAAATACAGCGACCGTACCTAATTCTCAAAATAATCAAGGGGTTATAACTAGCGACCTCGTCGTGGGTACCGGCATGGAAGTATTACCGGGCAAGAGTATATCAGTACACTACATCCTCTCGCTTAAAGATGGCACAGTCATACAAAATTCCAAAGATTTTGGAGTACCTTTTGAGTTTACTCTTGGAGTGGACCCTATGATAAAGGGCTGGGAGATCGGCATAGCTGGTATGAAAGTTGGCGGTGTGCGCTCCATCATAATCCCTCCAGAGCTTGCATATGGCTCGGTACAATCTGGTCCTATACCTCCAAATTCTACGCTTGTATTTACAGTAGAGATTGTAAATGTAGCGGATGCCACTCAATAATTTCAAGATAGAAAAAAAATTATCAAACGCTCTCGGAAGAGCTGGGGTTTTGTTTACTCAAAACGGAGAAATACAAACCCCAGCTTTTGCTGTTGTTGGTACCAAAGCTACAGTAAAATCGCTTACTCCCGAGCAGGTGAGACTTACTGGTTCGCAGGTGGTGCTTGCCAATACTTACCACTTGTATTTGGAACCCGGAGAAGAGCAAATAAAAGAAGCTGGGGGTTTGCAAAACTTTATGAATTGGCAGGGGCCCACCATGACAGACTCTGGCGGTTTCCAAGCTTTTTCGCTCGGGGTGGCTTATGGAGAGGGAATCGGTAAATTTATCGCTTCAGATGAACCAGAGCCGGAAGTTTTGGAGAAAGGTTTTGACGGTAAAAACAAATTTGCCAAAGTTAGTGAAGAGGGTATAGGGTTCAAATCCATTATAGATGGTTCTTCGCACTCCATGTCTCCAGAAAAATCAATCCAGATTCAAAATGATCTAGGTGCGGATATTATATTTGCTCTTGATGAGTTTACATCACCTCATGCAGATAAAGAAAAAATAAAACAAACGATAGACCGTACGCAAAGATGGGCAAAGAGGTGTTTGGATGAACACAAGAAACTGGGAAAAAATAAAATTGTCCCGCTTCACCCTGCTACGCGGGACCCACACGGATCCAATTTTATTTTTTCCCAGTTTCTTTTCGGCATAGTCCAAGGTGGTCGCTATGAAGACCTGCGCAAAGAAAGTGCCAAGGCAATTGGAAGTATGGATTTTGCTGGCTTTGGCATCGGTGGCACGTTTATAAAAGAAGATATGGCGAGAGCGGTGAAATGGGTGAACGAGATATTGCCCGAAGAAAAACCACGACATCTACTTGGAGTAGGCGAGCCTTTGGATATATTTCTTGGAGTGGAGAATGGGTGCGATACCTTTGATTGCGTGGCGCCGACTCGGATGGCAAGAAATGGTGGTCTTTATACAAAATATGGCAAGATAAATATCACAAACGCAAAATATAAAAATATTTTAGAGCCCATTGAAGAGGGTTGCGGCTGCTATACTTGCCAAAATTATACTTCCTCTTATGTGACCCACTTATTTCGAGCCAAAGAAATGCTCGCCGCGACGTTGGCTACCATCCACAATCTCTATTTCATAAACTCCCTTTTTTCCTCTATTCGCGACTCCATTCTCAACGACACCTTTTTTGATCTAAAAGAATCTTTCTTTGCCAAATATAAATAATATTGTATAAATAGTTATGCAATTTAAAATCAAGAGTAAATTTAAACCAGCGGGGGATCAGCCGAAGGCTATAAACGATCTTGTGCGAGGAGTTGAAAATGGCTTGAGAAAACAGACTCTTCTTGGAGTTACCGGAAGTGGTAAGACTTTTGCCGTGGCCAATCTGATAGAGAAGATTCAAAAACCGACTTTGGTGATAGCTCACAACAAGACTTTGGCTGCTCAGCTGGCCCAAGAATACAGAGAATTTTTCCCCGATAACGCTGTGCATTATTTTGTCTCGTATTACGACTTTTATCAGCCAGAGGCTTATATGCCGATCACAGATACTTATATAGAAAAAGAAGCAATGATAAACGAAGAGATAGAAAGACTTCGCCATGCGTCTACAGAGGCTCTACTTACACGCAAGGACGTCATAATAGTAGCTAGCGTATCTTGTATATATGGTTTGGGTAGTCCCAAAGAATATGAAAAAGTTAATTTAAAAATTGCTGTTGGTGACAAGTTGGTCAGATCTGAATTCTTGAGAAAGCTTATAGATATTCATTATGAACGCACCAATAGCGATCTTTCTCCCGGTACTTTCAGAGCCCTCGGCAACAATGTGGAGATAATGCCTGTATCAGAGAAGCAAATTTATAGACTTGAATTGAAAGAAGGAAAAATAGAAAAAATAGAAAAAATAGACGAAATCACCAGAGAGATTTTGGAGAGTCCAGAAGTTTTTTATTTATTCCCAGCCAAACATTATATTACGACCGAAGAAGCGAGCAAAAGAGCGCTTAGAGATATAAAAAAAGAACTTGCTAATCAATTAAAAAAATTTGAAAGTGAAGGAAAGCTTTTGGAAGCAGACAGGATCAAGCGTCGCACAAGTTATGACCTTGCTATGATAAGAGAGATCGGTTATTGCAACGGCATAGAAAATTATTCCAGACATTTTGATGGCAGGAGCGAGGGCGAGCCGGCGCACACCCTGCTTTCTTATTTCCCCCAAAATAAGAAAGGCGAGCCGGACTTTCTTACGATTATAGACGAATCGCATGTTACTGTCTCGCAAATCGGCGCCATGTTCAATGGAGATAGAGCAAGAAAAGAGACTCTCATAGAACACGGCTTCAGATTGCCTAGTGCCAAAGACAATAGGCCGCTTACTTATAGTGAGTTTGACAAACGGGTGGGGCAAGTCGTCTATACTTCGGCTACGCCTACAGAGAATCAAATATCTGGAGTAGATCAGGTGGTAGAGATGATAGTGAGACCTACTGGTCTTATAGATCCGCAAGTGGATGTTAGGCCGATAACTGGAAGTGGAGCTTACTCCGGTCAAATACACGACTTTATTACTGAAGCTGAGAAAGTAATTAAGAAAGGCAATCGAGCCATAGCTACTACTCTAACCAAAAAGATGGCTGAAGATCTTTCAGAGTTTTTAAAGGAACGTAAAATCAAAGCCGAGTATCTGCACAGCGACATCAAAACTATAGAGCGTATAGAGATACTGACCAAATTTAGAAAAGGCGAGTTTGATGTGCTTGTGGGGGTGAATTTATTGAGGGAAGGATTGGATTTACCCGAGGTGGAGTTTATAGGTATATTGGACGCCGATAAAGAAGGCTTTTTGCGAAGTGAGACTTCGCTTATACAGATAATAGGTAGAGCGGCTCGCAATGTAGATGGCAGAGTGGTTTTGTATGCTGACAGAATGACCAAATCCATGGAGTATGCCATAAACGAAACCAATCGTCGTCGCGCTTTACAAATAGAGTACAACAAGAAACACGGCATTACTCCCCAAACTATAATCAAAGAAATTCACGATATTACGGATCAGTTACAAAAGACACATCATAAAGCGGTGGGAGCTTTGCTCGCGATTGATTTAAACAAGGGAGGTAAGGAAGGGTTATCAATTAAACAACTTCAAAAATTAATTAAAACTAAAGAAAAGCAGATGAACGCTTCGGTCAAAATCCTAGACTTTGAATCTGCTGCCATTTTGAGAGACGAGATAAAAGAATTGGAGAAATTATCTTTAAAATAATTATACACAGTTTCTTATAATATTTTTTTAAGCAGTAGTAATATTTAGCACAGAAGAGGTGATTATGTGTATCAAAGAATTCGTTTTCAATTATGGTGGTTCCTCATATCGCTTTTCTTCTGATAGAGAATTGCACATTGGGGACAGTATTCCGATTTCTGTTCCAAGCAAATTTAGGGCGATCTTCGTGGTTTCGAAAATAAAAGGGGCAAATGGTATCCCGAGGCAATTGGAAATTTTGTGGCGAGGGGAAATGCCCACACGAGAGACCATGGCTTATGTGGCCACACCGTATCAATACCCCGAATCTCTATAACTACAAAGCTGGAGATTCGGGGCTTTTCGTGCTATACTTTGCTGTTTTATGATGAACAAAGAAGACAAAAAATTGAAGGATGGCGAGAAGATCGTGGTCAAAGGTGCACGTACTCACAACCTGAAAAATATTACAGTAGAGATGCCGCGCAACAAAATGATAGTTTTTACTGGTCTTTCGGGATCGGGTAAATCTTCGCTTGCTTTTGATACTATCTTTGCTGAAGGGCAGAGGAGGTACATAGAAAGTCTGTCGTCTTATGCTCGGCAGTTTTTGCGTCAGATGCAGAAGCCAGATGTGGATGAGATAATTGGTCTTTCGCCCGCTATTTCTATAGATCAAAAATCTCGCTCCAACAATCCCCGTTCCACTGTGGCTACTATTACCGAAATCTACGATTATCTGCGAGTACTTTATGCGCGTATAGGCAGACCGCATTGTTTGGTTTGTGGAAGCGAAATAAAAAAGCTTTCCAACGAAGAAATACACAATTTTATATTAGATAAAGTTAGAATCAAGAATCAAGAATCCCGTCTGAACGAAGTCGGGCAGGCAAGAATAAAGGGTAAGAAAAATATTTTACCTTTTCCTACTTATCTTGAGCTTTTTGCGCCGGTGGTCAGGGGTAGGAAAGGCGAATATTATCAGCTCCTCTATGATCTACTGGGTAAGGGTTATTCTGAAGTTATTATAGATAAAAAAAGGCAAAATCTGCGCGAACGAATAGAGCTTTCCAAAAACAAAAGGCACGACATTTCTGTTTTGGTCGATTCTATAAATATATTTGATTTTGAGACTAAAGAAACAAAGAAGAACGCCGAAGAGAGGCTTTCTGAATCTCTGGAAAAAGCTTTGGAAGAAGCGGGAGGTTTGGTGGAAATATCGTTTCGTGATTTAGCACTTGAAAATAAAGATAAGCAGTATCAACCTGAGCGAACTATTATGTCCAACAAATTTTCCTGTCCAAATGATGGCTACTCATATCCAGAAATAGAGCCTCGTCTTTTTTCTTTCAACTCACCTTACGGCGCTTGTCCGGAGTGCAACGGCTTAGGCACTAGGCACTTATTTGGCGATGAGCCTTGCCCTGTCTGCTTGGGAGCTCGGCTTAGACCAGAAGCTCTGCATGTCTTAATAGGAGGCAAAAACATTGTTCAGTTTGTAGACTTTTCTATAGCCAACGCTTTTGATTTCATAAATAAAGTCAAACTGACAAATAGAGAAAAAGATATTTCCAAAGTAGTCCTGCGTGAGATAGGTTCTCGCCTGAGCTTCATGCTCAATGTCGGTATAGAATATCTTTCTTTAAATAGACGAGCTCATACTCTTTCTGGTGGGGAGGCTCAGCGTATTCGCTTAGCTAGCCAGCTTGGGAGTGGACTTGTCGGAGCGCTCTATGTTCTAGATGAACCAACCATAGGTTTGCACAGTAGAGACAACGACAGACTCATAAAGACTCTTTTGGAATTGCGCGATCTAGGCAACACTATTTTGGTGGTAGAACACGACGAAGATACTATTTTTGCGTCTGATTATATCGTGGACATTGGACCAAAGGCCGGAATACATGGAGGCCATGTCGTAGTTTCTGGCTGGTTGGAGGATCTTATAACGTCCAAAAATTCTCAAGCTCCCGATTCTCGTACTCTCGCTTATATTCGAGGAGAAGATTTTGTAGATGTACCAGATGAGAGGCGCGAACAAGATAGAGGCAAAATATCTATAAGAGACGGCAATATATTCAATATAAAAAATATGGATATAGACATTCCGCTTTCTCGTTTGGTGTGTGTAACTGGAGTTTCTGGTAGTGGTAAATCATCTTTGGTGTATGAAATTCTTTATAAAAATCTGCAAGCCCGATTTGAGCGGAAGTACAGAAGCAACCAAACTCACAATTGTTCTTCTTTTACTGGGACAGAATATTTGGGCAGAAGCATACTTATAGACCAATCGCCTATAGGACGTACTCCACGTTCCAATCCAGCTACTTATACTGGAGCATGGAGCTTCATAAGAGAGCTTTTTGCCGAGACCAGTGAAGCAAGAGTGCGGGGCTGGGGGCCGTCGCGCTTCTCTTTCAATCGCAAAGGTGGCAGATGTGAGACCTGCGAAGGCAACGGCGAGATAGCTGTGGAGATGCATTTCTTGCCCACTGTTTATGTACCTTGCGATGTTTGTAGCAGTAAACGCTTTATGAAAGATACTTTGGAAATAAAATACAAACACAAAAATATTTATCAAGTTTTGAAAATGACAGTTGAAGAAGCATTGAAGTTTTTTGAAGATATACCAGCTATTTATGATCGGTTAAAAACTATGAGTGATGTTGGCCTTGATTATTTAGAACTTGGACAAAGTGCCACTACTCTTTCTGGCGGTGAAGCACAAAGAGTCAAAATGTCTAGCGAACTGTATCGCCCCCATATCCAAAAAACAATGTATATACTGGATGAACCGACTATCGGGCTTCATTATGATGATGTAAAGAGACTTATAGAAATTTTGCAAAAATTAGTAGATAAGGGGAATACAGTGTTAGTGATAGAACATAACATGGATATTATAAAATCTTGCGATTATGTTATTGATATTGGTCCAGAAGGTGGTGATGGGGGAGGCAAGGTGGTAGCCAAAGGCACTCCCGAACAAGTCGCCAACAACAAAAATTCCTACACAGGTAAGTATTTGAAAAAAAGTTTGAAAATATGATTTTAAATTTGTATAAAAATCGTGGGGAAACACCACTCCAAGTAATTCAAAGATTGAAAGAAGGAAAAATTGAAGGATTGGAAAATTTGAAAGAGGAGAAGATGACTTATTTAGGCAGGCTTGATCCGATGGCCGAAGGAGTTTTGCTTATCGCGAGTGGGGAAGAGGATACAAAGCAAAAAAGAAAAGAAGAGTTTTTAAGTTTAGATAAAGATTATGATTTTACAGCACTCTTTGGTTTTGCTACCGATACTTATGATTGTTTAGGAAGAGTTTTGAAAGTTGCCGACTTCGCGAAAGGCTACGTCGTGCCGAAGGAAATGGACTTAATAAAAATCTGTAAATTATTTGAAGGTGAGAGGGATCAGAAATATCCTAAATATTCCTCAGTTATGATTGATCATCCAGAAATCGATCCACCAATCAAAAAAATTACAATCTACAAAATGCAGTTTAAAAAATTTGATGAGTTAAAGCCTAAAGAGCTTTTCGGTCGCCTGCTTATGGATATAAGTAAAGTAAAAGGCGATTTTCGCCAAGCTGAAATTTTGGAAGGTTGGAAGGAAAAATTGTTGGAAAAAAATA
>ERZ1292625.4156-Hain-H41-01um-R1-4156-length-11032-cov-12_pt1 | contig 11032 bp, 7 predicted proteins | sample MGYA00564400_ERZ1292625 | MGnify/ENA primary metagenome ERZ1292625 (study PRJEB36523, sample SAMEA6512639) | groundwater metagenome | collected 2019-01-08 | study: AquaDiva: Metagenomics assemblies of 32 groundwater samples
GAGCGTCTAGATAAAAACCTGTCGCTGGAACAGGTTTATTATCGGTCGAGTCGGGGGTTGGGGTGGAGGGAGCGGAAAACAATGGAAGCGGAGCGAATTGTGATATAATAGCAGGATGATCCCGTTAGAAATTAACTCTACGGGAATATCAAGGTAAACCATTAATTAAAGTTACTTACCAGTTCCATCATCACAAAGCGGTGGACGGCTTGTAAAATTTCTAACGGGATGACATACAAAGAAGGGATTTTGGGGATTCCGAAACAATTTGAGTATAGGCCGGAGGTTATCGGTAAAGATAAAATTCGGCCATTTAAGAAAATTATCGTTTTGGGTATGGGCGGTTCGCGATTGGCGGGAGATGTTTTAAATATGGTTAAGCCCGAATTAGATATCCATATCCATTCTGATTATGATCTGCCGTTGTTGGACGCAGAAACTCTCCGAAACTCGCTTATTATCGCTAATTCTTACTCTGGCAATACCGTCGAGCCCATTTCCGGCGCGAAAATGGCCATTGAGCGAGGCCTCAATCTCGTTATTATTACGACAGGCGGGGAGTTACTTACTGTGGCCCAAGAGAAGCAAGTTCCCCATGTTCTCTTGCCTCATACCGAATTACCGCCTCGGATGATGTTGGGACATGATTTAATGGCGATGGCTACCCTTGTCGGTTTTGATATTGGCGAATTGACATTATGCCAGCGCATTGATGCCGGGGTGTTAAAATCCGAAGGCAGTCAAATCGCGCAGCAAATCGGTTCAGCTATTCCGCTTATTTATACATCGGAACGGCTAAATCAACTTGGGTATATTTGGAAGATTATCCTGAATGAGACCGCCAAAATCCCCGCGTTTCATAATAAATTACCGGAAGCTGACCATAATGAAATTGCCGGCTTTCAGAAAACCCAAATCGGGCAATTTCACGCCATCTTCTTGGAAAACAGATTGGAACACCGTATTGGTCAAAACATGGAGCTTACTATCGAGTTGTTAGAAAAAAATAATATCCCCGTCTCCGAAACTATTTTGAAAGGGGACTCTCTTTCTGAACAAATTGTTTCCTCAATCATCCTTGCCCACTGGGTGGCTCTGGAATTAGCCACAATAAACAATATCGAACCGCTCGCGATTCTTGAAATAGAAGATTTTAAGAAAAAACTTCAGAGTTAAGGCGTTGTTCCCGTCGTCGATTGTCCGGCCGGCAATCCCGGCAGATCAAATTTTCCGCCGACTAAATCGGGATTGATTGTGTTAAGAATTAACCAAGCGGAGAAAAGAACTAAAGCGCCATAAACGGCGTTTTTCATTATTTTTTTCGCGTTGGCGACGTTGCTCGAATTGCCCGCGGCGGTGAACCATAAAAATCCGGCATAGAAAAAGCGCACAAAAATGACCAAACCAATCAATCGAAGCGACCAAGTAAATATCGCTTCAATGAGTTGGCCTAAATCAGTCGGCAAACCTTCACTGGGCACCGGAAGAGTCGTTGACGGAGGAAATGGGGCGACTGGAGCGCCAGAACCACTGCTTGTGTCACCGGTGTCGGTACAGGCGTCTCCGCATAAATCTACACGCGTTGAATCGGCAGGGATGGTTTGAACTACTAATTGGCCTCTATCTCCTTGAAAGGCCAGCACAAAGTTATTATTAGCGTACGCAATACTGGCCAAACCATACGGCGCTTTAGCGCTAGTAATAATACTTTTCCGCTCTCCCCAAGGCCTAATCAGACCGTAACAGTTACCGGTAGTATTGTTAATGCAAGTAGTTGTCGCGATCCAAGGTTTGTCATTTACTGCAACAATTTTGACACTCCCTTCTTTTGCCGGAGATGTCGCTGTGAGTTCAATATCGATACTATCGGGACTTATGCCATGAATAGAGCCATCATCTCCGGCATAAACAATATAACCATTGTAAGTATCCGTGGCCGTAACGGGAACTTCGGCTGGACGTTCTTCTGATAAAGTGTCTCCGTCCCAAATACAAATAGACGTGTTATCCTTGCAGGCCGTAACCAAAATGTTGTTGCTGATAGACGGATGATAACCCATCTCGTCGGAATTTTCTAAAATCTTATTATCTTTCACAATTCTGCCTCCTCCAATAGAAATCCAGTGGCCGTCTTTGGTGGCAAAAAAATTACCGGCCACCAGACTAGGGTCGTCGGCGGTGCGTTTTGGTATCCATTCGCCAATTTTTACTTCATAACGATAAAAAGTTAAGGTACTGCCAAATTCGCACACAAAAGAGAGAGTGTCGGGTTTAATCCAAGCGCCGCCTAAACATCGATGAGAAACCGTTAAATCTACCGGATCTTTAAAATTCCAAGTTTGTTTGGTTTGTAAGTCGGTCACAAAACTGTCGCCCCAATTTCCATAAGCGACGTACTTGCCATCGGGAGACAAATTCGGCCACCAACCATTTGCGCTACTAGCGTTCCAAACGCTGGTCGGTGTCGTGGGAGTAACATTTTTTAAATCAACGGCACTGGAACCGAGTGGTAGCGGCGGGGGAACTACTTCTCCGCCACCGCTGGCGCCACCGGTCTCTGAACCCCAAGCCACTATCGCTAATTTTGGACCAAAAGTGTCAAGAAAACTTTTTTCTACTCCCGCGTCCAGAAAATTTTGCATATTGTTCGATCCAAGATTATAGGCCGCGCGAGTATGGAAGGTCCAAGCCGCGGCGCCGGCGCTCTTGGCTCGAGTGACGGCTGTCGTAAAATTATCGGCGGTTAAAGTGCTTCCGGAAGACCACTTTTCCGGTTCGCCAAAATAGATTGGCTTGCTGGCCGGCGCGATACTATTAACGCGAGCGCCGGTTTGGCTGTACCAGTCTGCATCTCGTTCGTCATGGTAGTTGATAATGTCAAGATTGGCGCTCGTGGCGATGGAGATCGCTTCGGCCGGGCTGGCGCCACAGGCAATGGACGCGCTTACCAAAGCAGAATTTGATGCCCCCTTGACGGCGTTCCTTATATCTAAAACATCACCCGCGGTCAAGTTGTTACAGTTGTATTCGTTTTGGATATCATAAAAAATATTTTTGTAACTACTCAAAGCTTGAACGGTAGAAACAATCGCCTTTTTGTAATTAGCCAAAGAAAGCTGTTCTATTTCTTTAGCAAAACTGACATCCACGACCAGCCCTTTGCTGTTAGCTTTTTCAACAACTGTTTTTAATTTTGCCAGTTGGGTTGAACGGAGTGTTCCGTCGGCAGGATTCATCAGAGTGTCGTGGGGCCGATTCGTATCACTGTATGGTCCCCACCAGTTAGGAAAGATTCGAATACCATCAATGTTTTTTGATTTCAAATAAGCCAGATCGGAATCTAATGTTTCATTTGATGCACGCAAAGCGTCAAAGTAAGAAATAAATGTTAGAAACTTAGCCGAACCATTAACCGTAAATTTGTTGCCATTAATTCCGAGAGTGAGCGCTTGAACATTATGAAAGAGGAAAAAACTAAACAAAACCACCGTCAGGCACACAATGATTTTTAATTTTCTGAACATTAGCTTAATTATATAGGAATTAACTTTACAAGTCAGGGCGGATATCCACTTTTATTTGTGGTACAATAGAAAGGATGTTAAGCAGAGAAAATACGACATATTTTGCCATGCTTTTAATTCTCGCCGCGATAATTATATCGGGATTGTGTTTTGGTATTTCCGCGCGGGCGGCCATCACCGATGATGTTAATCAAAAAAACCAGCAGATTGAGGAGATTCAGCGCCAGATTGAACAATATCAACAGCAGATAGATACTATTCACGATCAGGCCCTCACTCTTCAAGGTCAGGTAAATACTTTAAATGCCCAGATAAACAAGATAACCTTGGAGTTGAAGAGTTTAAATTTATCTATTATCAGCACTAATCTTAAAATTAACGATACCCAATCAAAAATAACCGCCGCCGAAATAAAAATAGAAAAAGACCAGTCGGCTTTAGCGCAGTATCTTCGTGTTGTTTATCAAAATGATCAAGAGTCTTTAACCAGTATTCTTGTTAAAAATAGCACACTCTCTAATTTTTTTAATGAATTAAATAGCGTTAAAACTATCCAAGATCAACTTAGAATAACGATTGACAATGTTATCGGTTTGAAAGATTCACTGGAACAACGGAAACAGGACCTAGATGATCAAAAAGCCGACCTGGCCAAAGAGCAAACTCTTGTGGCCATTGAAAAGAAAGGTTTAGATTCTATTAAAGCCCAGAAGGACAAATTATTAAAAGATACCAAAGGTCAAGAATCTAAGTTTCAAGAGTTGGTTAAAAAATCGAAAAAAGATATTGAGGCCATTCGCGCCCAAATCAGTTATTTGCTGCAAAATGGCGTGAGCGCCGAAGATGCCGTTAAATATGGCCAATTGGCCGCGATCGGCGCGGGGATTCGTCCAGCGTTTCTGCTTGCCGAGCTTGAACAAGAAAGCGCCCTAGGGAGCAATGTCGGAAAATGTTACATCGTGGACAAAACTAGTGGCGCGACACGCCGAGTGACCAACGGCCAAATCTACGCTAAAGGGATACATCCCACTAGAGACTTGCCTTTATTTTTGGCTATTACGGCCGAACTTGGTCTGAATTCTTTTCAAACCCCGATTTCTTGCGGTTCAGGCTGGGGTGGAGCAATGGGCGCGGCTCAATTTATTCCGTCTACTTGGATGGGATATCGGGAAACGGTTTCCAGATTGACGGGGCATAATCTCGCGAATCCATGGAATATTGAAGATGCTTTCGTGGCGGCGGCGGCGAAACTTTCCAGAGACGGAGCCAGTAGTCAAACTCGGGCGGGCGAGGTAGCCGCCTCTAAAAGATATTATTGCGGAAATGCCGCCAGTAAAAAGTCTGGTTGTGTTAATTACGCTAATTCCGTTCAACGTTTGGCCGATAATATCCAACAAAATCTTTAAATTTATGCAAGCTGCAAAACCGAAATTGTTACTCGTGGTGCTCTGCGCCGTTTTCGCGTTATTTATTTATGCCTTGGGGGCACAGGCTAAAAGTATTTCGTTAATAGTAAATTTGTTTTCTAAAAAACAAATTGAAATTGTTATTGTTTCTCCGATACCGACGCCGGTGTCGTGGACCATGGCTCAAAAAATTATTGAAGCCAAAAATCTTTTAAAGGATGTTGTTTTAACGGTTGGAGAAAAGCCCATCGCTTATACAGAAACACGTTACATGTTGGTGAATGGTAAATTAGCGCCGACAATAAAAAGTTTCAAAGAACCCGAAAAACAGATTGCTCTGGCGGTCCTCAATACCTCTTCGGGCCAGATTCAGATTGTAACTATTATAAAACGGGGCGTCGAATTAGTTGCTCCGGCGGGTTTCAATATTGACATTCTTCGTCGTCCGAACGGAATTATTTGGAATGGCTGGAATACGGCTTATAAGGTTAATAGTCCTGCCCATAGTGTCGTTATCGCCAATGTTTATCCAAATGAAACGGATACAAAAGTTGCTGTTCCCGCCGGAGGCGGGTCCGCCTCCGGCGGAAAGGGCAAAACAGGTTACATTACCCAGCGAACCATAAAATATCAGTTATACGCGCCATATAGCCCCGATTTACACTCGTTTGATTTGGTCAAGTCCGGTCAAGATTATACTGACGCCGTCATTATTAAAGCTTTCAGTGATCTTCGCGTGGCTGGCGTAAAATCTCGCGCGATTTCAGGCATGTTAGTGGCCGATGTTTTTGCTTCACACTCTGAATTTTTTAGCCGGATTCCACTTCTTGAACAGACAGATCTTACTGAATTTCAAATTGATCCCCAGAATACCATTGAACGAGCCCAAGTTATCATTGGCGCCAATCAAGACCAAGCTTTTAGCATGACCTGTAATAGTTCTAGCGCTTGTGGCTGGCTCCAATTTACACCCAAGACGTATACTAATATCGTTAAAAATTATCCGTCAGCTAAATTAATTAAAGATTTTAAAATTGGCGCGGCCGATCATTTAAATTCCATGAAGTCCGCTATTTTACTCTATGATGAAAACTTAAAGGGTCTTATTAGAACTAATGGTCAAAAAGTATTGACTGATCCGAAACTAGAAGAATATTTAGCCGCTTCATATAATGGTTCACCAAGTCGCGCGACGAAATCTTTAGCCGCTTCAATTCTGGCCAGTATTGAGGATTGGATAAATGCCTTAAATAGTAAAAAAGGCGGTTTAGCTTCCGAAACGCTTGGCTATATGGTTAAACTTCGTTATTTGCAGCAGTATATGTCGTCATCCTTAGCAACTACTTCGAGTCAGTAATCCCGTTTGAATAGAAGACGATTTTAGGATAGAATATGGATTCTATGAATCGTCAAGTAAAAAATAAAATAGTTTATGTGGCCATGTCGGGAGGGGTGGATAGTTCCGTGGCCGCGGCCCTGTTAAAGAAACAGGGTTTTAACGTGATTGGTGTTTTTATGAAACAATGGTCTCCGACAGGGCACGATATGCCTTGTATTTGGAAACAGGAGCGGGAAGATGCGATGCGAGCGACCGTGGCTTTGGGTATTCCATTTAAAACGTGGGATTTTTCTAAAGAATATGGGAAAGAAGTGGTCTCGTATATGATTCGCGAATACCGAGCTGGCCGAACACCTAATCCCGATGTCATGTGTAACAAAGAAATAAAGTTCGGTTTATTTTTAAAACGAGCTTTAAAAGAGGGCGCCGACTATATCGCCACCGGTCATTACGCTCAACGTAAAGGGTTACGTTTGTTTCAGGCAAAGGACCAGAATAAAGACCAATCTTATTTTTTATGGACGTTGACGCAAGAACAATTGAAATACTGTTTATTTCCGGTGGGGGATTTACTAAAGCCCGAAGTTCGGAAATTGGCTAAAAAATTTAAATTACCCAATCATGCCAAAAAAGACAGCCAAGGTGTGTGTTTTATCGGACAATTAGACATGAAAGAATTTTTGCTTACTTACATAAAACCAAAAAAAGGAAAGATTTTACTATCGAAAGGACCCGCCTTCGCTAAAGCTTCGGCGAGGCAAGTCGGCACACACGATGGTGTTTATTACTACACAATTGGCCAGCGCCACGGATTAGATATTAAAGACGGCGCCGGGCCTTATTATGTCGTGGCTAAAGATATTAAAAAGAACATTATTTATGTCGGTCCGGACGTTCAAGTTGTGGCAAATAAAACCAAAATCAGAGAATTTAATTGGTTGAACAAACCCAATCCGCCTGTCCGTTTAGACGTGAAAGTTCGTTATCGAACAAAATCGGTCAAAGCTCGGATAGATACAAGGGGCACCCTTGTATTCGAAAATCCAGAACGCGCGGTTACTTCCGGTCAGTCAGCCGTGTTTTATCGAGGCCAAGAGTTAATTGGCGGGGGAATCATCCACTAAACTCAAAAGACTGGTGCCGGTCATTTCCGCGGGCGCGGGTATTTCTAATAATTCCAAAATCGTCGGCGCGACATCGGCCAGAAGACCGCTGGCTTGGCTTAGTGATTTAGTAAGTTCTTCAGTCGTGCGTTGACGTTGAAATTCACGGGCAATGAGATGAAACGGCACGGGGTTATCATTGTGTTTTGTTTCCGGAGCGCCCGTATTTTTATAAATCATTGATTCGGCGTTGCCATGATCGGCGGTAATGAGCATAATTCCGTCTTTCTCTAAAACTTTTTCTCTAATCAAATCGAGGGCGGTATCAACGGCTCGTATGCCTTGAATAGTGGCTTCAAGATTGCCAAGATGAGCCAAGATATCACCGTTGGCAATATTAACGACATAAAAATCGTATTTATCTTGATCTAGTTCCGTTACGATTTTGGTCGCGATATCACCCGCTTTCATTTCAGGGTGTTCTGTCGGATTTTTGAGAGATTCAATAAAGAAATCAACTTCGCCTTCATAAGGTGCATTCCGAAGACCATTAAAAAAGAAAGTCGCGTGGGCATATTTTTCAGTTTCAGCGACATGAAGATGCTTCTTGCCGTTGGCGCTCAAAACTTCAGAAAGGCAATGGTTAATCAATGGTGGCGGAAACAGTACATGTAGAAGCGGTGAATCGGTGTATTGAGTCATCGAAGCGATATAAAGATTGGTTGGCAATACGCGTGGAAATTTATCAAATGATTCGTCAGTGAAGGTTTGAACAATTTGACGCATTGAGTCTTCACGAAAATTAAAAAATACAATTGCATCATTTCCTTTAATTCTGCCCTCACTGACCATGGTCGCGGGAATGTCGCCGTCGTGTATGTTTTGACTATAATAATTCTCGAGTGTTTTAAACATGTCTTCACTGGCCGTACCCTTGCCTTGAACGAGTAAATTATAGGCAATTTCGGTTTTTTCCCAATTATTATTGCGGTCCATGGCGAAGTCTCGACCGATGACAGTGGCGAGGTGGTCTAATCCACCCTGGCCGGGCAGGCCGATTTGATCCGAAAGTTTTTTAAGAGTATCGCTTGCTTCTTTGAGACCCGAATCTCGGCCATCGGTAAAAAGATGAATTTTGTATGGCAAATTATTATCTTTTGCGAATTTTATCAAAGCGATGAGGTGATTTAAGTGGGCGTGCACGGCCCCGGAAGTTAGGAGACCGACAATATGAAGCGTGGTGTTGTTGGCCTGAATATGGCGAGCTGCTTCTTCGAGAATAGGGTTTTTAAAAAATTCGGCCGTGTCGATAGCTTTGTTGATGCGCGTTAAATACTGAAAAATAATTCGGCCGGCGCCAAGGGTTAAGTGGCCAACTTCGCTATTGCCTGATTCACCATAAGTCATGCCAATTGCCGGCCCCGAGGCCTGCAGGAGCATGGATGGATAATTCTGAAAAATATCATCCAAAATCGGCGTGCCCGCGTTGGCAATCGCATTGCCATTTGTATCTTTCGAATATCCCCAGCCATCTAAAATTGTCAGCACAATCGGTCGCATGAATACAGTATATCAGATTTTGCTCCCTCCACCCCAACCCCGACACCAAAGAGCTCCGGCTCCGTGTCGGGGCTCTTGTTTTAAGCATCTAAAAAGAAGGCAGCTTTGCTTTGGTAATTTTTCTCACTCCGCAGACAAGGCATCTGATGCGAGATGGCCTGATAGATTCCAATAATCATAGGTCGAGCGCCAAAGCGAAGCTTTGGAGGCAAGCGAGGGTTACCTGTGATTATTGGTTTAATCTATCAGAGCTATTCTTGAGGAGGATGACGCCGTCGAGGACCAGGGAGAAAAATTACTAAAGCAAAGCTGTCTATAACCTAATTTGCCCAGTAATACAACAATGGCTTGCTCTCAGCTTTTAGTATCTGTAAAAACAGATACTTTGCCATTGTTGATATACTGGGTTTGCATAAAATCTTAATTTTCGGTATAGTAGGATTATATTTTCCTTAATATTAGCTAGAAGCACCAAAATGGTTTTTCTAACTCTATCAACCAATGACTATAGTTTTATCAACGCTTGTGGCGGGAGTTTTGGGTATCCTCTTTGGCGGTCTAATTGGCTACTTTGCTCGACAGTTTCTGGCCTCTAAAAAAGCCGCTAACGCGGAATCTCGGGCCCAACAAATTCTTAATGAAGGCAAATCGCAGGCCCAAGATATTATTCTTGAGGCCAAAAACACGGCTTTAAAGACTCTCGAAGAATCAAAGAAGGAAGAAAAAGAACGTTCGGCTCAACTTTCGCGTATCGAAAGTTTGTTGACGCGTAAAGAAGACGAACTGGAACAAAAATCCAAAGGATTAGAGCAAGAAAAAGAACAACTTAAATCAAAAGCGGTTGAGGTTATCGCGCTGAAGACTCAAGTTGAAGAAACTCATGCTCGTCAGATTGTTGAATTAGAACGGGTGGCCGGTTTAACTCGTGAAACGGCCAAAACGGAATTAATCACAAAAATCGAAGAAGATTCAAAAGATGAGCTTTATCGCAAGATTCACAAACTTGATCTCGACAATGAAGAAGAAATAGGAAAGAAGGCCCGCGAAATTGTGACTCTGGCCGTTCAACGTTATTCTGGTTCCCACATTTCTGATTCGATGACTACGGTGGTGAATCTGCCGTCCGACGAAGTAAAGGGTAAAATCATCGGCAAAGAAGGCCGGAACATCAAGGCCATTGAACGATTGACGGGCGTGGATATAATTATTGATGACACACCCGAGGCCTTGGTTATTTCTGGTTTTGATCCGGTCCGGCGCCAAATTGCTCGGATTGCCATTGAAAAATTAATCGCTGATGGCCGGATTCATCCCGCTAAAATTGAAGAAGAAGTGGAAAAAGCGAAAGATGAGATGAACGCCAAAATCAAGGAAGAAGGGGAAGCGGCCTTGTTTGAAACTGGCGTGGGCCCTGTTGATCCAAAATTGACGCATCTGCTGGGTCGTTTGGCTTTCCGAACTAGTTTTGGGCAAAATATTTTGCGTCATTCCGTGGAGATGACTCACATTGCTGGTATGTTGGCTTCAGAATTAGGCGCGGATGTCTCTCTCGCCAAGAAAGGCGCTTTGTTCCACGATATCGGCAAAGCTCTTGATCATGAAGTCCAAGGCACTCATGTGGAAATCGGCCGAAAGGTTCTGCAAAAATTCAATATGGATTTGCGGGTGATTCAAGCCATGGAAGCGCATCACGACGAATACCCTTACGCGATTTTAGAAGCGCGAATTGTGCAAGCGGCCGACGCTATTTCCGGCGCTCGGCCCGGCGCCCGCAAGGACACCGTTGAAGTTTATTTGAAACGCTTAGAAGAATTAGAGCGCATCGCCACCAGTTTTGAAGGCGTTGAAAAATCATATGCCATTCAAGCGGGACGGGAGTTGCGTATCTTTGTCACTCCAACTCGCATTGACGATTTGGGCGCTATCAAACTCGCTAAAGACGTGGCTCGCAAAATCGAAGAAGAAATGAAATATCCCGGCGAAATTAGAGTAAATGTTATTCGGGAGACGCGCGCTCTCGAATATGCTCGTTAATTTTTTCGTAACCATTCCTCGTCCGCCAGACCCCTTCAAAATCTGCTCGGAGCAGGAACAAAAGAG
>ERZ1292625.3702-Hain-H41-01um-R1-3702-length-12075-cov-4_pt1 | contig 11028 bp, 13 predicted proteins | sample MGYA00564400_ERZ1292625 | MGnify/ENA primary metagenome ERZ1292625 (study PRJEB36523, sample SAMEA6512639) | groundwater metagenome | collected 2019-01-08 | study: AquaDiva: Metagenomics assemblies of 32 groundwater samples
TTTGTAAATTGGTTTTTGAGAGTTTGAATATCAGCTGGCAAAATATCTTGGGGTTCTGCCGGTAAATGTAAAATGTCGGGATTAGTTTTATTTACAATTACAGCTATGTCATCAAGATTTTTTGAAAGTGATAATACTACTTTTTTTGCGCCACCCGTTACGCCTCGTAAAGTTTCTACCGCTTGTTCCGGACTAAGTTCTCCTGGAAATTCATTTTTAATTCCAACCAAAACACCTACATAATCCACTCCAAGCTCAACGAGTTTTTTTGCTTCATCGTAATTTTGTGTTTCGTAAATTTGAGTAATCATAAAAATAGATTATTTAGATTTTAATATAGAGATTTTCTATATTAATTTCATTATTTTAAGAAGTTCAACAGGATTTTCTTCAAAATAAACCTTGGCTCCAGTGTCCTTATATACCTTTTTAAAGGTTGACTCCATAACATCGGTTGCAATAATTTCGGCGGCGCCTTTGGTATTTTTAAGAACTCCTATTTCCCTGCCGAACTCATAGGCCTGAATAAACTCATCCAATGTTCCATATCTGCCGCCAATAATAATTACTTTATCGCAATTCATTACAGTGCTTATGTTTCGGTACTTATAGCAAGCAATTCGATTGCCAACATATTGATAATTTTCCGGAACAAAAACCAGCTCCGTGAAACAGTCTATCGGATCATTAAATTTTGTTTGGTGCTCCTCTTTATTAGTAGCAGGACTATATCCAATAACCCGACCACCGGCTTTGAACGCCGCCGAAGCTGCCTCAAAAGGGACGCCCGGAGAGCCACCGGTAATTATAGTGTGTCCGTGCTCAGCAAGAAGTTTTCCAATTTCCCTGGCATATTCAATGGCTAATTTATCAGAATCATCACCGGCAGAGCCGTAAATAGAAATTTTCATTTTAATTTTTAACACAAGAAATCGCAGCGCTGTTTACACTCCAAGTCACCTCTTAAGGTTTCAAAAATATGTAAACAGCACCTGCAATTCTTATATTTCAATTAGCACTTCCACATATAACTGTCGTATTCTCCGTGCGACCATTTTTCTATTGATTCTTTAAACAACGCTTTGATTTTTGGATCCTCTAAATCAAATGAGTAAAAATCGTGGCCCAATACTTTCTTTTTCATATACAACTGTCCGATGTTGTACTTGTCAATTTCAACGGCCTCAATAGGTACCACTTCTTCAACTTTGATACCAGCATCATTAAGCGAGCTTATTTTATGAGGGTTATTGGTTAACATTCTTACGCTCTTAATATCAAAGTCCCTCAATATCTCAATAATCTCATCATAATTTCGGCGGTCTGGATTACTGAAACCACAGCGCTTATCTGCTTCTATAGTGTCGTATCCTTTGTCTTGCTCCATATAAACTCTGGTGTGATCTTTCAGGCTCAATCCTCGGCCATCTTGATTGTATGCGTGAATCATAAGACCCTCGTTATTTTTTACGATTCTTCGCATGGCTTCATGCAACTGTTCTGCACAATCACAGCGAGCCGATCCAAAGATATCCGCCCAAACACAATTTGAGTTTATTCTAAACAAAACTTTTTCTTTGCCGTTGATATCACCCCTCTTTAATGCGAAATAATTATTCCCTGATTCAAATGTATACAAAAATAGATCCAAGGTGCCTCCCGCAATTCTGCTGGGGACTCTCATCGGACCCGTCTTCTCAAATTTTAATTTTTCCATATCTTGCAACTACCGATAATTGCATGATTCATGTATTTAGCGTTTTTAAGGGAAATAGAAATTTACAAGATTATCTTCCTTAAAACTGTCCAATTACATAAGTCATAAAGGCGAAACATTATTGCGGTATAATAGTAATTTCAAAACAATTTTGTTTTAAAAAAATATTATAGCGAAATATCAATTATCCAATAGTTCGTTAATTAATTTTTTAATAATATTATTTCTCGACCTTTAATTTTTTTCCGGTTATCATGATTGATTGGGGAAACGCCTGCAATTCTTTGGGAATTTGATGTTTTTCTATTACCCGGGGGTCGCTATAGGTAATTTCTTCGACGCCGGTAACAACAAACCCTGCCTGCATTGCCATATTCAAGTAGGTGGTCAATGTGTAGTGATAGTCATAAAATTTTTCGTCTATTTCTCTGCCCTGAGAATCTCTTAATATAAACCTGTAAGGTTTTTCTTCTTCGAAATAATCAAATGCTCCGTCAAATTCATTTCTATAATCAAGGGCTGCTCTTTCAATGAACGCAGGGTGAGTTACTAAATAAACAAAGGTACCGTCTTTTTTAAGTACCCTGTAAATTTCTTTGAAAGACTGTTGCATCTCTTGTTTTGTTGGGCACATCATAAACACCAAATTAGCCATAACTTTATCTACGGAACCATCCTCTAAAAAAAGTAGAGTATTATCCGGATTGGCATAATACTCTACTTTAGATTCTGAATCGGTAGATTTTGTCAGATCAATCATTGACTGTTCTTTATCTACACCAATAACTCTTGCTGCCCCCATTTCTTCAATTTTTCTTGAAAAACGGCCGTTACCGCATCCATAATCAAGGATGACCTGCCCCTCAATTCCATCCAAACCTCGCACTATCGCAGGAAAATTAACTTCTTCATTAGTTATGTCTTCAGCTTCAAAATAGCTTTCCACGGTCTCGCCCCATTTTGAACCTTCTTTTTCTGGCTCTTGTTCTGAAAATTGTTTGGGTCTATCCATGATATTTATAAAATTATAAAATTCTTTCTAAGATTCTAAGGGGCCAAAGTAAACTTCCACCGATGAGTTAGTCCGCTCTAAAGTATCTATACTAAATGGTTCAAGATCCTCAACTTCTCTATATAGTTCCCGTATTATCGGTATTAGGAATTGAGCTTTTTTTGAGGGATTGGCTCCTTGAATTTCTAATAGAAGTTCTTTTGTTGAAGCTACATAGGGGGATCCAACGTATTGAGATATGGAACCTATGGTGCTATTTAATTTTCCATAAAGACTACTGAGACGCTTTACGACATCCTCTTCATTATTAGCAAAATTTTCGTTAAATATTTCAGAATAAGTAATCTTGTTTACCTGGTTGTAGTAAGTTGCTGTAAGCCGTTCTCCTTTGTCATTTTCCCAAACAAACTCATCGGAATCGTTTTTCCCTTGAGGTACCCTTTTATATCCATCTAGCTCCATTAAAACATCCAATCCCGAGGCTATAGTAATTGGAAAATGTTCTGTTTTAATGTCTTTTCCAAAACCTATTCTAAGGGGCTTTTTTGTGATTTTCTTTGTATTTACCATATTTTAATAGAATTATCACTTCACCTACACTGTACTAAAAATTCCACCAATATGCAACATCGGGGCTTTTTCCTTAACTTGCAAATAAAAATCTTTATGTTAGCATCAGCGTAGGGGTAGGTCGCTTAAATTCTAGATACAAAGCGTCGGACACTTTCCGGAGATGTGGGTATCCCAATCCCACCCTACCCCTTTTTCCTTTAGTCAATCAAAAGCAGACAATGGTCTTAATATGGCCATTTTTTATTTGATTTTTAGCATAATCAGATTCGGTAAAATATCTACAAACATTCTTCCAATAGATCTAATCCTCTTGCCACCGTTTTTTGATCAATGTTTAATGCAGGAAAAAGAACAAATGCCTTATCATTGGGCTGAGAAAAAAGAAGCCCACTTTTTTGAGCTTTTTTCATAATCTTATTTGCATATCCTGATTCTTGAAACTCAACTCCTATTGCCAAACCTTTTGCACGAATTTTCGCAGGAAACCTAAACTTCATCTTTGAAAGACGCTCAACAAAATACTTGCCCATCTCATTTGTATTTTCTTCCAGTTGTTTTTTGTGTTTCAGAATGTACTTAATGTTTGTTATCGCGGCCTCTGTGCTTAATGGATACCAGCCATAAGTCGAATGAACGCTAAATTCATATTCCATAGATTTGGCGACTTTCTCTGTTGCAATAGTCGCGCCCAAACTACCATATCCGCCCGTAATCGCTTTTGCCAAACACATGATATCTGGCTTTATTCCAAAGTGTTCTGAAGCAAAAAGTTTCCCAGTTCTGCCGAAACCAGTGGCCACTTCGTCCATAATGAGCAGTGTACCATATTTTTTGCAGAGAATTTGAGTGCGATTCATAAATTCTTTTGTCGGAATTTCTACGCCTAAACTGCAAATTATCGGCTCCATAATCAGGGCGGCGATATCACGTCGCTTCAGTAATTTATCGAGTTTACTCGTAGCTTTTTGGTCAAGTGGCGGTTTTATTTTATAACAATTCGACAAAAGATTTTTATAGTGACTGCGAAAATGAGAGGAACCAACACTCATTGCACCGATTGAGTGGCCGTGGTAGCTTCCTTCAATTGAAATAAATTTATGCCTCTTTGTGTAAGACATTGCTGTTTGAAGTGCAATTTCTACTGCCTCAACTCCACCAGTGGCACGGAAACTTTTTTGCAATTTCCCCGGGGTTATTTTTGCCAAAAGTTGTGCTAATTCTGCCCACGGTTTATACAAATAATCAGGCCTTACATAGTCGGGGCCTTTATAATTACTGATTTTCTTTTTGATCTCCTTATTACCCCAACCAATATTCCCAACACACCAACCCATTAAAAAATCTATGTATTTTTTACGCTTGGAATCAAATAAAAAATTACCCTTGGATTTTACAATTTCTAAATCATCGGGTGGTAAATCTCGTGCAAGAAATTTCGCATCTAATTTTTTAACTTTCATAAATTTATTTATTGTTTTACCTTGAGCGGGTAAGGGGAATCGAACCCCTGTACTTTGATTGGCAACCAAATGCACTACCACTGTGCTATACCCGCAAGAGAATGTTATGTTTTTTATTTTGCCCTATTTTTAATTAAAAAGCAAAAATCGCCTAATGTTAAGACGATTTCTTGAGTTTCAAAATAAATTTATTATTACTATTTCATCCTATCCAGGATTACGGGCATCAGTTTCGTTGGCACCCATTCCGTTTTGACAAGATATTTTTCAGCATCCAGTTCTTTTGTCATTTTTATTTCCATTTGTTCTCCGCCATAGTTCGTAAGAATGAATACTGGTATATCTTTCGTTGATGGCGTTTTTCGCAGTTGCTCGAATATTTTATCGCCATTTATATCAGGCAAAAGAAGGTCAAGCATAAGGAGATCTGGTTTTTCAGCCTTCCCTTCCTCAATTTCTTTTATTCTATCTAAAGCAAGCTGGCCGAGCTTTAAAAATTCAACCTTAATGTTCTTTACTTTTATGAACATGGCAGTATAAAGATCAACCAATTGCTGGTCATCTTCAACCCAGAGAATGTGTTTTTGCTTTGTTTTAGTTTTTGGCATGTTTTTGATTTTTGATTTAATAATGTAACCTTATACAATTATACCACCGGCAACTCAATATGAAAAGTTGACCCCTTGCCCTCTCCCTCAGATTCTGCCCATATCTTGCCATGATGGCCTTCAATAATCTTACCAGAAAGAAAAAGGCCAATCCCTTTACCGACAGCGAATTGTTTTTTAGCCTCCTCACTTCGTTGAAAGGTATGGTTAAAAAGATTTGGGAGTAATTCTTTTGCAATTCCCATACCCGTGTCTTTTACAAGAATTATTACTGTGCCGTTATCAGATTTTAGTATTATAGTGACACCGCCTTGTTTGGTGTACTTTACACAGTTATCTATGATATTGGTCAGAGCTATCTTTAATTTTGTACGGTCAGATGAGATTTTTGGGATAACACCTTCCTTTTCAAATTTTAGATATATCCCCTTCTTTTCTGCTTGGATTTTCAGGTCTTTGAGGGTTTCATTTAAAAGATCCTCAATATCAACTCCAGGAATTAATTTAGTCAACTCTTTTCCGAGCTGGTAGCTTGAAACATCCAACAACTCATTAACTACTTTTATTTCCTTGTCTGTTGATTCTTTTAGTTCTAAAATAATATCGTTGATCTTTTTTGGGATTTTACCGAATTCGCCTTGAGTTAGGAGATCCAAGAACCCTGCATTTACTGACAGTGGAGTACGGAGGTGATGCTGGGTTATCAGCATAAACTCGGTTTTATTTTTGTCCAATTCCTGAACATCTTCCTTGGCTTTTCTTTCTACTTCATAGGCTCGTTTTGCCTGTTCCTTGCCAATTTTTTCAATTTCATAAGAAGCCTGTAAATTTTTGTATAAATAAGCTTTATCAAGCAGGAGTGCTGTAACATCAAGACAATTTTTTATGGATTCTTTTTCAAAATTACTAAGGGTACTGTAATCAACACTAAGACCCATTAACAATATACCGGTTACATCATTGCCTTTAATAAGGGGGTATACTAACACTGCTTTGATACCAGACTTTGTTTTTATTTCTTTTAAGTCCTCTATTTTTGTAAGACCTATGTATAATTCCTGGATGTCATTTAAAATGACATCCTCTTTTTCGTAGACTATCTTTTTAAAGAATTATCGTTTTGAATTATCTATTATTTTTGTGTTTTCAAAAATTGATTCTAATTTATTTAAATTTTTTATCAGTGCATCAGATTTAGAAAAAGCAAGCGGAGACAGGGCATCGGTTTCTTTTTCAAAAACAAAAATTCCCACCAATTCGGTGGTTAATTCTTTGCGGATAATATCGGCAATCTGGCTAGCCATTTCTTCCGGCGTTAATGTTAAAGTGCTGATCTGATAAAGTTTTTTAAAGAGTGAAAGGGTTTCGTTTTTTGCCGCAAGCTCAATATTTTGCTGATAGATTTTTTCAGCTAATTGTTTGGTTTCAGGAGAATTAGCCATAGTGTTATTTTAATGTAGATGGAATTTCTTCGGGAGACATTCCTGCAATCACACGCCGGACAGCATCTTTGCATACTTCCCGTGAGGCTTTCCCGAAAAGCTCTTCATACCTTAACACAAGGCAATCAATGATTTCTTTTTGATCTCCATCATAAAAGGAAATTGAATTACGAGACTCGTCAACGGCAAATCCGCCGATATTCTCAGCCTCATCCCAAGCAGTCTGGCCCATAACAAGCTCTTGCCTTTTAATAATCTTTATCAAAATTTCATTAAAAATAGTCGGCGATTTTGGGATACCAGAAACTGGCATTCCATTTTTTTTACCATTGCCTGGCGAAGTGAATCCTACTACTCCGAGACTCAGAATAAACATCGTGGTAGTAAACAGAAAGTCAGGATAATAACCGTTATAGTAAGTACCTACGGTTGTTGTATATGAGAATGAAAAATCGGCAATATAAAACATCACAAAGCCCGCTAAGAGCATAAGGATTGGAACTTTATACTTTCCTCCTAAGAATCTTAATGAAAGCAGAAAAATTGAAACGGTAATGGTAAGATTGACAACATCTCCAAGTGGGTAAAGCAGATCAAAAAATAATTTCAGATAGCCCCCAGAAGTATCAATTAAAACTCCTCCACGAGCCACATACACTAATAAATATATGGAAGCTCCAATTACTACCAAGGGAATTAGTAGTAAAAGTAATTTGCCTCGCCTGGTGCGCAAGGCAAAATTAACTCCAACAACTTTAGATAATTGCCAAACACCAAATATAAGAAAGAATAAGCCAAGTACATAGCCAACATCAGCAAATGAAGGATATGGGATCTCAATATTAGTAAAGAAAATATAGTAATTCCATACAATCATCCCACAACCCCAAGCAAGTAATCCTAAGCTCAAGAATAAAATACTGCGTCCAATGATACTTTTCGTACCGCCCCAGGAAATTGAGTTTTTTAAACCTAAAATACCACCGACAAGCGGAATTACCATCAATGGAATTTGAGTAAGCAGTTTTAGGAAACTAACAGTCGATTCTTCTGCAAGATAATATTTGGAAATAACTATGAGCGTAAGCCAAAAAACAACAGTAATCGCATACAGTATAACGACGACCTTGAATAATTTTGATTGTTTCATGTTTTTATTTTTTCCAATCTTTTATAATTTTAATGGATTCTGCTTTTGTAGGGTGAACATATTTTTCACCTCTTAAAAAATGTTTTTCTTCTATTTCTTGTGGCTTAAAAATACTTCTGGTAAATTCTCTGACTTTTTCAATACTATATTTTTTACAGCTATATACATCAATTGAAATAAAGTTTGTCACGGTAAGAGTGTGAATAGAAACACCCGATTCAACTACTGGCACCCATCCGCTAATACCCGCCTTATCAGGATATTTTATGGGATCAGTATATATAACGAAAGGCGGAGATTGTTTGTGAACTTTCATTACTTCCGTTATTTTATCAAGGTAGTGGTAACAAACTTCTACACTATCCACGGCTTTGCGATCGCAACCATAACAATCCATAATCATGTGATACCCAAACACATTCTTGGATCTTTTTATTTTCTCTTTTTCCATATGTTTATATTATAGATTATTAAATAATACCCGTAAAGCGATAGTTTTACAGGTTGATTAGAATGACACCCGTAACCCCTAAAATAATTCCGATGAGTTGAACTAATGTTATTGTTTCACTAAAAAAGAAAATGCTTGATCCAAGAACTATAATTGCATAAAGCACTAATTGAACAATCCCCACATTGAATAATTTTATCCCTGTAAAAAATAAATATGAAAAAGTAAGAATATTAAAAATATAAAGCAACACCGCACCTATCATCCAGGGGCTTTTTAAAAAACTGAGGAAATTAGTGTAGCCAGATGCTTTCTTTAATAGCACATCACCGACAGCTACAGCAGTAGCTGCAAGGATTATTAAAACAATGTAAATGAGTTTAACTGACATATATTCTGTTAGATGTTGCCTAAACTACATGATGGTATCTTTATGCTTTATGTAATTATACCACAAAAAAGTGGCAACACTGCCACTCTCTTGTCGCTTTTATATCGGGATCAGGGGACCCCATCAAAATACTAAATTATAATATTATTACTATGGTTTTAAACAATCCCTAAATTCAAGAGAATATTAACCATTTAATATTAAGAGAATAATGATTATTGCATATATAATCCAAAGAGGAGGAAATATTACAGCCAGCCAAATAAATAAAATGACAAGCAGTATGGGTAAAAATATTTGACTCCATGGTGTCCTATACGCCCTTGGTGTTGCCCTCCTAATCATTGTATTATTTATGGGCTTATCCTGACTTGTATTCTTTGCAGATTTTTCTGCTAAATATTTCCTATCTAATTCGTCAACGTATTTGCCTCTTTGACTAGCCATCTGTGCTTTTTCAGGAGAAGTCTGAAAAACATTTGGACTTCTTGGGTCGAATAATGACGAGGAACTGAATTGGGAAAATGCATCTTTCCCAAGAACATTGTTAATCGCATCAAATATACTAATCGCTGGAATACCTAATTCCTTATATCGTTGCTGTAAATTTTTAACTATTTCTTTGTTTCTTAAAGAATTTACCACACGACCTTCAGGAATTTTTTCCAATTCCAACCTATAATCTAAAAACTCTCTGAAAATACCAACAAGCTTTTGGGGAGTATAATCAACTACACAGCAATAAAATATAGCACCAGCTTTCAAGCTTTTTTTCGTAGTTTCCTTAGTAGGAAAATTGCCCACAACAATAATCGGTATATCCTTAGTCCGTTCGTCTTTTTTAAGCAATCCGACAGCTGTCAGCCCATCCATTCCTGGCATCAAAATATCGGCATAGATAATATCGGGCTTTTCTTCGGCTACCACATCAACGACACAGGGTTTGTCATACCTATTAAATACCTTAGTTTCAAAACCAGCCGAGGCAAAGAATTTTCCATAAATCGCTGGCAGAGCAGGTTCGTCTTCAAAGATTAGGATTTTTGCATTTTTCATATTTTTGCTTTAATTATACCCATATCAGCAATGTTAACAACGTCAACGTTTAATTATAATAGTCTGCTTGCCAAAATAATCTGTCTGCCAAACCAGTGGACAACCCAATCAAAATCATCCCGAAAATAAGAAGTAGAATGAATGTTATGATAACTTTCATAGTTTCATTTTTAATCTTTGATTTTGATTTCTGGCGATAGTAAAGAAATCCGCACCATACTGCTATAACCATAATAATCACACCATCAATAACTGATTTATTATACTTTTGAGCGTAGTAAAAAATTGCACCAGCGACCACATAACCACCCCATCCTCCAGGCCAACTCCAAAAACTCTTTTTCATTGAACCCGATCCATGTATTTCTTGTTGATTTTCCATAATTTTTTAATAGTTAGTATTTAGTTAGTATTTACTGAGCGCTAAACAAAAAGCCGACCACTAGGTGCATATCCGTTTCCAGACATGGCTCGTCAGAGCAGAAACCTAATGATCGGTTTTTTAACTCTGACGAGACTTATTTTTTACCATACCCATAGAAAATCCATGGGGTTAGGCAATCGATACTAAATTGTACTTTCAGTGTAGCATAACTCGTAAAAAACGGGTAATAAAAACCAAAAAATAATGTACGCATTGACACGGGGTTTTACGCTGATATAATGAAAGTAGAGTTAGTTCTTAATGAAATTTAAATTGCCTTCAAGGCACGATCCTTGAAGGAGGATATCGGGCATCTGAGACTAAGGTAGTCCAGGTAGAACCTCTACCTAAGCCGATATCTATGAAACATAGACCCCTGCCGCCGTGCTGTCGCTATGCACTTTGGAAAATTGATAAAATTTTCTTCATAGGTTAGGTCAAGTCTATACGGGAGTAGTTTCCACCATCGCTTTATAAAGTGATTTTGGTGCTACCAAACGCAGAAGACACGCTTTATAAAAGCGTGTCTTCTGCGTTTAAGAACCAGCTAGTAATAATTAATTTTAATTAAAAATCATGACAATAAAAAAAGACAATCGAACAAAACTTAATATTGTTTACTGCTCCGTTAATGTTTTAAAGCCTTCTCAATTTAATCCAAGGAAATGGAGCATAGAGGCAAGGAAACAATTAAAAGAAAGTATTAAAAAATTCGGATTGGTAGACCCGATTATTGCAAATTCT
>ERZ1292625.4159-Hain-H41-01um-R1-4159-length-11028-cov-3_pt1 | contig 11028 bp, 9 predicted proteins | sample MGYA00564400_ERZ1292625 | MGnify/ENA primary metagenome ERZ1292625 (study PRJEB36523, sample SAMEA6512639) | groundwater metagenome | collected 2019-01-08 | study: AquaDiva: Metagenomics assemblies of 32 groundwater samples
TCGAGGCCAACTACCCATCCCGCCTCGAAGAGGCCAAGGCCAGCGGCGAGAACCTGCTCGAGGCCCAGGTGCTCGACCTGAAGGCGCGGACGCTCTCGAAGGCCGAGATCTCGTCGGGCGACGGCACGAGCCCGTTCACGCGCCCGGCGATCCTCCAGGAGGCCGAGGTCTCGCGCTACGCGAAGCCGCTGAACTGGGAGGCTGTGCAGGCGCGCGCCCGGAAGATCGCTGGCATCCAGGCCGGCGAGGACGTCATGGAGGCCGGGCGCAAGCAGGCCGAGGAGCACTACAATGCCATCACGGCGGCTCTGGAGGAGGAGCGGAAGAAGGTGCAGGCTGCCTACAGGGCGGCCGAGGAGGCCATGAAGGACGCGGACCCCGCGGACCGCGGCGCGCGCCTGGAGACCATCAAGGTCCGCTTCACCCACAAGCAGCTCCTCGCCGAGGCTATTAGCGACCGCCTGAGCCTGCTCCGCCACCGCGCCGTCACGGTCGTGACCAACGACGACAACGTCCAGGCCTACGTCGTCGGGATCGAGGCGCCCACGAAGGGCAACCTGCTCGCCCCGTCCCGCTGGGGCATCGTGATCGCGCCAGCCGAGGGCGACGCCATGGTGAAGCTGCCCATCTCGCGGCTCATGGCGACCACGGCCGGCGAGGACGGGTACATCGCGCTCGAGCCGTCTCGCCAGACCCTCGGGCCGGAGGACTTCGCGGGCGAGGCCACTGAGCGCCGCGAGAAGCGCTGGATCGTCACCGGCAACCTGCTCGCCGGCTTCGAGAAGTTCGACGGCAAGGGGCAGATCGTGTTCTTCACCGACGAGAGCGGCGCGCAGCACGAGGGCATCCTCCTGAAGCGCGGCGCGCAGCCGAAGGCGATGCTGGCCTCGAAGCCGGTCGTGGTCACCGCCGAGCAGGCCATCAAGTACCTCGACAAGCACGGCGGGTTCGTCGAGTCGGACGATGGAGCCTTCCGCATCTCCTCGCGCGGCGCCGGCCACCCGCTGCACTTCATCGCCAAGACGAAGGGCGGCAAGGCCTACTACCTGCACAAGGGCGCGCGCGCCGCGATCGGCGACTACGTGAGCCGGCGAGGCAAGCCCGAGTGGGAGGCCTTCACCGACAGCCGCGCGGCGGCCAGGAAGGCACTCGACGCCTACGCGACCGATCTCGGAACCGTGCTCCAGGTCACGCAGGGCAAGGACAAGGCGCGTGAGATCACGGGCGAGAAGCTCCCGAAGTTGAAGGGCGAGGAGACCGCGCCAGACATCCGCGAGGCCATGGCCTTCCCGGGCCAGCTCGTGACCGGCGAGGAGGTGCGCGGCGCCCTCGACGCCATCGCCCGCAAGCTCGGCTACATCCGGAACCAGAAGGCGCTCGAGGCCGGCGTCATCCCCACAGAGACGTGGACCGAGCGGCAGATCCGGAAGATCCAGGACAGTTTCCGGGGGGTGAAGACCACCCAGGCCATCGTCGGCGAGGGCCAGCAGCTCGACGAGGAGATCGACGCCTACCTCACCGAGGAGCTGCGCCGCGGCAAGACCAAGGACCGGCTCACAAAGGTCAAGGAGGGCCACTGGGATCCGATGCTCCAAGGCCTCCGGAAGGACGGCATCTCGCCAGAGGAGGCCGGCGAGGTGCTGATGGCGCGCGCCGCGCCCGACCGCAACCGGATCATCCTCGAGCGCGACCCGACCAATGAGGCCGGCTCCGGCATGACCGACGACGAGGCGGCCGAGATCGTGGACCGCGCGCTCACCGGGAAGCGCGCCGCAGGATTCGAGCGGCTCTTCGAGCGCTTCGACGCGATGATCGCCGCCACGCGGCAGGGGTGGGTCGGCGACGGCCTGAAGACCCAGGAGGAGGTCGCCCAACTCGCCGAGGAGCAGCCCTTCTACGCCCCGATGCGCTCCGACCTCGACGAGGACTCCGGGCGCCCGACGCTCGGCATCGGCCGCGGTGTTGACACGCGCGGCAGGCCATTCAAGAAGGCGACCGGACGACACACGCGCGCCGAGGCGGCCAACGTGCTCGCCTACGCCTTCACCCAGGCCGAGCAGGCGGCGATCGTCGGCGAGAAGACGCGCGTCGTCCGCTCCTTCGGCAACATGATCCGGGCCAACGAGCACATGCTCGAGGACTTCGCCGAGGGCGGCCCGACGCTCTCCAAGCGCGCGGTGGTCAACGGCAAGGTGCGCTGGGTCCACGACTACGCCGCGCTCCACGCCGACAACGTGGTCGCCTTCTGGGAGGGCGGCAAGCTCGTCCCCATCCGCATCAACCGCCGCTACCAGAACGTCGCCGACGCGCTGAAGAACCTCGGGGCCGACAACATCGGGCCGGTCCTCGGCCTCGCCCGCGCGATCAACCGCTGGATCGTGGCCGTGAACCTCACCTACAACCCGGTCTTCCCACTGCGCAACGCCATCAGGGACGCCGCGGGAGCGCTCATCAACTCGACCGAGCACGGCCTCGCCTTCGCCGCGCGCACCATCCGAGACGTGCCCATGGCCCTCTGGGCGCTCTCGAGGCACAAGATGGGCAAGGGCGGCGAGGCCAAGTGGGACGCCTACGTCCGCGAGTACCAGGAGGCCGGGGCCCCGGTCGCGTTCATCGACATCCTCGGGTTCAACCAGCACCTGAAGACCATCGAGAATGACGCCCGCGCGCAACTCCGCGCCGGCTCGCTCGGCCAGGTGATCCGCGGGTTCCGCGACATCGGCGGCGCCATCCGCGCCACCAACGAGGTGGTCGAGAACGGAGTGCGCCTCTCGGCCTACGTCCACGCGCGAGAGGACCTCGGCATGACGCCGGCCCGCGCCGCCTCGTGGTCGAAGAACCTGACCGTGAACTTCGAGCGCAAGGGCGACTACGGGGCGACCATCAACACGCTCTACCTGTTTGCCAACGCCGGCATCCAGTCCACCGCGCGCGTCGGGCAGGCCGTGAAACACCCTGCCGTGCGGCGCCTGCTCGCCGCCGGGTTCTTCGGCCTGATGGCGTGGGACCAGATCCAGCGCGTCCTCGGCGGCAAGGACGACGACGGCGAGGACTTCTGGGACAAGATCCCCGAGTGGGAGAAGCGCCACGGGCTCGTCTTCATGTACCCCGGAGAGCGTGGGCGGCACTTCGTCATCCCGACCCCCTTCGTCTACGACATCATCCAGACCATGGCCCAGCAGCTCTCGGGCGCCATGTCGGGCGACGTGAAGCCGGGCGCGGCCATGGGCGAGATCCTCTCGGCCGGCGTCGAGGCCTTCGATCCGATCGGTTCCGGCCAAGTCACGCTCGACGACCCGGCCAGCTTCGCGCGCCTCCTCAGCCCGACGTTCTCCGACCCGCTCGTCGAGCTCGCCACCAACCGCGACTGGAAGGGCACGCCGATCGCGCCGCACAAGTGGAAGGAGCGCGACCCCGACTCCGAGAACTTCTGGCCGTCCGCCTCGCACGCATCCGTCGCTGCGGCCAAGTGGCTGAACCGCGCCTTCGGTGGCGACGAGTTCGAGTCGGGCGCCGTGGACGTGAGCCCCGAGACGCTCGAGCACTGGACCAAGTTCCTGTCGGGTGGCGTCGGCCGCGTGATCGGGCAGCTCTTTGAGGTCGCCGCGAAGAAGCAGGCCGGCGAGTTGATCGTGCCGCGCGACGTGCCGGGTCTCTCCTCCTTCCTCGTGGACTTCGACGCGCAGCGCGCCTCCACCGAGGACTTCAAGAAGCTCCACGACGGGCTCTCCGCAGAGCGCGACAGGGCCATCCGCGACAAGAAGATGCTCACACCCGAGCTCTTCGGCCTCTGGAAGACCGGGAACCTCCTGGACACCCGCAGGGGCAAGGAGCGCAAGCGAATCGAGGCCATGAAGGGCGACGATCGCAAAAAGGCCGAGCTGGTGCTGGCAAAGGAGCTCCAGGAATGGAACGCTCGGGCGCGAGAAGCCCTACTCACAACGGGAAAATGACCACCATGAAGACCATCCTCTTCGTCCTCACCAACCTGATCGTCTGCTTCACGCTCGTCGGCTGCCTCACGCCTGACCAGCAGCTTCAGGCCCAGGACCTCGCCGAGACCATCACGGCAGCCACCAAGGACGGTGTCGTCACGCCGGAGGAGAAGGCCCTCATCAAGGCCAAGACGGACACCTACACCGGCTCCTTCGGGGGGACTGACTGGAGAACCCTTCTCGGCACGGCAGCCGGCACGGTCCTGACCTCCCTGATCGGCGTCCGGATCCTCCCGAACGCCCTCGTGGTCGGGAAGCAGGAAGCCGCGGCCTTGAACAAGGCGGCCGGGATCACCTGACCGTCTAGCGCCCTGACCGCGCCCGAGGTATCCTATCGGGATGCTTGCGCGCTCTGAGGGTCAGGTCTACACACGCTCGACCCGCCCTGCTGCTGAACCGGACTTGACCCTGGTTCGAAGCGTCGCAAGCTCTTCATTGGCGGCGGGGCGGGCGTTTTCATGAAGAGCGAAGAGGAGTGGTCCACGCGCGCTCTTGAGCTGCTTCGCGAAGAGGGCGCGCTGCGTGTGCGAGTTGGCGAGGTCCTGTACGGCCTGCTAACGTTCGAGGTGCGCGCCGCTATGCAACTCGGCCACGAGATGGCCGACGCGCGCGCGGAGGAAATCGCGGCGCGGTTCGAAGCGTGCGACAGAGACTGCGCGTTTAAGTTCACGAACTACCCAGGCGCCGCCGCCATCGCCCGCGCCTTCATCTCCAAGCCCGAGCCCAAGAACCGCGAGCAGGTGCTGGAGGAGGCGCTGCGGGAAGTGCTCGGAGGCGGATGTTCGTGTGAGATGTATAGGACGGTGCCTCCTATGCATGAGCACAACGAACACTGCTCGGTAGAAATCGCCCGCCGCGCGCTGGAGTGGAAGCCATCATGAAGGACGAGCCGAGAGAGCGCCGCTCCGACTTCGGCTGGCTCGCCAAGGCGCAGGAGTTCAGATGACCATGAAGAAAACAGAGAACAAAGCCAAGGCTGCCCACGGATGGAAGATTGGGTCTGCGTACCTTATCCGCACCGTCACCATGATCCAGACTGGGCGCCTGATCGCCGTGAGTGAGCACGAACTCGTGTTGGAGGACGCTGCGTGGATCGCCGACACAGGGCGCTTCTCCGATGCGCTACGCGGCGGAGCTTTCGCCGAGGTCGAGCCCTTTCCTGATGGTGAGGTGATCGTCGGCCGAGGCGCGATCATTGACGCGTGCGCGCTGCCATTCGCGTTGCCCCGGGAGAAAAAGTGAACGCCGCCACCGCACGGACCGGATTTGATTTCAGCAGGAGCTGGAGCAGGAGCGGGAGCAGGAGCGGGAGCTGGAGCAGGAGCGGGAGCAGGAGCGGGAGCAGGAGCGGGAGCAGGAGCGGGAGCGGGAGCTGGAGCGGGAGCAGGAGCTGGAGCAGGAGCGGGAGCAGGAGCGGGAGCAGGAGCGGGAGCGGGAGCGGGAGCTGGAGGTGATGATCTTCTTGGGCATTGATCCCGGCCAGAGTGGGGGCATTGCGGCCCTGGGGCTTATGAGCGGACCGTGGGCCAGCAAGTTCGCAGAGACCGAGCGCGATCTCTTCGCGCAAGTCGTGGCCTGCGGACACGACTCACGGGAAGACATCTGGGTCGAACTCTGGCCGACCAAGCCGCGCCTTGATGTGTTCGCCGTGATCGAGCGGGTTCACTCGATGCCCAAGCATGGAGTCACGTCCTCCTTCAAGTTCGGCCAAAGCTACGGCTTCCTCCGCGGCCTCCTGATAGCGAGCGGCATCCCGTTCGAAGAGGTCACACCGCAGAAGTGGCAGAAGGCCATGGGCTGCCTCTCGCGCGGCGACAAGAACGTCACGAAGCGCAGGGCGCAGCAGCTCTTCCCAGAGCTCAAGATCACCCACGCCATCGCCGACGCCCTGCTCATCGCGGAGTACGGGAGACGCACGTTTTCGCGGCCGGGGGCTGTCCTGCTCCCGGCATTGGTCCCTCTCTCCTCCGAACCAGGTTCCTCTGGTAGAGCAGGAGACCACCGGCCGCGATCCTTTTCCATCCACCCCTGATATCACGGAGAAACGAAGATGATGACGAGATCGGACTTGTTCAGATTTGTGGCGTTGGTGGCCCTGTTCTCGACCCTGGCGATGAGCCTCTCGCCCGCGGCCAACGATCCGGGCGCTGTGGGCACCGACTGGGAGTGCATCGCGGACGGTGGGTGCTGGGCGGAAGACCCCGTCACTGGGCAGCGGGGGGATCCGGTAAGGAAGGGGGAGGTCTATCAAGATCCGCCGACCGTGCCATACCCCAGGCATGACCCGGCCAGTGGAGGGTGGCGCAAGGTCGTCTACACGCCAACCCCAGAGCCGCCCAAACCCGTTGAGCGCGAATCGTGGTGGCGGGCGTTTCGCAGGATCATCGGTCTCTAGGAGCAAACCAACAACCCACACCATGAACGACACTAAGCCTAGAAAAAAGAAACGTACCCAAGCCGAGATTGCGGCCGAGAAAGAGGCCTGGCTCCTCAAGCACAGATGGGGAGGCGTGCTGAAGGCGCTCCGAACAATTGAGGATGTTCGAGAAACGCTGGCGCAGGCAGAGGACGACGCATCCGCGTGCCCAACTTTGATAGATAGCTCATGGACAACCGCCGACATGGCCTTGGCAGCTCTGGCCAAAAAGCTTACGGAAGCTCTGCCTAGCGGGCTTGCGCCCGACTAGATGGCCTAGTCCTCGTACAGCCAGCGCCGCGCCCGTTCCATTTTCTCTGCTGTTCTGTGGATGGCGCCAGCGCTGCCCTCAGGGTAGGGCTGCTTCTCTAGCTCGTGGGACATGCGGATGCCCCAGCCCTCGCCCTGCTCGTAGCGCCACGCATCCAGGCAGTGGTCGGCGCACTCCGGGTCGGGCTTCTCCGTTGGGTTGCCCGTGCTCTTCTTCTTCTCGAACACCCACTCGGGGATTTCCTCTTCGAGGCAGGTTGGTCGGCCAGCGTCCCTCAGGCTCTGGTCTACCCCGTAGCGGAGCGCATCCTTCAGGATGAACGTGCGCACGGTCCCCTTGGGATCGCGAAGTCCCCAGCGCATGAGGTCGATGCCGGCGAGGTCCGGGCTCTGGCGACGCAGCACGTTGTTGGCCCCGATGGCTATGGACGGACCACCGTGCTCGCCGATCCTCGTGTTGAACGCCGAGCACAGGTCGTTCGCGCTCGGATCGACCGCGATGTAGCGGAGGTCAAACTCCTTCCAGAGCGCGGCCCCAGCCTCGGCCCACCACGCCACTTGCTGTCCGGTCTTGCATACCTCCACCACCATGAAGCGCCGGCCGTGCCGGTCGTAGGCCCAAACCTGGAGGGCGCCCGGGTGCGGAGAGAAGCCCCAATCGGCGCCGGCCCCGAACCAGTCGATGTGGATGCGCGCCTCGCGCATAGGGTCGGCGGAACCGCGCGACCAGCCGGGGCTCGCTATGGTGAGCCACCAGCCGGTGGGCTCGAACTCTAGCTTGCCCGACAGCCGATGCACCTCGGGATCCCAGTCCTCGAGGATCTGCCCTTCCTCGCTCACCCAGAGGTGCTGGAGCAGGCGCTTCCGGCGCACGCCGCGCAGGCGCCCGAGGATCTGTGTCAGGTACTCGACCCCGCGCTCGGTCCATTCGCCGAGCTCGTGGTCGAACCACATGGGGTTGTCCTGGTGGCGATACTGGAAGTGCCGCATCCGCCCGAGGGCTGTCGATCCGCAGCGGTCGCACGAAAGCGAGGTGGGTGGGTTGACCACGTTCGCACAGGCGAAGCAGAGAGTTTCCTTGACCCGGCGGATGAGCCAGTGGCGCTCGTGGCTAGGGTTCGCGTCGGCCGTGGCCTGACAGTAGGGCGTGGCCGACCCCGAGAGGCGCGAGAGCAGAGAGTCCCAAGTGTCCTGTTGTTGGAGCTGCTCGGCCTGGAAGACGTAGAAGCGGTCAAACTCGCCTGAGAGCAGGTTCTCGGGATCGTCGAGGCCGTGGAGGACCACCACCGACCCGTTGCTGAAGTGGTAGGCGTCGCGATTGTTGCGCCGCGCCTTGCCGATGGCGTGGTGCCCGTGCCCGAGTACCTTCATCTCCCAGTCCGGGAGCACGGTCTCTGTCAGCGACTTGCGCGTTTCGCGGGCAAAGAGCTGGCGCGAGCCCGGGTAGGTCTCGGCGACGAACTTGGCTTTGACCAGCTCCGAGTGTGTCTTCCCGGTTCGAGCCCCACTTTCGCAGAGCACCTCGCGATCTTCGCATGCGAAGTAGGCTGCGGCGGCTCCGTAGAGCCGGAAGCGGGTCACTCGACGAGCACGGGCTTCTTGGCCGGCATCCCCTCAGGGGCGAGCACGAACACGATCATGCTGGCCGGGATGAAGGCGAGGTTCTCATCCTCCATCTCCTTGATGTCGGATAGGCGCATGAAGTGTGCGCCGTTGGCGAGGATGGACACTCCGGGGCGCAGGCGAGGGTCGGGCGGCACGAGGACGCCGTTCTCCCACTCGCCCGGGCCGGCCTCAATCACGGTGGCGCGGCTGCTCGCCAGGAGCTGCTTGCGACTACCGATGATCTTTTTCCCATCCATGACCGGGACTTCGATCTCGGTCTTCGTGGCCGACATCCTGACCAAGACCCAACCGCTGAGAACGCCAAGGCGTGTACTGAAGAGCTTTGTCATGCGGTCAAGGCTAGAAAACGACAGGGGCGCGGCGCTAGGCTCAGGCGCATGAAACCGACCTTGGCGGCCCTGGCGTGCGTGGCGGTCTTCGGCCTGCTCGGCGCCCACGCCCAGCGCCGGTGCGCGAGCGCGCTGGTGGCGCCCGACGTCGTGATCTTCATCGCCGACGACGTGGCGGACAGCGACATCGACTACCTGGTGCCGACCGCCGCTAACGAGTACCGAGACCTGCCGAACATCCACGCACTCGCCGGCCAGGGCCTGCGCCTGCGCGCCTTCTACAGCCACGCATGGTGCGCCCCGACCCGCGATAGCCTGATGTTCTCGAAGTGGCTCGGGCGCGACCACGGCATCTGGTCGTGTCGCAACGTGATCCCCGAGTCACTCGACTTCAGCGCCCACAACATGGCGCGGATGTTCGACGACGCCGGGTACCACACTGCGCACTTCGGCAAGTGGCATCACGGGGTGCCCTCAGACGGCTCGGGGTGGGCGACGGCCACACAGGCGATGGGCTTCGACACGGGGCGCACGATGATCGCGACCATCCCCCCGTGCGGCGATCCCCAGCCCGCAGGGGAGCGCGCGACGACCGACGGAGTGGTCACCGCGAGCACGGCCGACATGGACCTGCGAATTCGCGACTCGTTCCTCGTCTGGTGGGCGAATACACCATCGCCGCGCTTCGCGATGGTCAGCTTCCAAGGGGCGCACTACCCGCTCAAGTTCCCGAGCTTCCCACTGTTGCCGATCGACTACCCGACGATCCCCGCTACAGACCGCGCGAAGTTCGAGGCAGAGCTGATCGGCGTGGACACGGCGCTCGGAGCCATGCTCGCCGTGATGGACGCGGGCGACTACCGGATCTTCATTGGCGACAACGGGACGGCCCCGGGCACCGTGCGCCCTGACCAGGACCCGAACAAGGTCAAGAGCACCTGCTACCAGGACGGGGTTCGCGTCCCGTTCGTAGTGGCCGGGCCGGGAATTCCCTCGGGCATTGAGAGCGCTGACCTCGCCAGCGTGGTGGACCTCCTGCCAACGTTCCGTGAGATGCTGGGCCTGAGCGGCCCGCCGGTGGACGGCATTTCCCTGTTCAGCACCAAGCGCGACATCGTCTTCTGCTACGGGCCTGAACCAGTCGGATCCACAGTGCCGCTCCTGGTTAGCGCTGTGATCGGTGTGCGCTGGAAGCTGTTGCAGGACGACTTCGGCGCCGAACTGCTCTTCGATCTCCAGTCCGATCCGGCCGAGATGAACCCGCTCGCGCCCGTTGGTCCGATCGCCGCCCACCTGCGCGCGCGCCGGGTATCCATCCTCGGGCGCTGAGGCCGTGCCGGTCACCGTCGTCACCGCCGCCGCGCCGACGACCTGCACCCTGCCTGTAAGCCAGTCGTTCACCTCCAGCGCGCTCGGCACCCAGGTACCGAAGCTCGTCATCGTCGAGGCGACGCGCGCCACATCGGTCGGCCCCGTGTCCACCGGAGGCATGTTTGCGATGGGCGCCTGGGATGGCACGAACGTCCATAGTTGCGTGGCCGGATCTGGAGACGCACAGGCGGTGGGGGCCCTTCACAACGCTAGTCACAGGGACAGCACCACCAAGATCATCCAGATACTCACAGTGGGCTCGACGGCGATCGACGGCGAAGCGGACCCGGTTTCGCTCGACGCTGGCGGCTTCACGATGTCGTGGACGGATCTCTGCGCCACGGGCATCCAGCTCAAGGTCACCATGGTCTGGGGCGACGACTGGGAGGCGTTCGTCGGCAGCTACGTGGGCTCGACCTCGAACAACGGCGTTGTCTCGCCAGCCGTCCCGTTTCCCGCACGCGGCCTGATTTTTTTCGGGGTGCGCGACACCGCGGGGTCGGGTGCGGGCGCCGATGGGATATTCAACCTCGGGTTCGCGGCGCTGAATGAGGACGGCACCGTCCAGGGGCAGGCAGGCCACCCGTACTTCGAGGCCAACACCCCGGCGATCAACACGGCGTGCGGCAGCGGGGTGCGGAATGACTCCGCGGTCCAGCGGATCATCGTGGACGGTGTAACCGAGGCGCTGACCGAGGAGTGTCGTCACGAGGTGACGGCCGGTGGCGCCACCAGCTTCGACGTGACTACGCGCGTGGCTGGTGGCTTCGCGCTCACCTCACACTTCATCGCACTGCGCAACGGGTCGAAGCGCACATGGGTGGGCGTGCCGACTCTGGGCATGACCACGACCGGCGACAAGACGGTAACCCCCGGTTTCCCGCCAGGCGTCATCTGGGGCATCCCCAACGTTCTGGACACGATCAACGCCTACGCCTCGAGCGGGCTGTGCGCCAACTTTGGGCTAGCCGTCTCATGCCCCGACGGCACGATCTAGGGCTGCACGATGTCCTCCGAGGAC
>ERZ1292625.4160-Hain-H41-01um-R1-4160-length-11025-cov-16_pt1 | contig 11025 bp, 14 predicted proteins | sample MGYA00564400_ERZ1292625 | MGnify/ENA primary metagenome ERZ1292625 (study PRJEB36523, sample SAMEA6512639) | groundwater metagenome | collected 2019-01-08 | study: AquaDiva: Metagenomics assemblies of 32 groundwater samples
TAACCATTTTATATCAAGTAGAAGGATTGTGTATTAAAAGGGGTACTTGACAAAATCACCAACCCCCTTGTTTACATTAAATACTGGTGGAAAAGGATCATGGCTAATGAAGGAATTGACCTAAGGCTTAGGGTTAAACCATTAACCGTGTTCGGGGTGTCTCTGATTGCCTTTTCCCTTGCTTTTGGCCTAGGTGGGGCCGTTCTACCTGTTGTTTTCCCCGGATTTAAGCTAAACAACATCATTTCTCCTACTCCCACTCCAACTCTTGAAACGATATGGAAAGATACGGCTTTAAAGGGGACTTTAACCAAATCTAACACTAACCCTGCTAAATTCTATTTAGTTACCACCTCAACCGAAGCAGTTACCCTTGAAGTTCCTGTCGGATTTAACCTAATTACCTTAGTGGGTAAAAGAATCCTGGCCGTGGGAACCTACAACTCCAAAGACAAAATCCTGGAAGTAGAGGATATCCAAGATCTTGAAGTTCTTCCGGCAATCCCAGTACCCATTCCCACATCAGCTCCAACCCCAACACCATCGCCAAGCCCAACACCTGCACCAACAGCCACTCCTACCCCCGAACCGTCTATTTATCCTTCTCCATCAGAAACTCCTTTATAGCTCGTCTTTATTTAATTACTTCTTTAAATGAGTTAAAATACTAACATGAGAGAAGATAAAGCTATGCGGGAAAGAATTAATCAAATATCAAAAGAGTTAGGAATACCTACAAAAAAAGTATTGGATTTCTTGTTTGTTTTACAATCGGGCATACCTGTAGAAAATAATGAATTGGTACAAAGAATCGGAGTATCGAAAAATGCACTAAATCAGGCAAAAGAACTTTTATCTTCTCTTTTAAAACCTCCCTCTAAAAATACACAGTTAGCAGAAAGCGCTGTCAAAGAGATAGGGGTAATTTTTGATCCGGATTATAAACCAGAGGAATCTTTATGGTCTCTTCTTGAAAACGGGTACTACAGAAGATCTGTTGAGTTACTTGAAAAATATGCCGATCAAAGACCTTCTTCGGACAGGAAATACGATCAGTTTACTGCCACAATTGAAACTACCGCTAGGCGCGCAAGCATACTGAATTTTTTTGAAGATGTGCAAGGAAAAAGACTGCTTTTCCTTGGTGATGATGATTTTACCTCGGTTGCAGTTGCCAACCTACATACCGCCTCAGAAGTAACGGTTCTGGATATTGATAATAGAATTATAGATAAGATTGATTCAATTTCGAAAAGTGCGAAGTTGGAAATAAATTCAGGTGATTATGATGCCAGAAAAACACTACCCCTGACCTACTCCGGTAAATTTGATGTTGTTTTTACGGATCCTCCATATACAACAGAGGGAATCAAGTTATTTGTATCAAGAGCTGTTCAAGCCCTGGATCTTTCAAACCAAACGGCCAGAATCTACGTTTGCTATGGGAACAGTGATAGGGCCAAAGAAAGATTTTTGCCAATTTATGAGGTATTTGGAGCTTCCGGACTAATGATAAGGTGGGTATTTGATAAATTCAATAGATATCAAGGTGCCGAATCTATCGGGAGTGCCAGTTCGTTATTTATATTAGAGGTGACATCGAAAACAAAACCTCTTATTATCGGAAACTATGACGGATCAATTTACACCAATAATTAAACACTTTGTCGCTCTAGTTAAAGCGGAGCCTTTCGAAAATTCGGTTGAAAAGATCGAGGAAATTACCCAATCGATTGTAGGAGACCTGGATCTGAACATTGTAAAAAAACTGATACACATGTTTTCACCCCAGGGGATTACATTAGTTTATATTCTTTCCGAATCTCATTTAATAATTCATACATGGCCGGAATCTGGATTTATTCACATAGACATGGTTACCTGTAGTTTAAGAACAGAAAAGGAGTTTGAAGGCTCTTTAAAGTACGCTTTCGTTGATTATAATCCTACCTCTATTGAGGTAAGGTCTGTAGATTTTGACAAACTATAAGACTTGGAATAGAATACAGTTATTGAAGCGGTAGTAGGGCTCGCTGCACTCTTCGAGGGTGTAGGCCGTAAAAAAGAAAAACCTACCATGAAAAACAAAGTAGATACTATTTCGGTTGGTTTTAGGGTAAGTGGTACCAAAATCTTCGTTCCTTTCAAGGCTATCTGTAGTGTCACAAACAAAGAATTCTCCGGTGAAGCCATAATTGAATACTCTCCCAAAAACAAGGTTGTAGAGTATGTAGACACCGAAAGAGCCGTTAAGGAGATTTCCTCCAAAAAGACCACTGTAGAAAAATTGGCTAACGATATCTTTTCTATGGTCAAAAAATCAATAAAGCCCAGGTTTCTAAAAGTGACGATCGATGTTAAACATTCCAAGGCTCATCGCCCTGTTCAGGTTTGGATAGAAAGCTGATTAATATGAATTTAATATTACTGATAATTTGGATTATAGGTATAACCAGTTTTACGCTCTTGGGAAGTTGGTATGCCAAAAAATATAAAAAACCTGATTTATTAATTGCCCTGTATGTCACTTTTATCCTAGTGGCTCAAATCCTAGCTGCCAAGATTTCAATGTTTGATCTTGGATTTAAACAATTTTTCGGACCGAGCGGTGTTCTTGTTTTTTCCATAACTTATCTTTTAACCGATATCGTTAATGAAAAATTCGGAAGAAAAGAGACCCATAAGATGGTGGCTATTGCCTTTGTCTCCCAGGTGGCGATGGTGTTTTTTATTTGGCTCGGTACTATTTTTCCTCCGGCTCCTTTTTGGACTCTTCAGGAATCATGGCAACAAATATTCGGGCTGGTTCCGAGAATTACACTTGCAAGCTGGATTGCTTTTCTGATATCCGAAAACTTCGATGCATATATGTTTTATATTTTTAAGAAAATTACTAAAGGTAAGTATTTATGGATGAGAAACGTATTTAGCTCTATTCCCGCACTTCTTCTCGACAGCCTTATTTTTATTCCCGTTGCTTTTTATGGAGTTATGCCGCTTTTACCGTTAATAATCGGACAAACTGCCGTAAAGTGGCTTGTTGGATTAATAAACATACCCTTTATGTATCTTAATAAAGCGATGTTGGGTAAAACGGTCATAAATGAAAAATAAAAAGGTAATCTGTACAGTCAGCGGAGGATTAGACAGCACGGTTTCTGCTGCAATTGCCAAAAATAAAGGCTACGAACTTTACTTCATCTTTTTCAGATACGGACAGAAAACCCGGAAAAAAGAGGAGGATTGTGTTAAAAAGTTGGCTAAGTTTTATAAACCCAAGAAACTTTTGATTATTGATTTGCCTTGGATTAAAAAATTAGGAGGTTCTGCTCTTCTTGATAAGAATATTACGCTTGATGAAAGGAATTTCAAAAAGGAATATGTTCCTTTTAGAAACAGTATTTTCTGGGCGATTGCGACCGCTTGGGCAGAGGTAATAGGAGCAGAGAAAATATTTATCGGTTCAACCGGGGGGGATCATATTTGTCCCGACAATAGCCCTAAATTTATTTCTGCATTTCAGAAAATTATGGGTATTGGGACGATGCTTAAGAAAGACATTAAATTGACAGCTCCTCTTTCCAAAACGGATAAAGGAGGGGCGGTAAAGATCGGAACGAGATTAAAAGTCCCCTTTTGGCTCACCTGGTCGTGCCATAACAATACCAAGCTTGCCTGTGGACACTGTAGTAATTGTAAGTCCCGCCTTGAAGCTTTCAAGCTAAATAATCTTAAAGATCCTATCAAATATGAAAAAGAATAAGAAAACAATAATTCTTGGATTGAACGGGTGGCCCGAAAGAGGACATGATGCTTCTGCCTGCATTATGGTAGAAAACAAAATTATCGCTTTTGCGGAAGAAGAGAGATTTACAAGAAAAAGATATAGTTATGATTCATTACCGGTCTTAGCAACTGCCTATTGTTTGCAGGAAGCAAGTCTAAGCGTAGATGATATTGATTATGTTGTCTATGGTTGGAATTTGCCCAAGACTTACAAAATGAGAAGAGGTAGATTTCCTTTTACTGACCTGCAAATTCTTGAACTTATCTTTCCTAAAAGTCTATATAAATATAAAAAGCTTCCCAAACTTGAGTTTGTAGATCACCATCTTGCTCACGCCTCCAGTTCATACAGAACAAGCGGTTTTGGAGAAGCTTCAATACTGGTACTTGATGGGCAGGGGGAAGATGCCAGTGGAACGCTTGCTTACGGAAAAGACGGAGAAATAAAAATAATTGGTAAAATACCGATCTCTTATTCACTGGGCTATATGATGGAGGGTGCCTGCAAATATCTGGGGTTAAGAACTTCGGATGCGGGTAAACTGATGGGTTTGGCCGGACATGGAAAAAATGGAAAAGTGTTTAACAATATAGTTCTAAACAAATCGGGTTATTTGATAACCGGCTTCCCTGAAGACAAAGCTATTATTAAGGATTCATTAGATGAGCAGGAAAAAGTAATAAAGTTTTGGAGAAATTATTTTTTATCCAGACATCCTCTGAATGTAAAAAAGATGAGCTCTTTTGATCCTCTGAAGGGAAACTTTATAAACAAGCTGAGCTTTGACCAAGCCCATAGAGATTTTGCTCTTTCTGTTCAAAAAAGCCTTGAAGAAGTAGTTATTCACTTAGCCAAAACCCTTATCGGAAAAACAGGCTGTAGGAATTTGGTTATTGCCGGCGGAATTGGGTTGAATTGTACAACCAACGGCAGGCTAATATCCGAGAATGTAGTAGATGATTTATATGTATTACCTGCAACAAATGATGCCGGAGTAAGTATTGGTGCCGCATTGGAAAAGGCACACCAGATTGGTGGAAATAACCCCAAACGTATGGAACATGTCTATCTGGGCCCGCAGTATAGCAATTTACAAATTAAGAAAGTACTGAATGGACTGAAAATTCCTTATAAAAGGTCGAAGGAAATATATAAACTGGCAGCTCAATCTCTGGCGAAAGGAGAAATAGTCGGTTGGTTTCAGGGAAGAATGGAGGGTGGTCCCAGAGCTCTTGGAAACAGAAGCATACTCGCCAACCCCAAAATTAAACGCATGCACGATGCTGTTAACGGAATTAAATCCAGAGAAAGCTGGAGACCGTTAGCTCCGGCAGTTTTGGAGGAATTCAGGAAAGATTATTTTGAGAAGAGTATCTATTCTCCCTTTATGCTTCAAAATCATAAAGTAGTAAAAGAGAAAGCCAAAGAGATTCCGGCGGTTGTGCATGCGAACCTGACTTCAAGATATCAATCGGTCAAGGAGAAAACCAATAAAAAATATTATTTACTGATAAAGGAATTTTACAAATTAACGGGAACCCCCGTTATCCTGAACACTTCATTTAACATCGGAGGTGATCCTTTAGTTTGTACTCCGGAGCAAGCCATAAAAACGTTCTATTCAAGTGCAATTGATTGTCTTGCTATTGGAGATTATTGGATTACGAAAAAATGATAATAAAAAAATTACCAATCAGTGTAGTAATACCCTGTGCAGACGATATCAGGATAAAGAATTGTCTGGAAAGCATCGATGAGAAAGTAGAAATAATTGTCGTACTTAACGGAGCTACAAATAAGGTTAAAAAGATTGTAAAAAAATACAACGTAAGAACAGTAGAAATTCCCGAAAGGAATCTCGCCAAGGCGTTAAACGTTGGTATCGAAAGATCAAGAAATAAAAAGCTTATTTTTATGGATTCAGACTGTGTTTTTGAAAAAGGAGCGATAAGGAGTTTGTATAGAGGTTTGACAAATTATGGAGTTGCCAAAGGAAAAGTCGTTTTTGAAAGCAATAATTTAATTTCAGAAATCATTGCGAAAGTTAGGGAGTATTCTTATTACGATACTCCCAAACCATATAATCCGTTTTTAGCTATCAACAAAAATATTAAAAAGCTTATCGGAAATTACTTTTTTGACAGTAATATCTACTGGACTGAGGATGCCGATTTAAACACAAGACTCAAGGAAGCAAACATCAAAGTTGACTACGTTTTTGATGCAAAAGTCTTTCATCCTCCGTTAAACCTGAAACACGACTTAAGGAGTGCTTTTAGGTACGGAATCGGCAAAAGAATAAGGGTAGAAACTGGTAGGGCAAATAATGTGGGGACCCATTTCAAAAAGGTGTTTGATGTTATGGGTAAGAAGGGATTTTTGGCAGGGGCTTATTACTTTGTATGGAATATTTCTTATACTGCGGGCTATTTGTATCAAATTGTTTCTGACCATTATAAAACAAGATAGAGATAAATAAATGGAAAAAGAAAACTTAAATTACGATTTACTGGAGAAGGAGCTTACTGAAGCGGCAAGATTTCAGGACGAATATGATTTAAAAACGATTAATCTAATAGCTCCGGCGAGTCCCACTCTCCCCAAATATATAAATATTCCTCTGAGGCATGCCGATATTGCTGAAGGTTTATTAGGTAACAGGCCATATGCTGGTGCCGAAGGGTTTAATAGGGTTGAAAAAATAGCCTGCGATGTTGCCTGTAATCTGTTTGGTGCCGAACATGCAAATGTTCAACCCCACTCGGTCAGTCAGGCAAACCAGGCTGTTTATCAAGGACTTTTAGAAAATGGGGACAGAGTTTTGGCCATGCGGTTTGATGCGGGCGGCCATTTGACACACGGCATGAGAAGAAATTTTTCCGGAAGATTTTTCAATTTCGATTTCTACGGTTTGGATGAGAATGGATTTCTTAATTACAAAGAGGTAGAGGCTAAAACAAAGGAATTTAAACCGAAAATGATAGTATGCGGTGCTTCATCTTATCCGAGGATAATCGATTTTGAAAGATTGGCGGGTATTGCCAGAAATGCCGATGCTTACTTAATGGCAGACCTTTCCCACCCGGCCGGTTTAATAATCGGGGGATTGTTCCCGAAACCTTTTCCCCATTGTGATGTCGTTACATTAACACCCGACAAAACCATGCTTGGTCCTCACGGAGGAATAATCTTAACCAAGGAAAAGTATAAAGATGTTATCGATAAAGCAGTTCATCCGGGAGTCCAGTCAAGTATTCCTCTCAGAAGGATTTACGAAACGGCTACATGTTTGATAGAGTCGGGCAAACCATGGTTCAAAAATCTTATGTCGAGAATTATTAAGAATACTAAGGCTTTTGAAAAAATATTTTCAAAATATCCCAATCTAATGGTTACGGGAGGAAGCGACACTCATTTAATGGTTATTAACACCCTCAATACTTTTGGCATAACGGGCAAGGACGCGGAAGCCTTACTTGAAAGTTTGGGAATATTAACAAACAGACAGGTTGTTCCTAATGAAACTCAAAAACCGTTTATTGCGAGCGGAATAAGGCTTGGTACAACCTGGATTACGGCGAGAGGTTATTCAACTCAGGAAGCTGAATCGGTAGCAAGAGTTATTTTAGAAAATCTAGTCGAGCCTCGTAATTTGGGATTACAGGAAGAATCGAAAAAAAGACTTAATGATTTAAACCGAATTGAAAGAGACGACGATGTCTGGAAAGGAGAAAAACTATAAAAACATGCAGGAAAGATTATCAAATATCGGCAGGCCGGAATACGAATTTACCAGTCAAAAGGTTTTACTGTTTTTGACCGGAGTTCCCTTATCAGGAAAGTCCACAATCGCACCCTTGGTGGCCGCATCGGTTAAAAGCTGTGCAATTCAATCGATGGATATTTTTAGGCTGATGGCTCAGGAATTGGAAAAGACAAAACCGGAAAAAGATCGTAATCCATTTGTACACTATGGTTCCTGTGATAGTTATAAACTGGTCGGAGATGGCCAATATACACAGCGGGGCTTAATTGACGGTTATATGGCCTATTCAAGAGCTGTAAGTTCCTTGTTGGGTTTGGTAGTACCTAAATTGGAAGCCCAGGGAGTTCAGGATCTTCTTTTTGAGGGGGTACAGCTTGCTCCCGATATTATCGAACCATATTTGAAGGGTAAGGATGCCAGGCTTATTATTTTACGAACCAATGAACCCAAGTTGTTGTCAAACAGAAGAGAGATATTTGGAGATAATGCAGAAATGGAAGAAAGATATTCCACGGAAAGATTATTGGTTTTGCAGGATGAGATACTAAAGCAAGGCAAAAAAATACCATCAGATAAAGTTGCCGTAATTGACAATATTGGAGAATACACCGAAACTGCTTCACAAGTACTCCAATTTCTATCAAAAACAGGTTTAATAAGACAAATAGGCTGATTTTGATAATCCTATAGATTTTATGCTACAATTGCCGACCATCTTATAAATATGCGAAACGAATCGGAAATACGGGCAAAACTGGAGGCGAGGGATATTTTCCCTGCAGAAAGCATCGGACAACACATTCTTATTGACCAGGGTACCATTGCTACCTTTGTTGGGCAGATAGAACGTGGCTCAAATGTTCTGGAAATAGGAGCTGGTCCAGGGAATCTTACCGAGAAAATAGCTGAAAGAGCAAAAAAAGTTGTAGCTGTTGAGATTGACCGAAGATTCAGACCTCTACTTGACGATGTTCAAGCTAATCATTCCAACGTTGAGGTGGTCTATAGGGATGCCATTTCCTTAAATTTCGGAAAGATAGTGAAAGCGGGCTTCCTGCAAAACGAGTGGCAGATAGCTTCCAATCTACCCTTCCACATATCTGAACCTTTTATCCAGAAGCTCATAGATATCCCCATAGAGAGTGTAGTTTTGATAGTCGGTGACCAATTGGCAAGGAGAATGCAGATTGAAAACCCCGAAGATCCTGAATTCTCAAGATTATCCCTTTTAACTCGGACATTCTTCGAACCGAGTACAATCTCTCGTATAAGCAGAGATTCTTTTTATCCTCAACCCAGAACTGATGCTGCCATTGTTGTCTTGACCCCAAGAGAAAAAAGAGAGTTTAAGTGTAATCCCGGGCAGGCAATATTGAGAAACCTTTTCCTTACCGAAAGAAGGAATCCCACAGTTATTAAAGTTATTAAGGATTCTAAGAGAGGCGAGGGCGAGCATTCTTTAATGTCAAAACTGGAAAGTCATCGATACGACAGGAGACGGTCGAGACAGGAATTAAGACAAATGGCGCGAAGTTTACAATATGGATATGGTGAATCAGAAAGACAAAGAGATATGGGAAACGGAGAAGTGGACAAATTAAATTTACCGGGCGAACTTCTAAATAAACCGTTTTCTAGGTTAGATAATCAAGATATAAGGACTCTGGCAAGAGCATTAAGGGTATATTACGGTCAGTTTTAAATTTGAGGGGAACATTGTCTCTGGTTATTTAGATGTTCTACTATTCCAATTCCTTTTAAAGAAAACTCATTATCATTTTTAATAAGTGTTGTTATCGAACACTCTTTAATTAATTTATCTAATTTTTCAGGAAAGTCTTGTTTAAACTTTCTAAGTTCGTTATCAGAAAACAAGTTTCTTAATAAATCACAAATAACCCCGCCGTGAGTTACTACGGCAATATTTGAGTCGGGAAAAGAGGCTGATATTTCGGATATTACACTAAGGGCATCTTGACCTGATTGTAGTGAAGAAATACCTGCTCTAGGTTTAAACTCTCTATGAGTATTTGAATATTCCCATTCTTTCAAAAATTCTTCAAGGTTTTGGTTTGGGATTGAACCCCAATTCATTCTTTCTCTTAATCTATCATCAAAAACAATCCCGACTTTTAGAGTTTTATTAATAATCTCTGCAGTTTCTCTAGCTCTTGCAAAAGTACTGGAATAAATTTTAGAAATATTTTTATCTTTTAAAAACTCGGCAGTTTTTTCGGACTGTTCTTTTCCTAACTCCGTAAGCCCGGGATCTCCAGCTTCTGTCACCTTCTGCCCATGTCTGATTAAATAAAAGGTATTCATTTCGATTTGAGTTTAGCATATATCTAAGATAATATTAGGTTTGAAAATGATAATTTATTTTGTAAGACACGGAGAGTCTGAAGGGAACAAGAAAGGACTTCATCAAGGCGCTGAAGTTCCCCTCTCCGAAGAAGGAATTGAACAGGGTCGGGTTCTTGCTGAAAGACTTAAAAAACATAAGATCAACGTTATCTACTCAAGCCCAATGGTTAGGGCAAAGCAGACGGCGGAAATAATTTCTAACAAGTTGAAAATTCCTGTTGAATTTTGGGAAAATTTAAAAGAAATAAGAAACCCGAGTAAAATTTGGGGAAAACCGGCAGATGATAAAAACATTCTAAAAATTAAGGAGTTAGCCAGAAAGAAATTCATTAAAAGAGATGGACGTTATTCAGACGAGGAAACATTTGAAGAGCTAAATGAAAGAGCTGAAAGCGTACTTGAACATCTTCTTTTACGTCACAAGGAGCAAAATGTTCTATGTATCTCCCACGCCACCATGATAAAAATGATTGTCTGCAAAGCCATATTTGGGAAAAGTTTAACTCCAGAAATATTTTTACAATTAAGAGAGCATTTATGGCTCAAAAATACCGGAATTACTATTTGCGAATATACTAATAAATGGGGATGGACGCTTGTCAACTGGAATGATACCTCTCACATTTAAATGATTAATTCATTAGGTTTTTTAGGCCAAAAGATAAATGTAGTTATTGACAGACCTCTTGGATCAAAACATCCAAAGCACGGTTTTACCTATGAAGTTAATTATGGTTATATTCCAAATACAAAATCTCCCGATAGGGAAGAGCAGGATGTATATGTTTTAGGAATAGATAAACCGATTGGTAAAATAATAGGAGTTTGTATTGCCGTAATTCATCGAACAAATGATAATGACGACAAATTAGTAGTTACTCCAAATGGTGAAGACTTTTCTGATGAAGAGATAGAAAATCTAGTTAAGTTTCAGGAAAAGTATTTTAAACATGTCATTTTAAGAAAATCTTTATAACCCAACTCCTGCTATTGAAAAAGTGCTAAAATATGTCAGTAATAAGATGTTTTGTTATTCGACCACATAAACCATGCTTCGTAGGTTCTAAAACGAAGTGCACCACTTAAGGTAGAATAGTCAGCCTTAAGG
>ERZ1292625.4161-Hain-H41-01um-R1-4161-length-11016-cov-4_pt1 | contig 11016 bp, 10 predicted proteins | sample MGYA00564400_ERZ1292625 | MGnify/ENA primary metagenome ERZ1292625 (study PRJEB36523, sample SAMEA6512639) | groundwater metagenome | collected 2019-01-08 | study: AquaDiva: Metagenomics assemblies of 32 groundwater samples
TTCTACGTCGCGGACGTCGAGCGCGCCGGTGAGGTGCTGCGCGCCGCGCTCGCCGGCTTCGCCGAGTACACGTACCAGTGGCTGCACCACGCCGACCCCGAATGGGCGCACTACTTCGAGTTCCTGTTCCCCGATCCGCGCGCGCTACAGGTGATCGTCAATCGAGAGCTCGCCGCTGAGTTGGCGCTGCGCGGTGATCGCGCCGAGATCGCGCGGCCGGTCGCGCACTGGATCCACTTCGAACGAGAGCTCGAGCGCGACGCCTTCGCCGTTGCGGTGCGCTCGCGCGGCTTCGCCTGCGAGTTGACGCGCGACGTCGAGGCGGACGAGGACTTTTCGTTCGCGCTGCGCATCGAGCGCGCGACAACGCTCGTCGCCGCGACGCTCGACGGTGAGGTGTTGGAGCTCTTCGATCTCGCCGCCGCGCATGTGCTCTCATCGCTCGTGAAGAGGTTCGTCGATGCCCTCGATGAGAAGGCCGCCTCGGTCACCGTATGGGGAAGCGGCACGGCACGGCGCGAGTTCATGCATGTCGATGACGCGGCGCGCGCCTGTCTTTTTCTCATGCAGCACTATGACGGCGATGTGCCGGTCAACTGCGGCTGGGGAACGGATGTGAGCATCCGCGAGCTCGCCGAGACGGTACGTACCGCGGTCGGTTTTGCCGGCGCGATAGAATGGGACACATCGAAACCCGACGGCATGCCGCGCAAATGCGTGGATACTGCTCGCATGGACGCGCTCGGCTTCCGGCCTGAGATAACGCTTGCCGAGGGGATACGCCGCACCGTTGAGGAATATCGCGCGCTGAAAAAAGCCGGTGCGGTGCAATAACGCATCCAGATCCTCATGTAAGAAAAATACGACCACAGAGATGCACAGAGAAGATGCAGGAGAACACAGAGAAATAGCGGGTATTGGTTTTCGCCCAACGGATGATCTCTATTTTCTCTTTCGTGTTCTCTCGGGCTTTTCTCGGTGAGCTGTGGTTTTCTTTGTCCTTTTGTGATTAACGGGGGAGCGAAGCGCTATACAGGGACAGAAAACTGTGTTATAATCCCGCGCCGAACGAAGGACGAAGGAGCCCTGCGCATGGAACACAATCTCGATAAACCCCTGTTCCGGGACAAAAAGACGAATCGATTGAAGGCGTCCCCCGACTTGTATCATCTGGTCGATGAGCCGGAGGGACAATTCTATAGGAATATTTTCCCGTATTCAACGATACCGACCATCCCTTTCAACGACCGCATGGTGCCGATGCAGACCGCGCGCGAGGCATGGATAACCGATACGTCGTTCCGCGACGGCCAGCAGGCGCGTCCGCCGTATGCGGTGAACGATATCGTCGAGCTTTATAAGCTCCTCCATGATCTCGGCGGACCCAATGGCATGATACGCCAGACGGAATTCTTCCTCTACAGCAATCGCGACCGCGAAGCGATGGAAAAATGCATGGCGCTCGATTTTAAATTCCCCGAGATAACATCGTGGGTGCGCGCAACGAAGGGCGATTTCGAGCTCGCGAAAAAAGCGGGCATCAAGGAGACGGGCATTCTCACCTCGGTGTCCGATTATCATATCTTCAAGAAGATGAAGACCGATAGAAGGAAAGTGCTCGATCAATACCTCGGCATCGTGAAGGATGCGCTCTCGGCGGGCATTCTCCCGCGCTGTCATTTCGAGGACATAACGCGCGCGGATTTCTACGGCTTCGTCGTCCCGTTCGCCACCGAGCTCATGACCCTTGCGCGAGATGCACATGTGCCCATCAAGATACGCGCCTGCGATACCCTCGGTCTCGGCATCACCTATCCCGGTTCATCGCTCCCGCGCTCCGTACAGGGGACGATATACGGTCTCCGCGAATACGCGGGCGTGCCCGGCGAACAGCTCGAATGGCACGGGCACAATGATTTCTACAAGGCGCTCGTGAACGCTTCGACGGCGTGGCTGTACGGCTGCAGCGCGGTCAATACAACGATACTGGGCTTCGGCGAACGCACCGGGAATACGCCGCTTGAGGGCATGTGCGTGGAATATGCGCAGCTCTTCGGTACGGACAACGGCATGGACATATCGGTCATCACGAAGATACGCGATTACCTGGAAGAGCATACGAACACCATTATCCCCAGCAATATGCCGTTTGTGGGAAAGGATTTCAACACGACGCGTGCCGGCATCCATGCCGACGGGCTTTTGAAGGACGAGGAGATATACAATATCTTCGACACGACGAAGATACTCAATCGTCCGCCCGAAGTGATGATAACCGACAAGTCCGGCACCGCGGGTATCTGCGCGTGGATAAACGTGTATTTCAATCTCGACAAACCAAAAGAGATAAGGAAGGACGACCCCGGCGTGAAAGAGATGTACGACTGGACGCTCAAGGAGTACGAAGAGGGCCGTATCACCGCCATTTCGGACGATGAGCTCGTGGAGCTCGTAAAGAAGCATCTGCCGGCGGTCTATAATGAAAAGGTCGTTACCGACAAGCTCGTGAAGATAAAACCGAGGACGAAATAACGATCGGTTGGAGGATATATGGACAAGGTGGTTCACTTCGAGATCCCGTTCGACAACAAGGACCGCGCCTCGAAATTCTATGCTTCGATCTTCGGGTGGGAGCTCATGGATATTCCGGAGATGTCATACGTCATGGTGCATGCCGCAGAAACGGGCCCGGATAATATGGTCGCGGAGAAAGGCGCCATCAACGGCGGGATGTTCCCCCGGGAGAAAGAGGCCAAGGCTCCTATCGTGGTCATCGGCGTTGCATCTATCGATGAAACGATAAAGAAAGTGGTCGCCGCGGGCGGAAAAGTGGTAACGCCCAAGCAGCCTATTCCCAATGGTTCGTATGCACGGGTGGCGGACTGTGAGGGGAATGTGATAGGTCTCGCGGACAGTTCTAAATAAATATTTGCGCTGTAGTGTAATTAAGAGAAGAAAGGATGTACCCGGATTCCCGGATCAATCGGATTTTGTTGACGATGTAATCCTGCTCGTCCTGTCGATGCAAATCGCCATCCCATAGCGGCTCTGCCGCCGGGCTGCGCCTTTTGGCGCACGCATGCCTCGCATCGACTAAGCACTTCCTGTGCAACAGTTCATCTTCGAGACTCTGCTCTTCCGATCATATTAATGCTTCCGGGTGCTAATGGAAGAAAGCAAGATAGGAAAACCACGAAACACACGAAAATCGCGAAATGGGAGGAGAGATCCGCTCTCCAATTCTCTTGCTTTTTTCGTGTCTTTCGCGATTTTCGTGGTTTGTTTTTCCCCACCTTCATGATCATGGTTATTTATCTCCCGCAAGGTTCAGCCCGTTCCCCACAACGGTCAAAGCATTCTCCGATATGGTATTGTTTGTATAGTTCATACCTTTCCTGTGATGGGGGAAAAGAATTATTTTACAAATACTAAAACGACACACCACGCCGCCGACAGGAGCGCCGCGAACGCAAGCCGCGGCTTCTCTCTCTTCATCACATATTTGCGGATGAGGATACAGATGATGCCGGAGAACGCCGCAGCGGCTGAGATGATGGCGAGGAGCTCGAGTCCGAGCGTTGCGCCCGCGGCCATCCCGATAGCCGCATCGCCGAACCCCATTTTTTCTTTGAAGCCGAAATAGATGCCGAGATAGAGCACGGAGGCGAACGCGAGGCCGAACACGCTCACGGTGAACATCGGCGTGGTTGAGTGGCTGAGCAGATAGCGCATGAGGAACGCATACGGGAAAAGCGCGTAGAGTATCGGATGGACATGGAGCTTCGTTGCGTCGGTATAGATGACGATCAATAGGACAGTGACCATCGGAATGGAAAGAAGGAGCATCGGGGTGTTGAAAAGCGCTATCGATAAAAATACGCCGAATGCCGCCCCTGAGAGCATGAGAAAGGGGCGGGCATTCAGCGCGAACAACTTTCGAGCAGGATGATTGTACTTCTCGCCGATAACGAACGCGAAATATCCGACGATGGGAGCTGCAATGAACGCGATACCGATCGGCAGAAGCGATACTGTCATGCCGCTACTTCTTCTTCGCGGCGAGGCATTTGTTCACCGCGGCGATGTACGCTTTTATCGACGCCTCGATGACGTCGGTGGACGCACCGCGCCCGGCGAACCGTTGTCCGTCGTCGACTATGGTAAGCGATACCTCGCCGATGGCATCCTTGCCGCCGGTGACCGCATGGAGCTCATAGCCCTCGAGCGTGGGCTTCAATCCGGTTATCTTATCGACAGCTCTGCAGAGCGCATCGATGGGGCCGTCGCCGCTTGCCGCCTCTTCGAACGGCGTGTTCGCTTTTATGAGGCGTATCGCCGCGGTCGGTATCACATTGCCGGAAACGACGTGCATGTAGTCAAGCGCGTAATCGCCCGTGTCTATCTTCATGCTCGTGGAAATGAGCGCGATGATATCATCGTCGTACACTTCTTTTTTCTTATCGGCCAGAGCGAGAAAGCGGTTGTACAGCTCTTCTATCGCCTCTTTATCAAGATTGAACCCGAGCGTCTTTACCTTCTGCGAAAATCCGTGCCGTCCCGTATGGCGGCCCATGACGAGCGTTGAGGAGTCGCGTCCTATCGATTCCGGCGTCATTATCTCGTAGGTCTCGCGCGCCTTCAACATGCCGTCCTGATGAATGCCGCTTTCATGGGCGAAGGCATTCTTGCCGATTATCGCTTTGTTGGGCTGCACCAGGAAGCCGGTGTAGGATGCTACCTTCTTGCTTATGGGGTAGATATCGCTCGTGACGATATTCGTCTCCGCGCCGAGCAATTCGCCGCGCACCGCTATGGCCATGGCGACTTCCTCGAGAGCGGCGCTCCCCGCGCGTTCGCCGACACCGTTGATGGTACATTCGATCTGGTCCGCCCCCGCTTCTATCGCTGCGAGCGAATTGGCGGTGGCGAGCCCCAGGTCGTTATGGCAATGCACCGATATCTTCGCCTTCGCGATGTTCGGCACGCGCGAGCGTATCGCGCTTATTATCCTGATGTACTCAGCGGGTATCGTGTAGCCCACGGTGTCGGGGATGTTTATCGTGGTGGCTCCTGCGCCGATGGCGGCCTCGACTATTTCGCAGAGGAAATCGATGTTCGTCCGCGTGGCGTCCTCCGCCGAGAATTCCACGTCATCGACGAGGGATGCGGCATACCGTATCGAATCGACGGCGATCTTCATGACTTCCTCGCGCGTCTTCTTGAGCTTATGCTTCATGTGGATATCGCTCGTGGCGATGAACGTGTGTATGCGCCCGTGTGCGGCGTTCTTCAGTGCCTGACCGGCGCTGTCGATATCTGCTTTTACCGCACGCGCGAGCGCGCATATCGCCGGCCCCCGCACTTCCCTGGCGATGAGCTTGCATGCCTCGAACTGCACGGCGGACGATATGGGGAACCCCGCTTCGATGACATCGACCTTCATTTTTGCGAGCGAGAGGGCGATATCGAGCTTCTGCTCGGTGTTCATGGACGCCCCCGGTGCCTGCTCGCCGTCGCGCAAAGTCGTATCGAATATGATTATCTTTCTGGGCATAACTTCTCCTGTTCCTGTAAAAAATAGTTGATTGTCGAGGTGGAAAGGATATATCTCCCCTACGGGAGGATGCTGAGGAGACACCACCGATGCGTGGTGCCGGCACTGCTGGTAATGGTTATAAAATCGGTGTACATACCGCTCATCCTCAAAAAAAATGGCAAAAAAGCAAAGACGTTAAAACCTGGGAGGTCACGGCTTTACTTTTTTGCACTACCGACATAATGCAGCTACATCTTGTTTAGGGAGGAAGATATAACTGCAACCTGCATACCTAGTATAACAAATCCGGCAGCGTATGTCAATAGCGGAATTCGCCGCCGTCTGCCCGCGGAAAACGCCTTGACTTATTGTATTCTCCATACTAATATTGCCGTGCGCCGGTGATATGCCGGATGCGGGGAGAATCGCTATGGCAAAGTTCAAGCGTACCAAATATCTCATCAACCGCAAGATGCAGATGCGTATCATGCTCAATGTGTTCATCACGGTATTCGTGCTTACATCAATACTCTCGCTTTCCATCTATTATGTCGTCTATTCCCGCTTAAGCCAGGGTGTTTCCATGGGTAAGGACAAAATAGAGAATATCGACGGCGGCGAGGGCGCATCGGCGATAAACCGCGTCAAGCATATGGCAAAAGCCACGAAATTCCTCGATGTCACCAAGGACAATATGTATGTCGATATCATCAAGATATTCGCGCTTAATGTGATATTCTCGTTCATCGTTGTCGTCGTCTCGTTCCTGTTCATCTCCCATCGATTCGCGGGACCGGCATATCGGTTCGAACGCGCTTTTGAATCGTTGTCGGATGGCGATCTTGCAGGCACCATCAATCTGCGCAAGAACGATGAATTGCAGGATCTTTCGCTTAAGTTTAACGACATGCTTTCCGTGCTCAACGGGCGCATCGCTTCCGCGCAGAAAGCCGCGCACGACGGTGATAATAAAGCGGTGCTCGACGCGCTTGCGCAGTTCAAGACGAAGAAGTCGTAAGCAGACAGCCCGCTAAACAAGGGGTCATGACCCCTTGTTCTCATTCATATCTGCATCCATTCATCGAATGGCGTCAACTGTATTTCTATCGGATGGTATTTTCGCGATGATCTCCAGCGATAGCCTTCCGGCTAAAAACCGTGCACTTTCAGCTCCCTGACTACAGATACATAGAACGCCGGCGTGTCGAATCCCGATACGTTATTGCGGAATCCGTCATGCGCATGGAAGTGCGATACGCCTGTCCCGTTCAATTCTCCTTCAATGATGCCGCGGAACGTCCCCCATTGCGCCGATGCGGTCGATACGAGCCCGTCATTCGCCCCTTCGCGTGCGAGAATGATCGCATGCTGGAAAGCGAGGAGGAGATTGCATTCCGGGCGTTTCATCACGAACGCATGACTTTGATAGTAGACGAGCGGCGAATCGGGGCAGGTCCTGTTGAATTCCTTCATGTACGGTATTGAAAGCTCAACGGCTGCCTCGCGGACGTCGGGATCCTTGTCGCCGCTCAACGCCCCTGCGAGAGAGAATGTCAGCGCGGCGGCCGTGCCGAATGTCCGGTACTGCTCGAGCGCAAAGTCGGCAACGCTCGACCCGCAATGCGGTGTCGCTATCGTGGTGAGGCTCGCAACATACGGCGCCATACCGAGATGCGTGATGGCGTAGCGCGATTCGATACCGCCCTTCGACATGGCAATGAGATTCACCTTTGCGGTACCGGCAGCTTGCATCGCGGAGGATATCGAGCGCTTAATGATCATGGCATTGCCGGCATGCGATCGCCAGGCATCCTGCCCGCTGAAAAACACCAGCGCTCCCTCGGTGCGCAATCGTCCGGGTATGCGCCCCCAGTATGCGACGGCGGCGTCATCGTCGCGCGCGGAAACGCCGTGTACGAGGATGATGGGATATCGAGTACTGCAATTCGATACGACAAGCGGGCACAGTGCCGATGGGAATGCTGTTGCCGCGGCGAGAAGCGCGATGATGTATTTCATCCGTACCGTATACTGCTGCCGAATGGATATGTCACACCACATCGATCTTCTCCCGAAAACTTCCGGGCGTCGTATGGCAGAGCGATCTGAACGCCTTTACGAATGAAGCGCTGTCCGAGAATCCCGTGCGACGCGCGGCGGCGTGTACCGGACACCCCTCGGACAGGAGCTGTTTTGCAGCCTCCATGCGGCGCTGCATGATATACCGATGCGGCGTCGTATGCAGATGCTCGGTGAAGATACGAATGACGCTCGTGCGGTCCATGCCGATGATGCCCGCGAGATCGGTAAGGCCGATGCGGCTTTCCAGATGTGATCCGATGTATGTTTTCATCGCGCTTAATTTCCCGTACCGCTCATTTCCTGACGGCGTCGATTTTTTAACGGTTATCTTTCCGCGTTCCACTATATAGGATAACACCCCGAGCACGAATGTGGTTCGCGCTATTGCACTTTCGCCGTTCTGTACGACATCTGCGAATGAACGCCGAACAGCGCCTTCGCGTATATGCACCTGGTGCGGTATGACAAGACGCCCGGTAAATACGCCATTATCGCCCGTCGGCATGAAATGGCAGAGCGTGACCGTGATGTTGTGCGGCAGTACCTGCCGTATACTGACCGTTTCTCCGGGCGAGAAAACATAGAGCGTATTCGCATGTACCGGATACGTCGCCGTATCGATTCGTATCGTGCCGCGGCCGCGATGCACATACCAGAGGTCGTAATCGGGGAGCTTGAGATCGTTCACCTGCCATGTCGTTTCGCACACGTGATGGAGAGGATGTTTGACCGTATACGATGCGCCTGCAATGACAGCTTCGATGTCCATTAGGTGAATTTATCAGACAGCGCATTTTTTGCAACTATTTGACAACAGTATGCAACACGCCGACATCCGCACATCCGCCCCCGTGTGTAGTATTATCGCATGCAATAGTTCGGGAGGCGGCTCATGAGAAAGTATGTACTCACCGGCAGGGAACGCACCCTGTTGGCGCTTGATTTTAAGCCCATCGACCGTCCGCCGGTGGTCGGTGGTTTCGTGCGTCATCCGTCGTTCATAGCAGAGTCGGCAGGCGTTACCGTTGATGCCTTCTGGGAAGATAAGCGCAGCATTGCTTTCAGGGCATTTCGGAATGTCGGTGCTGATGTTGTGATCGGGCTCATACTGCCTGACAGATCGTCAAAGTCAGGCGCACAGCATGAGATAGTCCGGCAGGAAAAACATGCCACTCCCGAGGATGTTGTTGCCTTCATTCATACGCTTCCGGCACCATCTGAGGCGCGTCGTTCGGTCGATGTAGACGCAGCGTACCGGGAGTATCTGACGCTGTATGAAGAAGGGCAGTCACAGGCAGGCGACATGCTCTGGATACCCAATACATTTTCTTCCGTATGTCAGTTCCAGAACGAACCGCGTTTCGGCGCCGAGAATTATTACATGGCGCTGGCATTGTATCCGGAGGATATGAAACGGTTCTTCGAATGGTCGGGTGAGATCGCGTACCAGCGCAATGTGGGGATAGCGCGGGCTATTATCGAACATGATCTTCCGCGCGTGATGTGGCTCGGACAGGATGCCTGCGACAACAAGGGGCCGTATATTCGCCCGGATATCATGAACGATATCTATATCCGATACGTGAAGCGCTCGCTTCAACCGCTCAAGGATGCCGGCGTTACTATCATCTGGCATTCCGATGGGAATATCATGCCGATAGCTCAGTATCTCCTCGATGCCGGTATCGACGGATTTCAGGGACTGCAGGAAACGATAGATACCAAGGTCGACATTAGCGTCCTGTCGCAGATGACGACACAAAGCGGCCGCAAGCCTATCATCGTGGGGAGTGTTTCAAGCGTTACGACATTGCCGTTCGGCAGTCCCGACGATGTTCGCGCCGACGTCATGCGCTGCAGGAAACTCGCCGAGGAGCGCGGCGGGGGCTGGCTGATCAATTCATCGTCTTCCATAGGACCTGAGGTCCCGATCGATAATGTTCGTACGCTATTCCGTACCGCAGCCGCTTGACTTCCCTTGGTCTTGTATTATATTATAAACAAGTGTTTACCATATAAAACAAGAGGAAATCATGTACGAACCATTCGATTACGGTATTCCCGTGACGGACCTCCGGAACCGATATTCCAAACTGTATTCCGGGCTTATTTACGATGTGCTCGATGAGATGAAGATCCCCAATCAGGCGCTTGCAAATGACATCAAACCCCTCGATGACAAGTGGGTGCTTGCCGGGCCGGCGTACACGGTCAAAATGGAAAGCCGCCCTGATGTTGACACCAAACTCCGTGAATATCGACTGACCATGCTCGATCATATGCATCCGGGCATGGTGGAGATTCGCGACTGCTCGCATGACGAACAGGCGGCGCATTTCGGCGAACTTAATGCGAACATTATTCGTGCAAAGGGCTGTGTCGGGGCCGTGGTCGACGGCGGTTCGCGGGATTCGCGCTTTATCAAGGAAATGGATTTTCCCGTTTTCTGCCGCTATCGCAACCCCGTTGAGGCGCTCGGCAGATGCGTCGTCACCCGCGTGCTTGTCGATATCGTCATGCGCGGCGCACTGACGACAGGCGTGACCGTGCGCCCGTGGGATTATATCTTCGCCGACATGGACGGCGTCATCGTCATACCCCGCGAGATCACCAAAAATGTGCTCGAGCAGTGCGAGCATGAATTCGCCAAGGAAAGCGAATCGCGTACGCTCTATCGCGATCCGACGCTCTCTCCGCTGGATATTTATAAAAAGCTCGGTAAACTATAGAGCAGGGGGCTTTCCCCCACTACTTTTTATGGAGGAGACTATGGAAAAGATCGTCTTGCGGATGTTCAATACGGCAGCACTGGTATTCGTGTTCGCATCGTTCGTGTCGGCGCAATCGCTTGTATCCGGGCTGACCGATACGAATGTCGTTGTCAGTGTTCTGGAAAAGGAGGGACGGCGCATTGCCGACGTTCCATTGAAATTCAAGGACGTGCCATCGTCGCTTGCGGGGAAAACGCTTGTCATCGTATCCCGAGGGGACAGGCAGGCCGCGGGACAGGGGTTCCAATTCACGGTCACGAAGGAAGCAGTCGTATATCTTTTCGTCATGGAGCGCGGTAAGCCGAATGTGCCCGCCGAATGGAAGAAGACGGTCTTGAACGCGACATTCTATTATGACAAAACGATGGACTTTAAGGATTCGATATATACGAAGAAAATAGCCGCCGGCGAAAAGGTCATTGTCCCGGCGCATGATGGGTCTGATGGCAGCTCGTTCGGTGTGCCGCATTGCTGTGTTGTCGTCCCGAACGAATAAGCGGTGTATACACGGTCTCAATGCAATGGCACCCCTGCACATTGCGGGGCAGATGTTGAAGCGCAGTAACGAAATACGATCAAGGCAAGGAGCTTCAGTATGAAGATCACGGACATCAAATCACGCGTCGT
>ERZ1292625.4163-Hain-H41-01um-R1-4163-length-11012-cov-5_pt1 | contig 11012 bp, 16 predicted proteins | sample MGYA00564400_ERZ1292625 | MGnify/ENA primary metagenome ERZ1292625 (study PRJEB36523, sample SAMEA6512639) | groundwater metagenome | collected 2019-01-08 | study: AquaDiva: Metagenomics assemblies of 32 groundwater samples
AAAGACAAAGATAGATATTCTATAAGAATTAATTTACAAAAAAAGGATATAGCTCATTTAGAAAAATTCAAAAATTTCATAAATTCTAAAAATAAAATTTATCACAAAATGACACAATTTTCTAAAAATTCAAAGAAATTTGAAATTTGTTCAATTGTGATAGCCGGAAGAAAATTTGTAGAAAACTGTAAATCCTACGGAATTACACCAGCAAAAACTTATAATTTAACAATATTAAACGAAGAGTTATTAAATTCAAAGGATTTTTGGCGTGGCGTTATTGATGGAGATGGTTCTGTTATGATTAAAAGAAACATAAAAAAACAATATTATATCCCAAGAATAGTTTTGCTGAGTGCTTCTTTGAATTTTATTGAACAATTTCAAAATTATATAGAAAAATATGTTACACAATTAAAACACAAAATATTCATACGTAAACCTAAAGAAGAAAAGAATTGTAAAATGTACATCATTGATATAATAGGAAGATCAGCCTATCAAGTTATTGAATATCTTTATAAAGATGCTGAAATTTATTTGGACAGAAAACAAAATAAAGCAATTCAAATATTGCAGGATTATGCTTTAAAATATAAAAAATAAATATGTTATCACAACCCAAACTTTCCATTAATCCAAAAAAACAAGAATACTACCTATTAAGAGATTTTAATATTAAAATTTTAAACGAAGAGATAGTTGTGCCACAATTTTATAGTTTTGATGGTGCAAGTATACCTGCTGTTGCTTGGACAATCACTTACACGCCTTTTCATCCTCATGTAATGGTGTGCGCCTTAGTACACGATTTTTTATACGCTAATCACCAAGTTACAAAAGATGTTGCTGACAAGATTTTCCATCAGCTTTTATTGGATAATGGAGTGGGTAGCAAAACTGCCTATTTAATGTATATAGCTGTAAAATTTGGTGGTGGTAGTGCATATAAAAACAATGAAAAAGATATAGAATATCTGAAAGAGTTATATCATCAAACATTAGCAAGAACAGATGATATAGAAAAATATAAGTTTCCAAAAGATATAGATTATACGAAATAGAGATTAAAAAAATGAATAAAACAGAAATTAGAAATAAAATGAATTTAGTGACAGATTTTGCACCATTAATAGCACTAATAATAAATAGTGTGAACCACAAGTATCTAGTAAAAGATCCAAGAGAAATTTTTATTAAACAGGATAATACAAAAGAAGAATTCAAAAAAGAACTTAACTATAAAATTGCACAAACACAAAAAGATTATCATGGAGCTTATCTGTTGTATCAAGTTGATTTAACACAATATAATTATAATATTTTGATTGAAAATATTGAAATGTTAAAATCAGAAGGGATATTAGAAGATTGTCTATCCAGCATTAGTGAAACATATTCTGGTAATATACTTGAAAATGAAAATGGTTTTATTGGAAATATAAACTTGTTTAAGCTACCAAAAAAACATAAAATGTTAAGAACTATAACTAAAACAAAATCGTTTACTCACCAACACATAGGAAAGGGAATAGATGCATCAGATTTCCCGCTAAGATTAATAGAAAATATTTTAGATAAAAACTCGATTAAGGATGATGTTTATCTTGCTGTTTTACTTCAAGATGAGGTAATGAGTTTTATTTTGTTAGATCAGGAAAATTTTGAAATTCTTAATACTTCAATATTGAGATTGTTATGGGCAAGTTTTGAAAATCTCAAAACAGTAATTCATAATTTAGAATACCAAGCTTCTCAATTAGAAGAAAAATATAATCAAATCAAAAAAACTAACATGAAAAAATTTAGCGGTAATTTTGGAAAATTTGATGCACAAAAATGGTTCTGGCCTAGTGAAGAAGAAAGAGATATAATAACTCTTACAGATGCGAAAATAATGCAAGCTGTTAAGCGATCAAATCTATTTACTGATATGCTTGATATAGAAATAATCAATACAGAAATACAGGATAATATGCATAAGGTTAAAACTTTAATAAGTAATTAATATAAAAATGATTTCAAAAGAAAAAGAAAGTTTAATTTTAAAAAAATATATATTTGGCAATTCAATTAAAAAAATATACAAAGAAACAGGAATAAGTGATACTGCAATAAAGAGAGTTTTATTGGAAAATAATATCATTATAAGAAAACCAGTTGCAGATTTGAATATAAACAGTAATGCGTTTTCTGAACTGAATGAACAAGCTTCGTATTGGTTAGGTATGATTGCTACTGATGGTTCAGTTTCAAGAAGAAGAAAAATACAAAATAAATATTATGAAAGCTATAGTATTGAATTAGGGTTAGAATATTCGGATTTAGAACATATAGAAAAGTTTAAAGAATTCCTTAAATCCAACAAAAAAATTTATTATTCAACAAAGTTTAAACCAATCAAAGCAAATGGCACAACAACTATGGCAAAATTAATAATATATAATAAAAAACTTACGGAAGATTGTATCGGTTATGGTATAACTCCTAGAAAAACTTATACGTTAGAAATAAAAAATGATTATTTATTAAATTCAAAAGATTTTTGGAGAGGCGTAATTGACGGCGATGGTTCTATATGGTTTGATAAAAATCCAAAAGGAAATAGAAAAATATGCCCAAGAATAGAACTTGCCAGCGCATCCTATTCTTTTATTCTACAATTCAAAAAATATTGTGAAATAAAAATAAATAAATTAAATAATAAAATCACAAAAAATGCCAGAAGCAATAATTGGAAATATAAAATTAGTGGAAGCAAATGTATAGAGTTGATCAAAATATTATATCAAAATAGTGTTGTTTACTTGAAAAGAAAAAAAACATTATCAGAAAATATAATGAGTGGTGAGTATTTATCAAATGACAGAAAACAAAAATAAATCTGAAGAATTAAAGCAAGCGCTTGGAAAGCATAAAGGAGAAAAGCACCTTATTATAATACAAGACTCTGTTGATCCAGATAGCATTTCTTGCGCTCTTGCTCATCAGTTAATAGCTTCATCTTTTGATATAGAAAATCATATTATTTATAATGGAGTAATTTCGCATCCAGAAAACCTCGCATTGGTAAATTTATTAAATATAGATTTGATAAAATATAATAAAGAAATAGATCTGTCACAATATCAAGGTTGTACATTTGTAGATGGACAAGGCGGTACAAGTTCGTTAACTCCAAAACTAAAAGAATTAGGAATTAAAACCTATTTTTTGATAGATCATCATGAAAAAAGCAATTTGTTAAGTCCAGAATTTGCAGATATTCAAAAAGTTGGAGCTTGCGCTACTTTATATACAGAATATCTAGAGAATGGTATAATAGAAATAAATAAAGATTCTAATTTTGAAAAAGTAGCTACCGCATTATTACATGGAATAAGGAGTGATACTAATAATTTTTTAAATGCAGGTGAAAGGGATTATAAAGCCGCAGGTTATATATCTCGCTATGCTGATCTAGGTTTATTAAGTGAAATACTGAACATTAAAAAATCAAGACAGGCAATGGATACAATAAAAAAAGCACTAGAACATAAAAAGATTATTGATAATTATTCGATAAGTGGAGTAGAATATTTAAGATTTGATGACAGAGATAGCATCCCAATAAGTGCGGATTTTTTATTGAATGAAGAAAATGTGCATACTTCTATAGTATTTGGTATAATAATTAAAGATGATGGCAAAGAATATATAAATGGTTCATTTAGAACCTCTAATTTAACAATAAATGCAGATAAATTTATTAAAGAATGTTTCGGAAAAGATCCTAATAACTGTTATTACGGTGGTGCCAAGATTGGTTCAGGTGGTTTTGAAATACCAATTTCTTTTTTGTCAGGCTGTATTTCTGGTACAACTGATAGTGAGTTCATGAAATTAAAGTGGAAAACCTATGACCAAAAAATTACTCAATGTTTACTTAAGCATATTGGCGTAATTTTTAATACCAATGGAAATAGTGAATAAGGAAAATATTAATTTATGCACGTAGATAAAGATAATAATTTAGTTTTATCAGAAGAAGATAAAGAAAAAATCATCGCGGCTAAGAATACCTTTTTAGAACTAAACACTCTTATTAAACAAATAGAAGAATCTAAGGTAGATTTTTGCAATCTAAATACCAACTTGAAATCTATGAACCATAGAGGAGAGTATAATAGGGTTGGAGATTTGAAAATAAGTTTAGAAGATATATTTTGGGATATAACCGAAAATTTTGATAAAGGATTTTCTATTGATTATGTTGATTACTCAAGGTGTTATTGCTGTGCAGAATCCAGAAGTAGCTATATTTCTTTTGAACAATTAGATGATCCCTGTAATTGGAATTATTCGGGCGAATAGGAAAATTGACAATCATATTAAGGGCTATCTCTTGATAAGTAAAAACAATTTTCTAGTATTTTATTAAAAGCATTAAGATAAGAATCTGCTACTTCTAACTGTTCATCAATCTGTAAATGATAATTGTAGTTTAGCCCTTCATATAAATATTGATTATATTTTCTGTTAATCTCTTCATCAGATTCATGATATTGGTGATGTGTAGTGCTAATAGTTACAATATTTCCTTCAAGTGGAATGATAGTGTCTATCTCTTCACTAATGAAAATATTATTACCAGATATTTCAACTCTCTGACCATTTGAATCAACATAACTCAAAACTATAACGTTATTACTATTATTTAGATCATAAGTTGTTCTAAGCTGAAACTGAGTACCATTTATAGTTATTGTATCTCCTGGTGTTACAAAACTAGGATCAATAGTTATAATTTGAGTTAGAGGTATGCTTATAGTTTGAACTTGATTGATATTTCCAACATCAAAATGTGGTTCAAATCTAATTTTGAATTTATGAAATTCTTGAATTCCTCTACTAGATTGTTTGTTAAAACCATACTGCTGTTCGGTTATGTTTGAATTTTTATATAATTCAAACATCTCGTAAGGAAATACAAATCTATCTTCTTCTGCTAGAAAAATAAATCCTTCTTCTTCCTTAGTTAAACCGGTTTTTTCTACCAAATATAAATTACATATACCAGAATAGTTACTATAAAAATTTTCTAATCTAACAAATTCAAGCTCTATTTCTCGTTCTTTATTAGTTGTTTCATCTATTATATTTAACTTTAACTCTTCTTCTGATATATGTAGCTTACAAATAGATTTCTGTATCATTCTTTACTTTTAGATTTTTTCTTAACCTTAATAGCTGTTTCTGCTACTATTGAATTAAAGATTGCTTGCCAAAGAGATTTTTTGTCGCGGCCAGTTCTTGTTACTTCTCTAAAATAAGGATCTACATCATAAACTGCGCTTACAGCAACGCTCATTCTTGTTCCCCAATCGCCATTGGGAAATTGATATGCTGTTGATTCATACAAAATTCCTGTTCTGTGATCTGTCCAGAAAAATTGTCCATTTGTATCTGATAAGCATAACTCTTCTATATGTTCAGGAATCTCTACATGTTCATAGGTGTTAATCTTGGAAATAAATTCCTCTTTCTTCTTATCAAAAGTAAAATCAATTGTTGCACCAGATTTTACAATAGAATCTAGATTACTAGAAGCATAAGTAGATCCAGTTAAATAATGTGTATATTTAGCTTTATCACCAGAATATTTATCAGAATAACTAGTATACCCAAATTTCAAATCCTTTTCGGCATGTTTTAGGGCTTCTTCTATAAAAGGATGTTCACCATATCCAACATCTATTCCCTTTTTATTTGTTATGCAAACAACTCTTAAACCACCACCACTTCTAAATATATGAACTTTACCACCTTTTTTAAGAACATCTTCTGTTACATGTAAATTGCTTGTTCTTGTTAAATCAGGAAATAGCGCCCAAGTATGATTAAAATAATATTTTTCTTGACGCTTATAATAATCTTTCCAATATATTGCTGATTCATCTCCTCTTTTACTATATAAATCTTGAAGTTCTTGATTATCTCTATTACAACTTTCTATTATCTTATCTATTTTAGTAACTTCCCACCAAGCTAATATTAGTTCATCTGTTAGTATTTCAGGTTTCTTTATGTTATTTTTTTCATTTATTAAACTGAATGATTGCTGTGTTAAGGTGTTGTAAAACTCTATTTTCTCAATATCTGTTAATTTTTTTGTACTCATTTCTTTTAAAAATATAATTCCAAGATATATCTATTTTAATTAAAAAACAAGCAAGAATCAAGCCAAAACTCCAATTTATTTATTTTCTTTAGAAAAACTATTAATATAAATATACAAAATTCGGACAAGTACTATGTATTATATCTAATAATTGAGGTTAACTAAAAATGAAAAGAAAAATATTAATAGGAAATATATCTATAGATATGATAATAGCACTAACTTTATTTGGTGTGTTGTTTGCTTCATATTTAGGATTAGGACATGATTGGATAAGAGATATGGTTAACCTGATTTTAGGTACTATAATTGGAGCGCTAAAGGTGTCTCTAACGCACTCTGATACTAACAATGAGTTACTACCAGTTAAAAATGATAAGCTGCTAGAAACGGCAAAAGCTGAAGAATATGTAATAGATATTGAAGCTTTAGAAGATTCAGAAGAAACCAAAGAACAAAACAAGAAAAAAATTGAAGAAATCAAAAAATAATATTGAGTTAAAAAAGTTTGATATATTCTAGCGGTATTTTTGCTGTAAATCTTGTACTATCACCATAACCACAATGAATACAATAATAATCTATTTTACAATGTAATATATGTACATTGTGATAGTATGTTGTAACTTTCATATTATAAATACTGGTATCTCTAGTTGTTGTTTTGCATTCTGAAAATATTTCTTTGATTTTCACATTCTTATTTACAAAATCAAGATCAAGTTTTACATTATTATCTAATGTTCTAACCGTACAATGCCAACACATAAAATCGTGTATTACCTTGTATTCATTTGATTTATTATAAACTTCATTAATACCAAAAGCAGTATTTTTATCTAGTAAATAATACTTATTAACTTTTGGTATTAACGATAATTGCCTGATCACAGATTAGAAAGGTAGGTAATTTTCTTCTAGAAGTAAACCTTCTATGAAAAATCTTTGTATTTTTTTATGAAATAAATTATATACAGGTATACTACGCTGCCAAGCTACTTTAATAGCTACTTGTGTTCCACCAACAGGTTCACCATTGGGTGTCCAAGCTATTACACAACTTGTAGGAGAATCTAATTGCTCACCTAAAACTTGTTGTGAATTTCTACCTAACAATTTGCGAGCATGAGCATTGCAGTTTGCCCAATGTTCGGGAGCTAAAACAGATTGTGTTACTTCCTGTGCTTCTGGCGTACAATCTTTAACTCCTAAAGCTAAAATATAACCATTTTCTTTTGAAGCTCCTGCTAATTCTGCTCCTGTTCTAAAATCATAATCACAACCAGCAGCATCGCCTGTTCTTAATTTCATATCAAATTTTTTAAGAACATAAGCTATTTTTTGTATTAACATACCAATTTCTTCTGGACGATCTCTTGAACCAACACCAGTATAAAACTCGTTTACAAAATTTTTCCTGATAAAATCTAATACTATAATTTCTTTTTCAGTCAAAATAATTCTCCTTATTTATTGAGATATTAAAATGGTTGATCTTCAATGTTTATTAATTTACTTTTTTTGGGTAAATCTAAATAGTAATCATATTTTTTCTCAAAGCTATCTTTTATTTCTTCTAATATCTCTAAGAGAGATACTACTACTTTCTTATCAAAAAATACAAAATAACTTTGTTTATGAGAAACATAACTGGTTTTGAATGAGGATTGCGATTTATCTAAAAGTATCTTATAGTTTCCGTAAAGTTCATTTAGATACGTATTGGAAAAATTGCTTGTGGCACTCAAATCTGAAACTAAATCTATCAATGGTTCGATTAGATTTTCTAACTGTACAACGTTTAGTATAAGTATAGAAAACAGATAGGAATTCCTTAAGCATATTTTTTGACTTTCTGCTGTCTTATCTCCATCATATACAGCAGCAGCTAAACATTTCACATCTAAAAAATATTCTCCTGATGTATGAGTGTCATGCAGTATATCATTCAAAATACATTTTATAAGATCAAATTTTTCATGTATATCTCTTAATATAGTTATATAATCTACAGAAGTTATACTCATAAATCTCCTTATTTTGAAGCTAATTTTCTAGGTTTGATCTTACCTATTTTACCTAAATTATAAATTATGATGTAGTTGAATAGTTGATTATATTTATTCATAGCCACATCAAGTAAGTTACTAATATTATCCATATAGACCGCAATATTAGAATTTAATTTACTGAAATTGTATTCAATATTACGATCTCTATATTCAAGCTGATTTAGATTAAGAAAATATTCTATATGCTCATTGCTTAAATATAAATCATCATTATAATATGAAAAATCTTGATCGAACTCATTAAAAATTTCCTGATGTACCAATCTTATATTATTAATTATATTAACTCTTAAAGCAAATGAGGATTCTTGGAATAGGTTGTTATCCAATAAATCCCTATCATATAATAATATAGAAGCACACAGGGTATCAGTAGCTTTCACGAATTCTAAGAAGCTATTGGTTTTGGCTATTATAGTGAAAAAACTATCAGAAACAAGAGAAAAACCATAAAAAATATCATATATGGAAACAATTGTTTCCTGAAGAGAAGTTATGACATTATTAGAAATAAATTTATTCTTTTTATTATATGAAAAATACAATAATAAAAAATGAAATATCTTTAATTCTGATTTATCATAATCTATAAAATTATTTTTACCAAAAACTTTTCCATCAGAAACTAAAACTGGCACTATATTAGACCAGTTTATATTCAAATTATGTTTTGGATTTAACATCACTTTGAATAAAGTTTTGTTTTTTAGATTAATATCAAATACTTCTGAATTATTATCTTTCCAGAACTGTTCTTGACAAAGATTGATTTTATCTATAAAAATAATCAATTCAGAAATATCGTTTATATATTGATTTTTACAAACATCAACACATAAAACACCAAACATATCAGCTAATGTATCAGAAATTACTTTTTGAATTTTAGATTGTGCCAATCTATTTTTCCTTTCTTTCTAAAATACCTATTATATGTGGTTCTTCTTTCATTATCGCGTATGATTTGCCATCGTTTAATCTTAATAGATTTCTCACAGAATCATCTATGTCTTTTTTGTGATTTTCAAATAAAACGTAATCGCCAACTCTTACTGTCATAGGTAGAATCACTCCCGTTCTTGGATGTTTTCTACCTTCACCAACTGCTCTAACATAACCTTCATTAGTTCTACCATTATTTTCAGGATTTTTAACGATCACAAATCCCCCTCTGTTTGGAGCATATTCATCATTTACTGTCCTTTCTACTAAAACACTTTCGCCTAACAATTTTATATTCATATTAGCTAAAAACTTCCCCATCGATTAAATTATTATTAAATTTATTTTGTGCAATTTCGTTAATTATCTCATAAATTTCACTTTTACACAAATTTCTTTTACATCGAATTCTATCTATTTTATCTTTTATTCTGAATTTAGAATAATCAATACTAATAGTGATCGTCGCAACCTCATCATAACGAACTGAAATTTCTTCAATTACATCCTGTTCTCTATCATGCATAGATGGAAATATATTAACCACTAACTCCCCAATTTCTTGCCACAATAGAGAGATATAGAAGGTATTTCTTAAATTATAATAATCACACAAGCATAATATATTTGCTATTATATCTATTACTTCTGGTTTGAAATTAAAGTAGGTAGACTGAGTTAGATTTTGCCTCAAAACAAAATTGATAAAATTCTTTTTTATTAGAGCTTGCTCATTTTTAATCTTATTTTCCATTAATCCATTCATCATCTGCCTGAATATTACTATCGTACAACACCAACTCCATCTTAGATTTAGGTTCAGATCTTAGATGAGTTTGTAAGATTTTTGTAGATCTTAATTTCTCTTTATGAACACCAAGCATTAATTCATGATATTTCCTATTACCGCCAAATAATCTTGCTGTAGAGTATATTTTTTTATCTGTAAAAGATAAGTAAATGGACTTTTCTTTTAATTCTTGTTCTTCTAACCCATAATGCCTAAATTCAAAATCTAATACATCATTCATTTCTATAAATTGAAATTTATCTATATTGCTTTTGATTGGAACTTCTACTTTACTTCTTATTATTTCAGAATCATCTCCTAAACATCCCATTAGGTATAACATAAAACCCTCTACTGCATTTTCTAACTCGCTCAATGGAAATTTAACATTAGTGGTGTACATGGTATGGGAAATAGATCCATCTTTTTTCAAGAAGATAACATTTTTATCAAATCTTATATACCTATTGTTGTTATATTTTTCGCAATAATCACCACCAACGTACATACCTGGGGGAAGATCTTTTTTATGTTTTACCGTAAAATGAAACTCCATATTATATCTTTTTTCTTCCATAGAAAATCCTTTCTTAAATTATTTATTCTACTATAATTATGGGAATATTACGATCTTGCTCTACTCCACATGCGGAAGAGTGACCACCAATTTTCATTTCTTTTCCAACTTCTAATAAATTAAAACCTTTTTTACTTCTAAAGCTCCACTGTCTTTTACCATCACTTCTATTGAAATAACAAGCTGCAAAAGGTGTGTTATGTCTAATATATAATGTTTCAGCTACTTCTGAACACATTACTGAATTGTTATATACTGGTATTCTATAGCCTAATAAATTTATAAAATGTACTTTTTGTAGAATTTCCTCAATTAAGGTTTCATTATATTCTAAAATAAAATCTGCTTTATTATTTAGCATCAAACTAAGATAAGCATATCCTTGATCTATTACAATAAAATTTTTATCATTTTTGAATTCTATAATAACAAAAGATTTCCATCAAATTAATTAGTGCTTTAAAAGCGTCA
>ERZ1292625.4165-Hain-H41-01um-R1-4165-length-11010-cov-5_pt1 | contig 11010 bp, 8 predicted proteins | sample MGYA00564400_ERZ1292625 | MGnify/ENA primary metagenome ERZ1292625 (study PRJEB36523, sample SAMEA6512639) | groundwater metagenome | collected 2019-01-08 | study: AquaDiva: Metagenomics assemblies of 32 groundwater samples
AGGTGGCCAGCTTGCAGTTTCTGGTCGGCAAGGCGATGGGCAAGCTGAAGGGGCGAGGGAACCCCGAGACGCTCAAGAAGCTTTTCACCGAGGCATTGACAAAGTAGGGTATCGTGGCGCACCATATCGATAGCGTTTCTAGTCGGTAGGGCCACGAAAGGAGGCGCCTTGTGCGCGAAGTCGTTGCCTTGTTCTTCGTTTTGTTGCAGGCCAGCATAGACATCTGGTATTGCCGACAGATCGTTCGCGGCAAGATTGCTCCCGCCCTCACCACCTGGTTGCTCTTTTTCGTGGGCACCAGCGCGAGCTTGGGCAGTTACGTCGCTCGTGGACGATGGAGTTTGGTGAGCGGAGTCGGAAATACCTTCGATGTTTTCGGCACGTTCGTGATCGCCGCGGTCCTTATCTTCTCGGGGCACCGCAAAGTAAGGCGGTTCGACATCTGGTGCCTCTCTGCGGCCGGTGTCCTGCTCTTCGTCTGGGCGGTGGCGCATCAGCACCTCATCGTGAACCTCAGCATGCAGGCGCTCATGGTCGTGGCCTACGGCCCAACCCTGGGGAAGCTGTGGCGCGCGGACGAAAACACGGAAGATGTCTGGTTTTGGGTCGTGTGCTTCGCCGCGTCGGTGCTCGCGGCCTATCCGCCGCTTGCCGCTCGCGACGCGCTTCAGAGCGTTTATGCCCTACGGGCGGTCGTTTGTACCGCCGTGGTCATCGCGCTTTCTGTGCGTCTGCAGTTCCATTCGAGAAAGGGGGTTCGCGCTTAATGCCGGGCCCCCTTTAGTGCTTTTTAATAAGCTTTAACGCTTCTCCTTCGGTTTTTATCCAGCGGATGTCTTTGTCGCGTTTGAACCAGGTCATTTGGCGTTTGGCGTAACGCCAGAGTTCGGTTTGGAGCTTTGCGGTCATCTCGTCATGCGTCATTAGTCCGCGCAGATAGCGTGCGACGTAGCGATATTCGAGGCCCAGCTCATTGAGCCGTTTCCATGAAAGTCCCTGGGCGTGGAGCTTCTCCGTTTCGGCGGTAAGGCCGCGCCGCAGGTCGTGCGCGAGACGTCTATTGATCCGCCCTCGGAGAACTTCGCTTCCGGGAAAGAGGCCGATCTTGAGCACGATAACCGGTGGCTTATAACTTATAACTTTTAACTTCGGTACGGGTCGGCCTGTCGTGAGTACGATCTCGAGCGCGCGCACGAGGCGGCGCGGGTTGTGACGGTCGATGGCGTTCGCGCGGCGGGGGTCGAGTTTTTTGAGGCGCGTGAAAAGCTCTGCAGGAGAAAGTTTTTCGAGCTTGGCGCGGAGGCGCGGGTCGGGCGGTACATCCGGCAGGGGAGCGGCGCCGAGCACCGCGTCGATATATTGGCCGGTGCCGCCGCAGATAATCGGAAGTTTGCCGCGCCGGAGAATATCTTGTATCGCGTGCCGAGCGAGTATTTGGTATCGAGCTACGGAAAATATTCGCCGAGGCGAAGCGACGCTAAGGAGGTGGTGGCGAACACCCTCGTGAAAATACGTGTCGCTTTTCGTCCGTCGCTTATCCCGTACTACTTTTGCGGTGCCAATATCTAGGCCGCGGTACACCTGCCGGGAATCGGCGGAGATAACCTCGCCGTCCAGCTTCTTAGCGAGGCGCACGGCGAGAGCGGATTTTCCCGAGGCGGTCGGGCCAAGGATAACGATGATGGATGGTTTTGACAGTTTGGTCATGGGAGCGGTAGGTTTATCCTAGTTGCTCCACGGTGGAGCGTGCAAGGAGGGGAGCCATGTTCGGTCGAGGCGTCGTCGTTCTTCTCGTCGTCGTTCTCGTGATCCTGCTTTGCCCGCGCCGGGTCGTGGATCTCTTTCGGCTGTTTTGACATTCGGCGTGCGTTGGCAGTATGTTTACTCTAGTTGCCCAGTTCTGGGCAAGAAGGGAGGTAGGTGAGATGCTGCAACAGGCATTCGCGTTTCTCGCGAGCTACTGGATGTGGCTCGTCGTGGCCGTGGCCGTTGTCGGCGGGCCGTACCTGGTCGCTCGCCGTCGTCGGCGTGGCCTCGAGATCGTCTCCATCTTCAACAACCCGGCTCCCCCCCAGCGGCGGTAGAGCCAATCACATCAGACAGGCCTCGTGTTATGCACGAGGCCTGCGGAATTTTTAGAGGGCCCTTTCTTCGATCTCCTTGAGCAGTTTGTCGCGGAGCGCATCGAGAGCGAGCTCGCCTTCTTGCCCGCGCTGGTAGTGGCGCACAGACACGGCCTTCGCCGCCTCTTCTTTTTCACCGACCACGAGAATATACGGCACTTTCATTTTTTCCGCTTCGCGCACGCGCTTGCCGAGGGTTTCGTCGGCGGGGGAGAGTTCGGCACGGATGTCGTCTTCGAGGAGCGCGTCAAGAACGATATTCGCGTAACCTTCGAATTTTTCGCTGACTGGGATGACCACGGCCTGAAGAGGCGCGCACCAGAGCGGGAAGGCGCCGGCGAGGTGTTCGATAAGCACCGAGAGGAAGCGTTCGATCGAGCCCATGATAGCGGCATGGATCATGACGATGCGCTCTTTCTCGCCCCTCTCGTTCGTGCAGGTAAGATCGAAGCGTTCCGGCATGTTCATGTCGAGCTGGATGGTGGCCACCTGCCACTCGCGGCCGATGGCATCTTTGGCCATGAAGTCGAGCTTCGGGCCGTAGAAGGCCGCCTCGCCAACCCCTTCGAACCACTCGATATTTTTTTCGGTGACGATCTCGCGCAGAATGCCCTCGGCCACCGCCCAGCCGTTTTTGTCGCCGAGATATTTCTCGGGGTGCTCTGGGTCGTGGAGCGAGAGGCGGACGCGCAGGTTAAAGCCGAACTTCGGGTAGAACTCGTGGACGATGTCCCAGATTTTCAAAAACTCTTCTTTCGCTTGGCTCATGCGGCAGAAGACGTGAGCGTCGTCTTGGGCAAAAGCACGCACGCGCGAAAGACCGGCAAGCTCGCCGGACTGCTCGTCGCGGTAGCAGGTCGTGGTATTGGCGTAACGCTGGGGGAGTTCGCGGTAACTCCAGGGCCGGCGCGCGTAGATCTGCGTGTGGTGCGGGCAGTTCATCGGCTTCATGGCGAACTCGTGGCCTTCGCGGGTGGTGATACGGAAGAGTTCATCCTTAAATTTTTCCCAGTGACCGCTTTTTTCGTAGAGATCTTTTTTGGTGATATGCGGGATTTCGACTTTCAGATAGCCGCGCTTTTTCCGCAGCTCCCAGACGAAATCGTCGAGCATGTTGCGGAGAATGGTGCCGCGCGGCGTCCAGAGCGGGAGTCCCGAACCGACGAGATCGGAGAAAGTGAAAAGATCAAGCGCCGGGCCGAGAATTTTGTGGTCGCGCTTCTTGGCTTCTTCGAGCATTTTCCGATGTGCATCAAGGTCGGCTTTGGACCCAAAAGCGAGGCCATAGATACGGACGAGCTGGGCGTTCTTTTCGTTGCCCCGCCAGTAGGCGCCGGCGAGGTGGGTGAGCGCGAAGGCATCGGCCGGAATCGTCTTGGTATTTTCCACGTGTCCGCCACGGCAGAGGTCCTCGAAAATATCGCCGGTTTTGTAGATGGTGAGCGTACGGCCTTCCCCGGCATATTCTTCAATGAGGTCGAGCTTGAAGGGCTGATGGGCGAAGAGTTTTTTTGCCTCATCGGGCGTTACCTCGCGACCGGTGAAGGGCAATCCGGCGGCGGCGAATTGGCGCATCGATTTCTCGAGCTCCGGAAGGACATCATCGCTAACCGGCTCGGGAAACTCGAAGTCGTAGTAGAACCCGTTTTCGATGACCGGGCCGATGCCGAGCTTCGTGCTCGGGTATTTCTTAAGGACCGCGGCGGCTAAGAGGTGTGCCAGGGAGTGGCGGATCGGTTCGAGGTTCGAAGTTAGAGGTTCGTTTGGCATGGAAGTGGTGATTAGTTGTTATTATGGCCTACTCGTTGATTTTTCGGAAGGTGGGCGGAAAAAGCGAAACCCCCTTTAGGTGAAGGGGGTTTCATGGGGCACAAGGGATTCGGCTTACGCACCAGGAGACCACCTCCACCGGAGGGTGTCGGTCGTCGTAGTGGTCGTAAATCGCGCTGATTTCACGGGGTTACAGGGCCATGGTACCACCTGCGTCCGGGAAGGCAAGCGGGTCGGCTTTTTATTCTCTGCTCGGTTGGTACAATTATAGGGGTATTTGACCTTGCGTTATTTACCTTTCATTAAATATCTAAAAATTAAAAAATGTTTAAAAAATCATTCACTGGCGCCACTCTTGCAATCATTTCTCTTTCGCTTGTCCTCGGTCCGGTGGCGCCTGTCTTCGCGCAGGTCGCGCCCCCGGCGGGACTCGTTGCTTCATATTCCTTCTACGAAGGAACGGGGACGATAACTGCTGATCAATCCGGCAACTCCATTACCGGCACTCTGATGAACGGCCCCGTCTGGACGGTCGGCAAGAACGGCGGGGGATTGTCGTTCGATGGTGTAAACGACTATGTGAATTTGGGCAGTCCCGCCGGATTGCAGATGACCGGAAGCATGACCGTCTCAGCCTGGGTCTATGAGACGGGGAATGTCGCCGACGACGGCGATATCGTTTCAAAGTCCCATTGGCAATTCAAATCCAGTCCCGACACCGGTGTTCGCACTTACGCCATTACTATCACAAACTCTGCCGGTGCCTGGGTGCAAAGATACAGCAACACCGTGCGTGCTTTGAATACTTGGTATTACGTTACGGGCGTTTACAATGCTGCGGCGCAAACGCTGGACATATACGTGAACGGCGCGCTCGACAACGGAGCGCTCTCCGGCACGGTTCTTTCTGTGCAACAGAACGGCGCCGATCTCGTGAATATCGGCAGGCGGCCGAGCGGTGGATTCAATATTCAGGGGACCATTGACGATGTTCGCATCTACAACCGCGCTCTTTCCGGCTCGGAAATCGCCGCCGACATGGCGACTCCCGTCGGCGGCACATTTGTTCCCGATACGACCGCCCCGGCTATCTCCGCCATTGCGGCATCCGGCATTACCCAATCCGGTGCCACTATCAGCTGGACCACCAATGAGGGCGCGACGACCCAGGTCGACTATGGCCTTACAGCCGCGTACGGTTCGCAGACGACCCTCGACTCCTCGCCAACGACAGGTCACAGCGCGATTATCTCCGGTCTTGCATCCAGCACTGCCTATCATTATCGTGTTCGTTCAAGCGACGCGGCGGGCAATGAAGCGATATCCGGCGACAATATTCTAACGACCGTTACCGCCGACACCCAAGCGCCATCCATTCCCGCCGGCCTTACCGCCACGAGCATTTCATCTTCTCAGATTAATCTGTCCTGGGCCGCCTCGACCGACAACGTGGGTGTCGCGGGTTACCGCGTCTATCGCGGCGGGACGCAGATCGCCACCTCGACAACAAATTCGTATGCCAATACCGGCCTTACCGCTTCAACTACTTACACCTACACGGTGGCGGCTTATGACGCGGCGGGGAATGCTTCGGCGCAGTCGGCATCGGCCTCGGCAACGACCCCTTCTTCCATCCCGAGCGGCGACCTTATCCCCGCCGACCGGGCGACCACCTGGAATCCGGGCCTAAACGCCGTGGGTGGTATTCCGAATCGAACGACTATTTGCGCAACCCTTTCTCCGCGGGGCGGCACTCTTGATGACGCTACGGCTATTCAGACGGCTATTGATGCTTGTCCCGTGGGCCAGGTGGTTCAACTCTCGGCGGGAACTTTCAGGATAACCAATGGTCCGGTCGTGTTGAATAAGGGAGTAACTCTTCGCGGCCAGAGTCCAGCGCAAACGCGACTCGTGGCCACTACGGGCTTGGTGGTTGCCATTGGCGGGCCGTACTACTCCTATGGACAGTCGGTCAATCTTGCCACTAACGTGGTGAAGGGAAGTTATACGGTTACACTCGCCAGTAATCCTGGGTTATCGGTTGGTGAGGTCGTGCTCATTGATCAGCTCACTGACCCAGCCATCACGACCTGGGGCGCACACTGCCCTCTGAATGACGACTGTCGGACGTGGCGCACGCGCGTTAACCGGCCGCTAACCCAGCTCATGGAAGTTGCCTCGGTAAGTGGAAACACAGTGACGTTTGTCACGCCATTCCACATCGGCTTTTCGACTTCATACGGCGCTCAACTAACTCGTTTTCCAGCGGGGACGCTCGTTAAATATGCTGGCGTTGAAGATCTCTATATCCGTGGCGGAACGAGCGGCAATATAAGAATGATCTATGCCGCTTACAGCTGGATCAAAGGAGTGGAGTCTGATTTTCACATCGATCACAGCGTCGACCTGATAAAGGCCTATCGCTCTGTTGTTCGTGATTCTTATGTCCACAGCGCCCAAAATCCAACTCCGGGCGGAGGAGCATACGGAATTGCGATTTCGGAAGCGTCATCAGACAACTTGATTGAAAATAATATTGTCTGGAACATGAATAAAGTTATGGTGATGGAGGCTTCCGGCGGCGGAAACGTCATCGCCTACAACTACATGGAAGACGGCTGGATAAATGGCACGCCAGCTTGGGTGGAGACAGGGCTCAATGCCGCGCACATGGCCACGGGCCACTACGAACTTTTCGAGGGCAACCAGTCGTTCAATATGGATAGCGATAACACCTGGGGTAACGCTATTTATATTACTGGTTTTCGTAACCACTTAACTGGCGCGCGCCGTAGCATTTCTCCGGTAAATGCCACAAACGTAGATGCTCGTCGCGCCATTGGCGTCATGGAGGGGCACTGGTGGTACACCATCATCGGTAATGTTTTAGGAACGCCCACTCAAAGCGCCGCCCCATACTCCGGATTTACCTACGAGTGGTCTAGTCCCAGTCAGAATGTTGATAACCCCGTGCCAATGTGGCGTTTGGGATGGGACCCGGAAAATGCGGGAACGGTGGACAACAAAGTTCTCACCACTCTCATTCGCGGCGGGAACTTCGACTACTTCACAAACACTGTTCGCTGGGAAAACGTTTCCCAGCAAGCGATTCCCAGCTCGCTCTACTTGAGTTCGAAACCAAGTTTCTTTGGAAGCTACACCTGGCCATGGGTAGATGCGACTGGCGGCACTAAGACCTACACCTTGCCGGCACGGGCGCGTTTTGACGCTGGCACACCGTTCGCTCCACCGCCTGGTGGCGGCGGCGGAGGCGACACCACCGCCCCGACCGTGAGCATTTCTGCTCCCGCCACCGGCGCCACCGTCTCCTCGACCATTACCGTTTCGGCCACCGCCTCCGACAATGTGGGCGTCGCGGGCGTGCAGTTCAAGCTTGACGGCGCGAACCTCGGTGCGGAGGACACCTCATCCCCGTACGGCATTTCGTGGAACACCGCCTCTTCGACGAATGCCTCGCACGCACTTTCCGCCGTCGCCCGTGACGCGGCCGGAAATGCCGGCACGGCAACGAACGTGACCGTGACGACATCAAACACCCAAACTCTTTCTCTGGCGATCGTTCCATCTCCAACCTCTGGCGCGGCGCCCTTGACCGTTTCTTTGACCGCCACCGTTTCGGGTACCGCCCAGGGCTCCATGAACTACACGCTGTACTGCAACAGAAGCGACACGGGCACGAACGTAACGACGCCTTACGACGGCAAACTGGACGGTACGACCACGAATCCATACACCGCCGCTAATCTTTGCGCGTACTCGACCTAGGGCACATACACCGCGAAGGTAATCGTCGAGCGCGGCACGGCCCCGGCGGCTGAAGCTCGGGCGACCATCACGGTCTCCGCCCCCGCCGACACCACTCCGCCCGTGATCTCGGCGGTCGCCACATCCGGCATCACCCAGACCGGCGCCACCATCACCTGGACGACGAATGAGAGCGCGACGACCCAGGTCGACTACGGCCTCACCACCGCGTACGGTTCGCAGACAACCCTCAATTCTTCTTTCGTCGCAAGCCACAGCGCCGCTCTTTCCGGGCTCTCGGCCGGAACAACATACCATTATCGCGTTCGTTCCCGAGATGCGGCGGGAAATGAATCCGCCTCCCTCGACTTCACGCTTCAAACCACCACTCCCGTCGTGACCGACACGACTGCTCCCGCCGAGATCACTTCTCTTGCGATTGGAACGCCCAGTCAGACCTCGCTCGTCCTCACTTGGACGGCGCCTGGCGATGACGGCGCGACGGGACAGGCGGCAAGCTACGCCGCGAGATACTCTTCGGCCGCTCCGGGGGGAAGTGCCACTGCCTGGTGGAACGCCGCCATTGCTTTGACGAGCGTTTCTAGCCCCAAAACATCCGGAAGCGCCGAAGCATACACCGCGGTCGGCCTCTCGCCCGGCACCACCTATTACTTCTCCGTGCGGGCCGCGGATGAAGCCGGCAACATGTCATCCGTCAGCGCGGCAAGCATCAAGTCGGGCACGACTGCGGCGCAAGCCGTCACGCCGCCATCCGGCGGGGGAGGCGGCGGAGGCGGTGGGTCTACGGCGGACACGACCCCACCTCCACCGGTTACGGGCGTCGTTGTCTCGGCCGCGAACGGCCAGGTCGCGCTTGCCTGGGAGAATCCCGTGAGCACTGATTACGTGCGCACCCGCATTGTCCGCAAGGAGGGGAGCGCACCGACGAGTCCTACTGATGGCACGGTCGTCTATGAAGGCACAAGCGAAGTGTTCGTTGACACCAATCTTACGAACGGCAAAGAGTACCGCTATGCCATCTACACTCTCGACCGCGTGCCGAACTATTCCACCGCGCTTCAATATGGCGTGACCCCGCTTTCGGGAAACAGCGGTTTCACTCTCGCGATCGCCAAGACATCTTCCGGGCAGAAGGTCTATGTGCTCGTTACGAAGACACTCTCGACCGGCACGAGCGGCGAGGAGGTGCTCTCCCTGCAGTACGTCCTGATCGCGAAGAAATATCTGAATCGTACTGACCCAGAGAACTCATTCGACGCGGCAACCCGCGAGGCCCTGCGGAAGTTTCAGTGCGCTGAAAAGATCTCCTGTGCGGGCGACGAGGCCTCGACCGGCTATGGCCTCGCGGGTCCGAAGACGAGGGCCCGCGTGAATCAACTCCTCAAAGATCTTGGCGCGACCGGAACGCCTCTCGCCCTCATCGGCACCTTCACGCGCAGTCTCAAGGTGGGCGACCGCGGAGCAGACGTGAAGATGCTGCAGCAGTTCCTGAATGCGAGAGGATTCACGATCTCTCTTGCCGGTCCGGGAGCCAAGGGACAGGAGACCGAATATTTCGGTCCGGCGACTGCCGCCGCCATCACGAAGCTTCAAGAGGCCTATGCCAAAGAGATTCTCGTTCCGGCGGGACTCACGAGGGGCACGGGGTACTTCGGGCCAGGGACGATAAGGCAGGTACTGAAGCTTAGGGGGGAGTAGTGCCTAGTAAGGAGTAGATAAGCAAAAACCGGTCGCCTCGGGCGACCGGTTTTTTGTACTATGCGCAAACACAGCCTATATATAGACGCTTAATGTGGCGCTAAGACATCGCGGCGAATTTGACTTTGCTCTATTTGTATGCTATAATTAAAAATGGAAACTTGAAGGAGGTTTCGATGAGGAAGAATGAATGGCTCCTGCTGTTCTCTATCGTTTCTTTTTCGGGCGTCGGTTTCCTTTTCGGGTTCGGCTACGGCCAAAAAGCTGGACTCGCCAGGGGCTTCGGCGCGGGCCGTCAAGTTGGGCTCGAAGACGCTCTCGGCCGGCCGACTGCGGTCTCTCGTATCGGCCGTGACGAGCAGCTAACCGCGGAGTCCTGTTTTGGGAGTGAAGTTGACTCCTGGTTCTGCTCGCGGTGCATCATGAGGGACCAAAGCGGTGGATATAGGTTTTTCTCTTTCTCTGGTGCGGTGCCAGTGAAGGCCGGGGACTCCATCGTCGTGAAGAGGGGGGGCGGCATCCAGGCCCTCCTGAACGGCGAGCCCGTCGACCTCTACTAATCGGGGCGCCATGCCCCGATCATCTCCGACCCCCGCGCGCTCCATGCGCGCGGGGGTTCGTTACTTTCTTGGGGACTTTTTCAAAAGGGCCGGTAATGAGGTATTATGGACGGTATGATCGACGTTAAACTGCTCCGCGAGGAGCCGGAACGGGTCCGGGAAGCTATCAGGTTAAAGAACGGCGACCAAAAACTCGTCGACGAATTTCTCGCCGCCGATGAACCCTGGCGGGCCTTGACCCAAGAGATCGAGGCGCTTCGCGCCGAGCAGAAAGCGCTTTCCGAGAAGCGCGACATTAATGCCGCGAAAACCAACAAAGAAAAGATCAAAATAAAAGAAGAGGATCTTGCCTCGCTCGAAGTGAAGCGCCGGATGATCTGGCTCAAGATCCCGAACCTGCCTTCCGAGGATACGCCTCCGGGGAAGGGCGAAGGCGAGAACAAGGTGCTTCGCTCGGTCGGTGAGCCGCGGAAATTTGATTTTGAGCCCAAAGACCATGTGGCGCTGGGCGAGGCGCTGGGTCTCATTGACACCGAAACAGCGAGCAAGGTTTCGGGAGCGCGCTTCGCCTATATTAAGGGCGACCTGGTGCGGCTTGAATTCGCGCTTATCCAGTACGCGCTCGAAATTCTCGACAATCCCAAGGTTCTGCAGTCGATCGCCGAAGGCGTGAAGCCGGGCTATACCGGCAAGACATTTATGCCCGTTGCGCCGCCGGTCATGATTCGTCCGGAGGTTTTTGAACGCATGGCGCGCCTGGAGCCCAAGGAAGAGCGCTACCACATTCCAAGCGACGACCTCTATCTCGTGGGGAGCGCCGAGCACACCTTGGGGCCGATGCACATGGACGAAACGATTCCCGAAAGCGAGTTGCCACTCCGTTACGTTGGTTTTTCGACGAGCTTCCGGCGCGAGGCGGGGAGCTACGGCAAGGATATGAAGGGCATCTTGCGCCTCCATCAGTTCGATAAGGTGGAGATGGAGTCCTTTACGACGCCCGAAGATTCGATAACCGAACAAGATTTCTTCGTGGCCATTCAGGAGTATCTGATGTGGACGCTTGAACTGCCGTA
>ERZ1292625.4169-Hain-H41-01um-R1-4169-length-11001-cov-13_pt1 | contig 11001 bp, 13 predicted proteins | sample MGYA00564400_ERZ1292625 | MGnify/ENA primary metagenome ERZ1292625 (study PRJEB36523, sample SAMEA6512639) | groundwater metagenome | collected 2019-01-08 | study: AquaDiva: Metagenomics assemblies of 32 groundwater samples
TCTCAAATCTGGAATATACATAAACTCATTCTTCTTCCGTATTACAGTTCTAACGTTGTTCACAATGTGGAGCAGACAAAAAAATCCTGATTTTAAGACTTAAAAAAGGGACCTGACCCCTTTTTCCCTCCGGTAAAAAATGTTATAATTGCGCCAGACTGGTGATTCCCGACGGAAGGAGGTGTCAAATGCGAAGGCGTAGGAAGGAGTTGAGTGAGTGCGCACAAGCTCTTTTGGAGCTTAACTCTGGAAGCCCCCCGGAGTTGTTCGAGGAGTTAATTGAGGATGGCCTTTTCTATCTCAATGAGTTGAGAAGGAAGAATCCTTGCAATCCGCTCTTGGTGAGCAGCATCACCTACAGAATTGACAGGGCTGAAGCCCTGCGCGATCAGAAGATGCGACAAGGTCAGAAAGAGGGGGCTTCTCTATGACACATCGTCGTTGGGAAAAGTGTTCGTGCAGTCCTTTGGACATAAGTCGCGAGCACTTTTCTTTTTCTGCTCCAACTCCTGAACACGTTTAGAACTCTGGTCTTGTGCATAAGTCCACATATATCTTATTGTCTTTATTTACGCTAGATGCTAAAATTGTCAGAAGGTATGAATATATCCAGAAAAGCCATACTCATAACAAGTGCCGTTATTTTATTAATTGTCGTGGGCACGACGGGATATTTTTATTGGGTTAATTCCAAAAAATCCGGAGCTCAAAACGCTTTAGAAAATTCTGGAAACATTTCTGAAGACATATCTAGTAGCGCGGCTAAAGGTGTTTTACCGTCAATTCAAACGAATCCTTTAGAAAATAAACCTGATGTTAATCCGGCCAATAAGGCCAATCCTTATCAGAATATTAAAACAAATCCTTTTTAATAACATGAAAATAAAATATCTTATCAGTTTTGTTATTATAGGTTTAGCACTTATTGGTTCGGTTGATTTTATTAATAAAGTTTTAGCTCAAGAAACGGTTAATTCGGCGGATATAAAATATCCGGTAGTGGAATTAGGTAACTGTGAAAGTCAATCCGCTTGCCGGTCTTATTGCGATGAGTCCGAAAATACGGATGTCTGTTTAGATTTCGCGGAGAAAAATAATTTAATGTCCGAAAAAGATGTCAGTTTGGCCAAAAAGTTTGTCGGATCGGGAAGCAAGGGTCCGGGAGGGTGTAGTGGGAAGCGATCTTGTAACACTTATTGCGATGATATAACCCATATTGATGAATGCGTGGCGTTCGCGGAAAAAAACGGTTTAATGTCGGTTGAAGAATTAGGAGAAGCCAAGAAAGTTCAATCCGCGATAGCTAAAGGAGTTAAACCGCCGGCTTGTGGCAATAAAAAAGAATGTGATGTTTATTGCGAGGATTCCAGTCACATGGAGGAATGCATTAATTTTGGCGTGGCGGCTGGTTTTATTCAGGGCAAAGAACTTGAAGATTCTCAAAAAATGTTAGCGGCGTTCAAGAGAGGGATCAGGCCGCTTCCTTGCCATGGCCGAAAAGCTTGCGATGAATATTGCGGTAGTCCCGACAATATGGAAGTTTGCATGAATTTTGCGGCGGAAGCGGGTTTCATGAATGAAAAAGAAAAAGACGATTCTCAAAAAATGTTAGCGGCGTTTAAAAAAGGCGTAAAGCCCCCGAATTGCAGAGGTAAAGAAGGATGTGATGATTATTGCGGGGAAGAAGAACACATGGAAGAATGTGCCAATTTTGCCGAAGCGGCTGGATTTATGACTTCAGAAGAGGCCAAAATGGCCCGTAAGACCGGAGGTAAGGGCCCCGGTGATTGTAAAAGTAAGGATGAATGCGACGCTTTTTGTGGTAATCCTGATAATCAGGAAACTTGTTTTAATTTCGCTAAAGATAATGGCATGATGTCAGAAAAAGATCTAAAAAGAATCGAAGAAAGAAAACAAGAAATGGGTCCACCTAAGCCCGGAACCATCAATCCGGGCGGGCAAATGATGCCCCAACAAGCCGGTCCGGGAGGATGTAAGGGTCCGGAAGAATGCAAAGAATATTGCGATACTAATCCAGACGCGTGCAAGGATAAAGTTAAAGGTTCTAATGGGCAGGAAGATAGACGAGGTCCCAACAGAATTGAAGAACAAAGACCTCAAGTTCGACCTTGCGAAGGGGATAATTGTAAAAATGGTCTTCCTCGCGAATTACAGCCCGAGCGGGAATTACGGGAAAACAAAGAGTTAAGACCTTCGAACGAAATTTCTCCCAGCAGTCTCATTGATTTTAAGTCACTGTTTGGGTCTTTAACGAATCTGATTCTATCGGCCTTTGAACGCTAATAGAAGGGTATCCTTTAAATTTTGTTCTATTGTTTTTACTGATTCATTTTGTTATCGTATACTTCTTATCAGCGGGGATGTTTCTGGTGTTTAATAGATATATCAAAAGTTAATAAACCAAACAAAACACAATGAAAAAACTCATTATAACTCTAGTGGTTTTGGTGATTGTCGGTGTCGGGGCGTATTACTTAGTTTTTAGTAATGGTTCAAGCGGAACTCCAACAAATACTCCAGAGCCGACCATACAAGTATCGACAACACCATTATCCTCACCGCCGCCCGTTGTTTCCATTGCAGTAGATATAAAAAATTTCTTATTTAATCCACAAACATTGACCATCAAAAAGGGGACTAAGGTAACATGGGTTAATAATGATACCGCACCTCATACGGTAACGTCTGACGTGGGTAATCTTCTTAATTCTCCAACCCTTGCTTCGGGGCAATCATTTAGCTTCACGTTTACCGATGTCGGCACTAATAACTATTATTGTGCTATTCACCCAACGATGAAAGGCAGTATTATTGTTACAAATTAGTAAAAAAGGGGAGGCAGAAAAATTAAAATAATTAAAATTTTTTATGGCAATACAAAAACGACACGGACCATTAGGCAGTATGTTGACGAGAAATCCACACTCACACAAAACAGCGAAACGCCGAGCCATCAAGGCTAAAATGCTGGCCGACCGCAAAGCCAAAAAATCTAACAGGTAGAATCATTTTGAGACGACAATCATTAAAGATTTATTTTCATCGATTGTGTTGGTCGCGTGATTCCAGTCAGCCGGGGCGTTTTTAAGAGTTGAAAAGGAGTATTTATAATTCTCGCCATTTTTAGTACCCGGGTCATTGGTGATAAGTTGAGTAGTGGTGTAACCCCGGATGACGAGCATGTGATAAATAGGGCCTGGTTGTTTGTAGTAGGGATTACCAATTAGCCGGCCATTCACGGAAATTATTACTATCTTATTGGCGTTAAGGGCGTCTTTAATGTCTTTTTCAGTATAATTACTCACAACCGTGGCTTGGAGATGATAAAACAACCGAATCGTCTCGGCCGTTTCGGCCGTGGTGGTGTCTAGCAAGTATCCAAAGTGATTTCAATAACCTTTAGTTATTTGAAATCACTTTGGATACTTGCTAGAATTAGTTCTGAATCATCATTTAAATTATGGCCGAAGAAAGTCTCTCAAAAACAGCCTTAGAAGTTCAAGAATCTTTTATTAATTCTCTTAAGATTGATAAACGAAAGACGATTCAGCCTCTGGTTGTCGCATTAGTTGGCTTGGTCGGTTCTGGTAAAAGTTCGGTTGCTCAAAAACTGGCGCCGTTAATCGGCGCCACGGTTATTGGAGGTGACCGGATACGAGTTGAGCTTCGAAAACGCGGGGAACCGTATAAACATCAAGTTCGGGCCATTACGGAAGCGAGCGCGCGTTTCGTGATTAAAAACGGAGGAAGCGTAATCATTGACAGTGACCATGCTGATTCTAATAAACGGGAAAATATACAAGAAAAAGTCGAACAAGTCGGAGCTCGCTTAATTTTTGTTCGAATTTATTCAGATATTGATTTAGCCATTGGAAGAATTATTAATAATAACAATAAGTTGGGGGAATTTTTTGAAGGCGCGTCTAGTAAAGAGTCTGGCGATTATAAACCAGCGGTAATAAAAATAAAAGAAATGTGGCGTCGAACGCCAGTTCATTACGAGTGGAATACCGAAAAAGGGGGAGCGTGGATTTTAAAAAAACTGCCCATTGAATTTACCGCTGATATTGACACCTCAACCATCGAATGGGAAAAAATGGTCGAAGATTTAAGCCGAACACTTTTAGATTTTTGAATTTGATTTAATAGGAGAACAAAAGAAAGAGGGGTATAATTAAAACATGACAAAAGACAAAAAACTCAAGATTTTATTTGTGGCTTCGGAAGCGGCGCCTTATAGCAAAGTGGGCGGATTAGGCGAGGTCTTGCGGGCTTTGCCCAAAGAATTGCGTGAATTGGGTCATGACGCGCGGGTGATGACGCCGAAATACGCCAGCATGGACGTGAATAAATTTTCTTTGAAGATGGAAATGAAAGATCTTAAGCCCATCCTTCCAGAAAACGATCCGAATGGGCTTTTTGTTTCCAACGTGTTGCGTCACGAAAACGAGAAGGGAGAGACACTGGCCTATTTTTTGGAAAATATGGAATATTACGAAAAAAGAGCTAACCCCTATGGCTATAACGATGATCATGTCCGCTGGGCGCTTCTGGCCAAGGGAACGTTGGAGTTTTTGAAACAATCGTCCTGGCAACCTGACGTCATTGTGGCGGCGGATTGGCATACTGGTTTGATTCCCAATTATCTGCATACCGATTACAAAAATGATTCCATACTGTCCAAAATTGCGGTTGTTTTTTCCATTCACAACCTTGTTTATCAAGGCATGTTTGATCCCCATTTTGTGAGCGATATGGATTATGATTCCGGTCAAGAAGAAATCTCTGCTTTCAACAATCCCAGATTAGCCAAGTTGAATTTTATGCGTCGGGGAATTATGTATGCCGATGTGATCAATACCGTTTCTCCGACGTATGCCAACGAAATCACCACCCCCGAATTTGGCGAATTGTTGGACGAGTTGCTTAAAGAAAGGCGGTCTCGCCTTTTTGGAATACTGAACGGGACTGATTACGAGGTTTATAGTCCCGAAACTAATCCGGCTTTGGTTCAAAACTATAACAGTAGGAGTCTGGAAAAACGCCTAAAAAATAAAGCGGCCCTGCAGAAAGAGTTCAACCTGCCTCTTCGGCCAGAGACTCCGCTTTTCAGCATTGTTTCTCGGCTGACCGATCAAAAAGGGTTCAGTCTTCTTTTAGAAACAGCCGAACCGTTATTCCGCAATTTTAATATTCAACTTATTGTCGCCGGTACAGGGGAAGCTAATTTTATGTCATTTTTCCAAAATCTGACTGAAAAGTATCCTCGCAACATGGCGGGCCACTTTACCTTTGATGACGTTCTGGCCCATAGAATTTTTTCGGGCGCCGACGCGGTTTTGATCCCTTCAAAATTTGAACCGTCGGGTCTGACCCAAATGGAAGCGATGCGTTATGGCACCGTTCCGCTCGTCCGAAAAACCGGCGGTTTGGCCGACAGTGTTACGGATTATGATCCAAAAACCAAAAGAGGGACGGGCTTTGTTTTTGAATCATTTGACCAGTATTCTTTTTTTGGCGCGGTCGTTCGAGCCATAGAAACGTATCGTTACTCCAAGGTCTGGCAAGAAATTCAGCGCCAAGGAATGAAGTCCGACTTCTCTTGGGCCAGTTCGGCGAAAGAGTATGGCCAACTATTTGAGAAAGCCATCGCCTTGCACGTTCAACAAACGGCCGAATAACTAATTTCTTATGAAGTGGGCCAATTTTTTACACATCTATCAACCGGCCGGTCAACAGCCGGACATTTTAGCGGCGGTGGTAACGCAAAGTTATCGACCCATTTTGGAAGGGTTGAAAACTAATTCTAAAGCGAGATTAACCCTTAATATCAACGGCGTTTTGTTGGAAATGTTTGATCAGAATGGATATCGCGACTTAATCGATATTATAAATTATCTTCTTCGGGAGGGCCGTCTTGAACTAACGGGTTCGGCGAAATATCACGCGCTTTTGCCGTTCTTGTCCGAGAAAGAAATGATTCGGCAGATTCAGGAAAATGAGGCGACGTTGAAGTTTTACACGCGTAATCATTATCAACCGAATGGGTTTTTCCCGCCCGAAATGGCTTATGACGAGAAAATAGCGCCGATTATTGAACAACTTGGATATCGTTGGTTAATTATCGACGAGATTGCCTGCGGCGGGAAGACCGGGCAGGTGGATTATTCCAAAACTTATAAAATAAAAGAGGCGAATCTAATGGTTTTTTTTCGGGAGCGAAGTCCCAGCAACCTGATTATGGGGGCCGGCGTTAGGTCGGCTGATTCGTTGGCCGAAACCATGAAAAAGAATTTTTCGAGCGGCGATTATTTAATTACGGGGATGGACGGCGAGACGTTCGGCCATCATCGGCCGGGCTTGGAAAAACTTCTTTTCGAAATATTCCAATCATCAAAATTTGAACTGGTAACAATATCAGAATTGCCCCAGCTCTATCCCGAAACTATTATAATAAGTCCGGTAAAATCAACTTGGGCTTCGAGCGAGCAAGATATTGAACGAGGCATTCAATTTTTGTCATGGAATGACCCGGAAAATGAGATTCATCATTGGCAAAAAGAACTGGTGGAGTTGACGCTCAATAATGTTTATGAGATGGACGAAAAAAGTTCTTATTTTTTGGGTATCCGCCAAGCAATGGATGAAGCGTTATCGAGCGATCAATTCTGGTGGGCGTCGGCGAAACCGTGGTGGAGTCTCGAAGAAATTGTCCGCGGAGCCGTCCTTTGTTTTTCTATTATCAAAGATATTCCGGCGATTGATAATGCCAAAATTGAACAAGCCCGGGCCCTGTATGAAAAAATTATTTCTACCGCTTTTCAATGGAAAAAAAGCGGCAAAGTTTATAACATGCTGAATGCTCAAAAAAACACAACCAAAATCCCATTTAAAGAAAGAACCCTTGAACAGGGCGGCGAAAAAGCCGTAGAATACCTTGCGTTTACGGAACTATTTAAGCGTCTTGAAAAAGAGGCGTCAGCGAAAGGGGAATATGAAAAGGCTATTTTGTGGCGGGATGCCGTCTGGAAAATAGAAAATAAATCCGATATCTATGACGCAATGCACGTGATTGATCTTTTGCGTCTGGAAATTCCAAATTATGAGATTGAACAAATTCTGACTCAACACAAAGAGCAATATCAAAAAATTCGGGGCGGTCAGCCCGAACAAAGAGAGTGATAGCCGGTTGGTTGTGTTAAACAAAGAAGAAGCGTATAAGGAAAGTAATAATAACTAGGGCCCAGCTTGGATGGGCTCCTCTAAAAAATATGAAACAAATATTTTTATGGTTTTGCGTCATATTAGGGCTTGTTTTGGGCCTCTTTTCAGCATCTTTGACGGCTCGGGCGATGACGCCGACCTTGTCGGTTTCGGCGACGGGAAGCGGGGATTCGGTAACCGTGACAGTATATGGCGATCCCTACGCCAGCGCGGTTTTGTATTATCAAAATTCCGGCTATAACTACGGGACGCAATCTCAATATATCGGTACGACGAATTCGAACGGATATCTTTCGACTACGGTCAGTTCAGCTAATTATGGGATTATTTTCAGCAGTAATGCATATGTCGTGGTAAATAATCAAACCTCATCTAGCGTTACTTGGCCCTACAGCTATAATAATTATAATTATGGATATGGGTCGCCAACCTTAAGTCAGACAAGCGTGTCGGTAGCTGTTGGTCAGTCCGTGAATATAACCATTTACGGAGGCAGCACGCCTTATACAATGTACCCAACTGGGGCTAATATTTTTCAGGCCGTGATCAGCGGTAATAATCTTCAAATCGCCGGTCTCAATGGCGGTTCCGGCTCGGTTAATGTTTGTTCTTCTGGTGGCCTGTCTGCGCAGACAGGAATCGGTAGTGGCTGTGCCATGCTATATGTTACTGTCGGCCCTGTTAATTATTATGGTGGAAATAATTATTACAATCCACCGATATATAACAATCCGGTATTACCGGTCATTACGTTTAGTCAGACCAATCCGATTTTATATGTTGGTCAAAGTTTAACTATCACTGTTTCTGGCGGAAACACGTACAACTATAACTATAACTATAATTATAACGGGAATTATTATATCGCTTATAATTCTAGTTCTAGCGTTGTATCGGCGGTACTCAATGGCAGCACCTTAACTCTTCAGGGGTTAGCCAACGGCAATAACTCGGTTGTAGTTTGCTCGTCGTCAACCAATTGCAGCGCGTTCAATGTTACCGTTGGAGCGATTAATTACGCCAACTATGGCAATAATTCAGGCAACTGGATTCAATGCGCCGGCGAAAATCAGTACTGTTCTTTTTCGGGAACACGAACTGTCCAATATGGCGCGAATGGCGTTTATGTTTACCGCATGATTACAAACGGCACCGCCTGCTCCAACGCCGTCTTCGGTGATCCCATCTTTGGTGTGGTTAAGCGCTGCAGTTATAATGCAAACTAAAATCTTATCTATTAATCGCGGCCTTGATGATGCTTCGGAAGGTGCTTTCGGGGATGGAGAAGCTGATATTACTGGAGCCTTGGACGGTGGCGACGTTGATACCGACAACGTTGCCGTTCAAATCCAGCAACGGACCGCCCGAGTTGCCCGGGTTGATGGCGGCGTCAGTTTGGATAACGCCAGTTAGAGTTTCTGAACGGCCGTCCGGACTGGAGGCCTGAATGGTTCGGTTCAGACCCGAAATAACGCCCATGGAGACAGTGTTATTGTATTCGCCGAGCGCGTTGCCGATGGCGATAACCGTTTGACCCAGCTTGAGACTGCTGGCATCTCCAAATTTAACCGGCTGATAATTGACGCCGGTGATTTTAATAATAGCAATATCTTTTGATGGGTCTCGATAAATAACTTGGGCGGTTTGCTGTTTGCCGTTCGACAAGAGAACCGTATAACTCGCTTTATCGTCGGCGACGACGTGTTTGTTGGTGAGAATATAACCGTCAGTGCTGATGATAAAGCCGGTGCCCGCGCCGACTTTTTGGGATTGGGTTTCACCGGTGGGTTCGTAGACGGGAACTTGAATGCCGATGTCTTTGAAGAACGGATCATTACCGAATGGGTTTTTGTAGACCACTTTATATTTGGGAACATTTTCACTGATAACAATAGAGACAACCGAGGGCGTCGTTTTTGAGACCGCTGATGTAACGACTTCTTGGGCGGACATACCGACCGTGCTCTGCTGTTTACTGACTAGAGCCAATTGGGCCTGCAGAGTGGCGAGCTCTTTTTGGAGAGAGGCAATTGAGGCCGCTCCGCTTTGCTGTTGTTTAGAGACTTCTTTTTTGTACAATATTAAACCCCCGATATCGCTGGCCACGATGAGGGCAATAATGAACATGAATGGGGCGTATTTTTTCATAATGTTCATTTTACAAAAATATTAACGATATGCCAACAGTCTCGACTTCTTGTTTCAATCGTTCAACTGTTCATAACTCTATTTGTTGTTTTTTTAGATTGTACGATAATGTAATCGGGATCCCCCGAGGATTGGTCGAAAACGTATCAAGATTTTCGTGCATATACAAATATGTTAAACAAAATTGCCCTAGTCCTCGTGATTATCGGGGGCCTTAACTGGGGTTTAGTTGGACTGTTCGATTATAATCTTGTCTCGACGATTTTCGGGGACGCGAGCACTCTGACTCGTATTATCTACGATCTCGTGGGGTTGAGCGCCATCTACATGATCTTTGCGGGGCGAAAAGCTTAGTCGCTTAAACCGCAGTCGTATTTTAATAGTCTCTCATCTTAAAAAAAGTGAGGGACTATTGTTTTTTGCGGAATTAGTTTAATTATGATATCTTCAAAGCCATTATGACAGAAGATAATGTTTACGCGTATTAAATCTTGGTTATCGGAATACGGTGTTTATATCGCTTGGGTAGTTACCCTCGTTTCTTTGGTGGGGAGTTTGTATTTCAGTGAAATTGCGGGTATTGCTCCGTGTGCATTGTGTTGGTACCAGCGAATCGTGATGTATCCGCTGGTAGTGATTATGGCCGTGGGAATTATTCGTCGAGATAAGGCCGTTTCGGCCTATGTTCTACCGTTGAGTATTATTGGTCTTGGGATCGCCTTATATCAAAATCTGCTCATTTGGCGGATTATTCCGGAAACCCTCGCCCCTTGTACTGTTGGCGTTTCTTGCATATCCCGGCAGTTTACCGTCTTGAATTTTATTACCATTCCGTTATTATCGCTGATAGCGTTTACTTTGATAACCGGGTTGATGTTTGTCCATCGCTCGGCCCACCGAGATGACTAAAGAAGTAAAAATAATGACGTTGGTGTTTATCATGATATTCGGCGGTCTTGGTTTTTTAATTTCTCGCAATAACAACGGAGCACCAACACCAGCTACGAAAGATCAACTTATTAGGCCAACCAGTCACAGCACGGTTAATCCTGATGCGAAAGTGAACATTGTGGAATTTGGCGACTTTCAGTGTCCGGCTTGCGCGGCGGCTTTTCCGATTGTTGAACAGCTTCTCGCTTTATATAAAGATAATCCTCAAGTGAATTTCGTTTCTCGTAATTTTCCATTGTCCCAGCATCAATACGCGCTTTTAACGGCCGAGGCGGCCGAGGCGGCCGGCGCTCAAGAAAAATATTGGGAGATGTATCGGCTCATCTATGCCAACTATGATGAATGGGTTAATTCCGCCGATCCAACGTCTATTCTGGTGGGTTACGCCACACAATTAAAACTCGATGTCAGTCGATTCAAGTCCGAAGTGGCGGCCAACAAATACAGCGCTATTATTGAACAAGACAAACAAGACGGTCTCGCGATCGGCATCAACTCCACGCCGACCTTCTTTATTAACGGTATTAAAGAAGTCGGCATCCAAAATTTCGCCGATTTCAAAGCCAGAGTGGACGCGGCGCTAGCGCAGTAGTTTCGTTCCCTCCACCCCAACCCCCGACTCGACCGATAGTCGCCTCGTTCCAGCGACTCGGCGCT
>ERZ1292625.4170-Hain-H41-01um-R1-4170-length-10999-cov-7_pt1 | contig 10999 bp, 17 predicted proteins | sample MGYA00564400_ERZ1292625 | MGnify/ENA primary metagenome ERZ1292625 (study PRJEB36523, sample SAMEA6512639) | groundwater metagenome | collected 2019-01-08 | study: AquaDiva: Metagenomics assemblies of 32 groundwater samples
GATATCCTGGATCCAAATCCCCTATCTTGTCGATAAGGAACCTTCCTTCACTCTCAAGCCTAATGTCAGCGATCATGTCATCGGAATAAGGTTCATACGGTTCCCCCGTATCCGCATCGGTCATCGCGTCCAATGATACGCTCTTCTTCTTGCGATACCAGTCGATGATAGCATTGCGCGCAATGGCAAAAAGGAATGTTTTTGGCTTGTCTATGGTCTCTGATTCTTCGACCAGACGCTGCCAGAAACGCGTGAAAGTATCCTGCGTCAAATCGAGGGCGCGCTCGCGGTCTGAAACCTTGACGAGGCAGAACCTAAATAGGGCGTCTGCATGTGCAGCGTATATCTCATTAAAGGCCTTTTCCGCGCTTTTACGAGTGTTCTGAGGTATATGACGCATGTATAGGTCCATTCTTTCATATCATAGACAAAAAAGGAATCTCACCACAAAATACACCCCTAATCCTTCTCGTAAGAAAGCCTGCCTCACAACCGTCTATACAGGTGCTCGGAACTATACGATCCGAAGCAACTTATCAATAACACCTTACATACTAACCGTTACTTCCATGAAAACAACTGTACAAAATCTAATGATAGCCCTGCTTGCAATAACCATAGCAGCAACCCCACTCATCAGTTTCGCCAAAGAGAATGACAAGAAAGACGACCAGAAAGGTCGCTCAGAATCCTCCAAGGGACTGATGCAAAAGAATAATAACGACGATGATCGTGATGATGACAACGACAATAAGAACCGTAAGAATGGTGACAATAAGAATCACACGTCATGCGTCCGAGCTTATGGCCATCTCTTTGCATTTGGCTGGAATAAAAAGAACAGCCTTAGTGATGATGATCGCGCATATATTTCAGGTAACTGCTATCTCCCCTTCGGCATAGCAAAAAAATTCCGCGGCTATAACGCTACGACTACTCCCGACGTGACGGCTCCAGTTATCAGCAATTTGAGCACGAATGCCGGCAAGACTCAGGCTGATATACGCTGGTCAACCAATGAGCAGTCAGACAGTGTCGTCTTCTGGAATACTTCCAGCTCAGTCGATACATCTAATTCTGCGACAAACAAGGTCAGTAACAATCGACTTACCAAGGGTCATCAGGTTCTTTTGAGGAATCTCACACCTGATACCACATACTATGTGATCGTTCGTTCCCGTGATGCAGCTGGCAATCAGACACTTTCGACGGTGACGTCATTCAAAACCAAGGCTCCATCTGCTGACAACCAGCTCCCTATCATCAGCAATGTGGTAACTCTGGTCAGCACCTCGACTGTACAGGTCGGCTGGAAGACCAGTGAGAATACAACCGATCGCGTCTACTACTCGACAACACTTCCTGTCACCATTAACGCAAGCACAACAGCATATGTGTCCAATGCAAGTCTCACCAAGAACCATGGTATGACCATCACTGGATTGGCCGCAAATACAACCTACTATCTTGTAATCGAATCGACTGACACTGCAGGTAATGTGAGCACATCTGCGACATTCTCAGCAAAGACCAATGCTCTCGCAGTCGTCACCGATACCACCGCTCCGATCGTGAGTTCCATCGGTGTTGTCGCTGGAGCTTCCACCAGCACGGTCTCATGGACCACGAATGAACTCTCGACATCCAAGGTATTCTACTCAACTATCACCCCGCTCGACATCAGCACCAGTACCACACAGTCTGTTTTGAATGGCAGTCTCGTGACTAGTCACTCGGTCAGCTTGAGCGGTCTCGCAACAAGTACTGTCTACTACTTCAAGGTGCAATCGGTGGATGCCGCAGGCAACACTCAGACCTCAGGAGAGTTCACTGCTACCACGCTCGCGCAGTAAAGAGCTGTTCATACAATCTCATAGAAACAGAAGCCGCCTTAAGGGGCGGTTTTTGTTCTTATTGAACACCTAATTTGCAAAACCCAGCCTCTCGAGCAAAAAAAGGGGTCGGACACACTCCTCCGACAGGGGTACACCAAAGTATAATCTTTTGCGTTTGATGGACGGGGCAAACCAACAAGATACCCTCCCCGCCAATAAACTATTCAAACCCCTCAGAAATACCCTTCCCTTCAACGACAAAAAACCGCCGGATCATTCCAGCGGTTTTCTTTTTGGCGATACAATAAACTTATTTAATTTCCCTATTTCTTCGCACCCTCCTTCTTGAGAGGCATACCGATGTGTTCGAGAAATGCGAGTGTGTGCTTCTTGTCGCGGGACGTAGTAACGATGGTGATAGCAAACCCAAAGACATCCTTGAGATCTTCATCTGAGGTTTCAGAGAAGATGGTATGTTCCTTGATACCGAAGGTGTAGTTGCCCATAGCATCAACTGAGTCACGATTGAGACCGCGGAAGTCCTTGGTACGAGGGAGAGCGATGTGGATCAGACGATCGAGGAACTCTGTCATGCGAGGACCGCGGAGGGTGACCTGATAGCCAACAGGGTCGCCGACACGAGTCTTGAAAGTAGCAATAGCCTTCTTGGTAGCGCGCATAGCAGGCTTCTGGCCAGTGATCTTGGCAAGACGATCAGCGATGAGCTCAATCTTCTTCTTGTCTTTGACCGATCCAAAGCCATTTGAAACAACAACCTTGACGAGACGCGGTGCCTGCATCGGGTTCTTCAAAGCGAGCGTATCCTTGAGGGCTTTGAATGAATCTTTATTGAGTTCTGAAACGGTTTTGTATGACATGGTGGTTTTGATCAAGAGGGGCGGTTATTCTTGAGGGTGATATCTATTAAGTTATGCTTTCTTCGCTACGTTCGACGCCTGCATCGGCATGGCGACCTCGACGGTCTGGCCTTTCTGGCCTTGCTTCATGGGCCGCTGATGTTTCTTGACGGTATTCATGCCCTCGATGACAACTTTACCGATAGCGGGAAAAGCTTTTGCGACCTTGCCGGTCTTGCCTTTGTCATCTCCGGTGAGTATTACGACTGTGTCTCCTTTCTTGATATGCATGGTAGTTATTTAAACAATTTCAGGCGCCTTAGAAGCGATAGTCTTGAATCCAGCCTCGCCGACTTCGCGTGGGATCGGGCCGAAGATACGACCAGCGACCGGTTCCTTCTTCTCCTTTTCGATGATGACAACTGCGTTCTCGTCGAAACGGATATATGATCCATCCTTACGGCGGATAGGCTTCTTCTGACGAACGACGACCGCATGAAGAACATCCTTCTTCTTGATAGCCTTGCGAGGTTCTGCCTTCTGTACTGAGAGCACTACGACCTCTCCGACCTCAGCATAGCGCTTGTGTGACGCACCGAGCACTTTGAAAATACGTCCGATCTTGGCGCCGGAGTTGTCTGCGATATTCACGATGGAGCGAGGCTGTATCATAGTAGTTGGATATCTGAAATATTATGCGATGACTTTGAATGCCTTATTCTTTGAAAGCGGCCTGCACGCTTCGATCGTAGCAGTATCACCAATCTTCTTGGTATTGCCCACATCATGGGCCATGAGCTTGGTCCTCTTGGTCTGGAACTTGTGATACTTTGCGTGCTTGACGAAACGCTCGATGGAGACAACCGTAGTGTCCTTCATCTTGTCAGACACAACCACGCCGGTGAATGTCTGGCGCTTCTTAGGGATGATAGTGGTTTGTGTCTTTGCTTCGGGCATGTGAATGGTGATATTACTTTAAAACAATTGATTTGTCTAGTTTTTCTTGGCGTTCATAGCCGTCAGGATGCGGGCGATATCCTTGCGGATGTTCCTTCCCTCCTTGACGTTCTTGGCCTTGGCTCCAGCTCCGCCAAAACGGAACAGGCGGAGAGCCTCACGCTTTTCGATTGCGAGCTTGGCCAGGTCGGCGACGGTCTTTGATGTGATGTCTTTGGTCTTCATAGGAGTATTATATGCGTGCGACGATCTTGGTCTTCACAGGAAGCTTGGTGCCTGCCTTGCGAAGCGCCTCTGCTGCAATCTTGTTGTCGACACCGTCGATCTCGAACATGATACGACCTGGACGAACTTCAGCGACGAAACCTACTGGATCACCCTTACCTTTTCCCATTTTTACTTCGGCTGGCTTCTGGGTGAATGGCATGTCTGGGAAAATACGAATCCAAACCTTACCAGACTTGGTAGCGTAGCGGGCCATGACCTTACGAGCCGCTTCGATCTGGTTTGATGTGACACGAGCATAGGCCATAGCTTTGAGGCCGTATGAACCAAAAGCAACCGTGACTCCGCGTGTCTCGTGCTTGGCAGCTTCCTTGGCGCGATTCTTGCGCTTAACGAAGTGCTTGCGATGTTTTACTTTCTTAGGGAATAGCATGGTAGTAGTAGAAAATTATCCGTTCTTCTGATCCTTTTTGAAAATCTCACCCTTGTATATCCAGACCTTGATGCCGATGTCTCCATAGGTCATGTGAGCCTTCTCACGAGCAAAATCGATATCAGCACGGAGCGTCTGGAGCGGAATGCGACCCTTCTTGAGCTCTTCTGTACGAGCGATTTCTGCACCACCGAGGCGACCTCCGAGACGGATACGAATACCCAAGACTTCCTTGTTAGCCATAACCTTCTCGATGGTCTGCTTCATGACGCGGCGGAATGGAAGACGCTTCTCGAGAGATTCAGCAATCATCATACCAGCGATAGCGGCGTTTGATTCTGGGCTACGGACCTCTTCGATATCTATCTTGAGTTCCTGACCAGCTACTTCTGCTTTTACTGAGCGAAGAAGCTTGAGTATCTTCTCGCGGAGCTTGACTACACCGTCTCCAGACTTGCCGATAAGCATACCAGGACGTGAAGTTTTGATGATGACGCGGACAACCTTTTGATTGCGCTCAATATCGATGCCGCCAATATAGTTGGCGCGGAGCTCCTTCTGAAGGAACTCGCGGATGGTGAGATCTGCCTTGAGAGCAGTGCGATATCCCTTGTCTACGCCGAACCAGCGGCTCTTCCAATCACGGATGATTCCAAGCCTATGAGAATATGGATGTACGGTGTGTGACATGGAGATTATTTGTTAGATTTCTTTTCTTTCTTGACCTTCGGAGCACGTGAATCAAGCACGATGCTGATGTGGCTCGTCCTCTTCTTGATCGGGAACGCAGAACCACGTGCCATCGGCATACTGCGCTTGAGGACTACTCCCTGATCTATACGAATCTCCTTCACGAAGAGCGTGTCAGCCTCTATCTTGTGATTGTGAGAAGCATTGGCGATAGCGGAATCGAGGAGATCATGTATCGGACCCTTCGCCTTCTTCATAGCATACGTCAAAATATCCTTGGCTTGAAAAACGCCCTTACCACGAACCATGTCCGCAACGAGGCGAACCTTACGAGGTGAAATGCGGTAATTTTTCAGTGAGGCAGTAATCATGGAAATATATTATTTTTTGGCCGCGGTAGTAGCAGCTTCCTTGGCAGACTTAGCAGCATTGACCTCAGCCTCCTTGGCCTTCATTTCGATCTCCTTCTGCATCTTACCTCCATGGCGGACGAACTTACGCGTAGGCGAAAATTCACCGAGGCGGTGTCCAACCATGTCCTCGGTTACCAATACTTCGATATGTATCCTGCCGTTGTGCACGCCGAAAGTGAATCCCACCATCTCTGGTGAAATCTGTGAACGGCGTGACCAAGTCTTGATGACACCTGATGTCGCCGCTTTCTTGCCCTCAATCTTCTTGAGGAGTCTTTCTTCTATATAGGGTCCTTTCTTGAGGGAGCGTGCCATAGAGTATGATATAGGTTGATTTTTTCGATTGAAAAACGCTCCGCAGAGCTCGCCAAGCATCTTAACAGAGCATGACTTTGAAGTCAAGAATATAGCTCATATGCTATACTTAGAGGCATATCGCGGATCTATGGAAGACTATATCTATATCATCAAATCAATACCCCCTTCGACGCAGTATGCGATCGCGGCGGTCTTCTTCTCACTCTCCATGGTCAGTAGCCTCGTCCTGGCCCTCCGCATCATCTGGAAGAAGCTCAGTATGAACGAGGTGCTCAAGTATGAGTTCATCACCATCGTGGCTCACAAGTTCAGAACCCCACTCACCCATATCAAATGGTCTACGGACGAGCTCGCCTCTACCGAACAGGATCCTTATAGGAAACAAACTCTACAGGATATACAAAAATCCAACGAAAAGCTTATCAAACTCACAAACACGCTCGTAGAGATCACCGATTCTGAGAATGACACCTCTTCCCTCTATGCATTCGAGCGCACCAATATCTGTGACTTCACTAAGACCATCGTTGAGCAGATCAAGGATGAATTCCATGAGAAGAACATCTTCTTCTCCATGCAATGCCTACCAGAGCCCCTCTTCGCCAAGATAGATACACAGCGCATGGAGTTCGTACTGCAAACAATGCTCGAGAATGCAAAGAACTACACATCTCCCGGCAAGAACGTAGACATCTCTATTGGGCGTGATGGTCGCAAAGCACTGATCTCTGTAGCAGACAATGGTATCGGCATAGACAAGAAGGATCTCCCGCTCATCTTCACCAAATTCTTCCGCACCCCAAATGCAAAAAGTGCCGACACCGAAGGTTTCGGCGTCGGTCTCTATCTCGCACAGTCTATTGCCAAGAGGCACAAAGGATCTATTGAAGTATATTCAGACGGTATCGGCAAGGGATCGGTGTTCACCATCGTGATTCCACTCACAAAATAGTTACCTATCGACAACTTTCAAAAAAAAGAAGTCGAAAACCTGCTTGGTTTTCGAAATAAGGGTTTTGAGCATGACGATGTATTTTAGCATACATTGCGGTACAAACGTGTGCAAAAAATCCGCGTGGAAGCGCGGATGTGTATCTAGTTCTAACCGATGCATGAATTGTTCTTGAACGTCATTTTCAGATCGATGCCTGAGCGAGTTCGATCATCATGTGGGCCTTGAATTTCCGCACCGCTTTCCGAAAACGCCAGGGATTCATCCACTTCACTGGCAGGAATTCCTTGGGAAGCGCCGTAGGATTGCCGGCAACCAGTATCTGGACACTGATCGAACGATACGAAGCAAGACGCGCTCGCCGTGCACGCTGCCATTCACGGAGATGAAACAACTCCAGGCATTCCTGTACCTGTCTGGCAGTCAGACCCTTCGGCACAGTATGCGGACTAAAAAACATATGGAGGGCGCGCTGCTCATCAGGAAATCTGATCCATCCCTTTTCCTTGTAGTGCGCCATGACCGCTTCCTGTTCCGCACCACCCAGATTAGGGTTTGCACGTTTTCCCCGTAATTTTTTCGGAGAAACTCCATGCCATAGTTTTGCCAACATTTCTGGTGTTGCTGGTCGAGGTATGTTGCCACGTGCAGAGGATGTGCGGTTAAGGACCGTCTTTCTTTTCTTGCATGTTTTCATAATCACCCTTCGTTTTTGATTGTACCGATTTATCTCCTACGCTAGCAAACGCCACCCAGGAAAGCAACAACGAAAAAGAGGCCTTCCGACCTCTTTTTGAATGACTGAAATATTATTCCGACTTCTTCTTTTTCTTGCCAACCTGACGGCGTGAGACGATGAAGACGTTTGAGTACTTCTTCGGCGTGCGAGTCTTCTGACCCTTACCTGCTGGCTTGCCCCAGCGAGTCTTGAGGCGGCGGAGACCACGACCCTGACGCTGTTCTCCTCCACCGTATGGGTGATCCACAGGGTTCTGAGCGGTACCGCGGACAGTAGGACGAATACCCATCCAGCGTGAGCGTCCAGCCTTACCGATGTTGACGAGACGATTCTCTTCGTTAGAGACCGCACCGACAGACGCCCATGCATTCTCGTGAATCTTGCGAACTTCGGTCGATGGCATCTTGATGTGAGTGTATCCCGCATCGTTAGCAATAACCTGAGCGAACGATCCTGCAGAGCGAACGAGCTTTGATCCTGAGCCTGGCTTGATCTCAATGTTGTATACGAACGTACCAACTGGAATCTGCTTCAAGGGAAGGCGGTTGCCGGTCTGGATTGGAGCTTTCTCAGAAACGATAAATGAGTTGCCGACCTTCATGGTCTTTGGCAAGAGCACGTAGCGCTTGGTTCCATCCTTGTAGTTGACGAGGCCGATGTATCCTGTGCGGAATGGATCATATTCAACAGTCTTAACTGTAGCGATGATGTCCTTCTTGTCATACATGAAATCGATGATGCGATAGAGTTTCTTATGACCTCCACCCTTGTGGCGTACCGTGATGCGACCAAAGGCGTTGCGTCCCATGTCGCGCTTGAATCCGACCGTGAGCGGCTTGTATGGCTCAGAAGCAGTGAGGTACTGCTTGAATGGCAATACAGTCATGTGTCGGCGTGATTTGGATGTGGGGCGGAATGATTTCATGTGAATAATTTAAAATGAAAAACTATACGAAGTCTATCTTATCTCCCTTTTTGAGGGTGACGAGAGCCTTGCGGACTCCGCCAACAACTCCCCTCCTACCACGAACAAAAACATTACGTGCGGGATTGTTGAGGATAGCGACCTTGACCGGAATGACCTTGTAGAGCGTCTTGACTGCAGCTGCAACCGAAGACTTGTTGGCGTTCCTTGAGATCTCAAAGGTGTAGACACCTGTCTGGCTCAATATGCCAGATTTTTCGGTGATACGTGGACGGAGAATAGACCCAGCAACATTCGAAATCGTGCTCGCAGAACCAGAAGTAACCGGTACGACAGCGACTGCTTTCTCCGCTTTGACGACTTCTTTCTTTATCGATTTCTTTGCCGCCGCCTTAACTGCCTTCTCAGGCTTTGTTGCAGTCTCTTTCTGTTTTGATCCGAATAGTGCCATGATATTAAAAATTATTATTTCGCAGTCTTATCGCTCAGTGTCTTCAAAGAAACCTCGGGATTGGTGACGATGAGGTAGGTATGATTCATGATAGATACCGGATTGATGTTGCGGAACTCTTCGACCGAGACATTGCCGAAATTGCGGAAGCTCTTGGTAACAGCGTCAGCCTTCTTGTCGAGGGCGAGGATGGCTGTGTTCGTCTTCTTGGTAACAAGCCTCTCATATCCCTTGATGGTTGCAAGAGAAGCAATAACCTTCTTGGCATCTGACGTCTTGGGTGCTGCGAAGCTAACAGAATCAAGGAAGATGATCTCACCATCCTTGAACTTACGAGAGAGGATCGTGTAGAGGGCCTTGATGCGCGCCTTCTTGTTGATTTTGCGGGTGAAATTCTTGTCATTACGAGGACCGTGCGCAATACCTCCACCAACCCAAATCGGAGACCTGCGTGATCCGTGGCGAGCGCGGCCTGTACCCTTCTGCTTCCATGGCTTCTTACCGGTACCACTCACTTCTCCACGCGTCTTGGTGTGGGCAATCGGATTGCGAGAATTGGAGTTCATGAGGCGGACGATCTCGTGCACGAGGTCTGCATTCCATGGAACGCCGAAGACATCCTTGGAGAGAGTGATCTTTCCTGTCGCTTTGCCTGTCTGATTGTATATAGGGGCTTCCATGATGATGAAAATATTAGCCAACGATCTCTACCAGCGTGCCGCGTTTGCCTGGGACAGCTCCAGAAACATACATGATGCTCTCAGTTGGGTCAATATGAACGACCTTGAGACCTTTGACCGTGATGCGATCCGATCCCATACGACCTGCCATGCGTGTACCGACTGGAACACGAGTACGGAGACCTCCTCCGATAGATCCTGGCTCGCGCTCAGAGTGCTTCTGACCGTGAGTGCGAGGACCTCCGTGGAAACCATGACGCTTGACCACACCTTGGAAACCTTTACCTTTGGAGACTGCGGATACCGTGATGGCATCGCCTGCAGCGAACTGCGAGAGCTCTACTTTGTCTCCAACTTTGAGAGTCGGAGCTCCTGCTCCTGGAGTGAAGTCGCGGAACTCAGTAACAGCAGCGAATGCACCAAGGTCCTTGAAGTGACCCTTTTGCGGCTTGGCAATGCGGTTTGGATTACGAGAACCCTCGCCGATCTGGAGCGCTTCGTAGCCATCGACATCCTTTGAGCGAACCTGGGTAACCACATTGGTCCTTACGGACACTGCGGTCACCGGCAAGGCAGCGCCTTTGTCGTCGAAGATCTGGGTCATATTCAGCTTTCGTCCAAGGATGAATTTCATGTCGGTAATTAAAGTTGGTATGGAAAGAAGAAAATATGGAAAGATGTTGTCTCTTTCCATATCTCCCTTCCTTTTCAAAGCTACATCATCTTCACGTCTATGTTCACACCCGATGGCAAACTGAGGTTGGTCAGTGCCTCGATAACCTTGGGATTCGGGTTGATAATATCTATGAGACGCTTGTGAACACGCATCTCGAACTGTTCACGGCTATTCTTGTCGATGAATGATGAACGGTTGACTGTGTACTTCTTAATTTCTGTCGGAAGTGGCACCGGACCATGTATCTCTGCGTCATAACGAGCGGCCGTATCCATAATCTGCTTGAGCGAAGCGTCGAGAATCTTGTGCTCGTAGGCTCGTACACGGATGCGGAGGTGAGGAGCAACGCCCTCAGCCTTCGCCTTCTTGGCGCGAGGAGCCTTCGCAGGAGCTTTCTTGGTTGTGGTGTCTTTCGTAGCCATGGTGATGTTATGCGGTAACCTTGGTGATGACTCCTGCACCGACGGTCTTACCTCCTTCACGGACTGCAAAACGCATCTTGTCTTCGAGAGCGACCGGGGCAACGAGCTTAACCTTGAAGGTGATCGTGTCTCCTGGCATGACCATCTCTACCTTCTCAGGGAGAGTAACTTCACCTGTAACGTCCGTTGTACGGAGATAGAACTGAGGCTTGTATCCAGTGAAGAATGGTGTGTGACGTCCTCCCTCTTCCTTCTTCAAAACGTATACCTCTGCATCAAACTCGGTATGAGGCTTAACTGAGCCAGTCTTAGAGAGCACCTGACCGCGAGACACATCGTCCTTTGCGGTTCCGCGGAGGAGGAGGCCTGCATTGTCACCAGCGATACCTGACTTGAGCTGCTTGTTGAACATTTCGATACCAGTAA
>ERZ1292625.4172-Hain-H41-01um-R1-4172-length-10995-cov-4_pt1 | contig 10995 bp, 12 predicted proteins | sample MGYA00564400_ERZ1292625 | MGnify/ENA primary metagenome ERZ1292625 (study PRJEB36523, sample SAMEA6512639) | groundwater metagenome | collected 2019-01-08 | study: AquaDiva: Metagenomics assemblies of 32 groundwater samples
GGGGGTATAGACACCTACGTGGAGCCCTTCGTCGGTGGTGGTTCCGTTTACCTGCATCTTCTTCCAAGGCTTCGATCATTGGGAGTGCGATCGGTCGTGCTCAACGATCTTGATCGCGGGTTGATGGAGTTGTGGCTGGCGGTTTTGGGCAATAGCCATGATGAGTTCGTTGAACGTGTGCGTTCCGTCAAACCGTCCGTCGATTTGTGGGTTGACGCTTGCGATCGTTTGCGCTCTGGAGGAAGCGACCCCCTTGACAAGCTAGTCGTTCACCAGATGAGCTTTTCGGGTTTAGGCACTCGGGCTGGGTCGCCCATTGGGGGGTTCGAGCAGCGCGGCGAATACGGAGTCGGATGTCGTTGGAATCCTGATGGGCTAGCGAAGAAGTGGCGGGCGATTCGGTCGCACGCCGAGGGGATCGATCACAGGTTGGTTTCGGTTAGCGCCCTGAGCTTGATCGGGCACCGTGGACTCATCTACCTGGCCCCTCCGTACTACGTTCATGGCGATGCGCTTTACGAGACTCGATTCCGCTTCCACAACGAGATGGCGGCACAACTTTCTCTAACTGGTGGACGTTGGTACCTGTCCTACGATGATGTTCCGGAGGTCCGTTCCCTATATCGCCATCACGTCATCAATGAAGTCTCCGCCTCCTACACGATGAACTCAGGCAAGGGGAAAAAGCCCAAACATGAACTCCTCATCGAATCGAGCCAGGTTTCCATCAGTTCTGCTCAACTCTGACGATCTGGAACGCTGTCGTAGCTACGGCAAGAGTGCGTGGTCGAGGACGGGCAAGGCTGTCCGCCCGGGGGCGAGCGACTACGACCGAGCGTACGGGGACGCCGAGTTCCATGGCAAGGCTGGAGAGATGGGTTTCGGTCGGTTGATCGGAGTTGAGCCCGATTTCGAGTATCGGGATGGAGGCGACCGTTACGACTTTTTGGTGGAAGGGCAGCGTGTCGACGTGAAATGCACTGCAAATCGCCGCGCTGGTGTTTCGTACGTGCTGAAGGAGTCGGGTGGCAAGAAGGATCGAACCCCCCTGGACATCGTGGTCTGCACCTCGTTCAGGGAAGCGGGCGATGGAGCGATGATCGAGGTCCTTGGATTCCAAACGCGCCGATGGATTGTCAGGAGCGCACCAGTAAACCCTTCTCCGCGCTACAAAGACACGAAGAACTGGGATCTCGTCTGGGAGGACCTCCAGCCAGCGTGGGCAGTGATCGACTGGGCGAGGGGTGAGCCAGACCCGAGAAATCCCGAACTTCGGGAATTAGAATCCCCGCTCGTGGGTTAGTCCTGTTTGTACCTGCGGAATCCCAAGGTTCGGCGGGCGGAGTCAGATCCACTGCGGGCGGTGGAAAAGCTGAGGGGTGGGGGACTAGACTTCTCCACCCCTCATGTACTATGCTCAACCAAACCCCATATTAACTAGGAGTAGCGAATGACACACATGCCTTTCAGGTCCAAGGGTGAAACTGCCGAGTGGAGACTCATCTACGATCGGCTGATCCAACTCGACGTCGGCGAGAGCATCGGTTACGACGAGATCTCCGATCTTCTCGGTCGGGATCTCGCCGAGTCGCGCAACCCCCTCTACTACGCGATGCGGAAGATGGAGGAGACGCACGGGCGGACCATGGAGAACGTTCGGAAAGTCGGCTACCGCGTCGCGATTGTCGTCGATCCTGCGGGAACCTCCACTGAGCCCGCACGCCGTCGGACGAAGGGGAAGAAGTCGGTTGACTTTGCCCCACTGATCAGCGACCTGTCCGGACGGATCGATCAGGTGCTGTCCCAGCTTGGGGCGCACGCTCAGTCGTTGGTCGCGTTCGATCGTCGCGTGGTCGAGGTGGAGCGGAAGCTCGTCGACATCACCTACGACACGGGTCAGTTCGATTCCGAGATGACGAAGTTCCAGTCGGATCTCGCTGACCTCAACACCCGCCTCGAAGAGGTTGCGAACCAGTTGGGGCTGCTCACCGATTGGGCATCCGCTCGGAGCTAGGCTGTGAGCGCATGACGCGCCAGCGGCTGTTCCTCGATGTGAGTTGCGTAGATGCGGCGCGCGAACGCGTGCGCCACATCTACGACACTCATGACACCGTTGCCGTCCAGGTCTCGGGTGGCAAGGATTCGCTGGCGGTGTTACACCTAGCGCGCGAGATCCACGAGAACCGTGGACTAGGTCCGGTGCGCGCCATCTTTCGCGATGAAGAGATGGTGTCGCCCTCAGTCGTCCGGAAGTTGGAACAGATTCGTTCCTACGACTGGGTTGACCTGGAGTGGTACTGCCTTCCCATGGGTCAGGAGATCTACGTCCTGGGGCGTAGAGAGTACGTCCTGCTCTGGTCGAAAGAGCGAGAACGTCAAGGTCGACTCGTGCGCGATTTCCCGTCCTGGGCAATCCGCGCTGAACATTTTGGACTCGATCCCGAGGTTCCGGTTCCTGAATCCATCGACCTCTACACGATGCAGGGGAAAACGGGCAGCGTGTGTTTTCTCCAGGGTGTGCGGGCGAACGAATCGATGCTTCGGTACAGGTCAATCACCCAGAAGCTCCACGAGCCATACATCGTAAAGCCCTTTCGGATGAAAAAGTCCGTGCCCCTCCAGTTCGGGAAGCCGATCTACGATTGGACCACGAACGACGTACTCGCGTACGTTTGCATGGAGAACGCCGAGCCCCTCGCCGAGTACTACAACCTGGCGGCGCTCGTCGGGGCGAATACCCGAGTTGGGATTCCCCTTCATTCAGTCGCTGCGCGCAGGCTGAACGACGTGGTGACCACCGAACCCGAGTTCTTCGATCGCCTTGTCGCGGCGTTTCCCCAGATCGATGCCCAGGCGCGCTACTGGTCGGAGTTCAATGTCGAGACCTTGATCGCCGACTACGCGAGTCAGGGTTGGGATGGGGTCGCCGACTGTCTGGATGACAATTTTCTCACCCCGGGCATTCGGAAGAACGCCGAAGCGTTCGTCGCCGACTACCGCCGTCGTCACGTCAAAGACCCTTTCAGTTTCCCCGTGGAATGGCTGGTGAGGGTCCTGATGTTGAACGAGATTGGTACTACGAGTCCGTCGCCGGTCGGACCGAAGACAAGGGCACACACGATGCGAGTGAAGGCTATGGAGGACGCTGATGCGGACTCTCTCGACGCCGTGGACGATTTCAGATGATCTCAATCTGCGAGACGTGCTTTAGGCAGGGAAGGTCGGCTGATCTCCACCCCAAAACGTACGGGGAACTTGTGGTGGGTCCCAGCCCTGGATCTTGGTGGGATGATTCTGGGGTCCGGCATCACCACAATCCGAATGTGCCAACCGTGGTCTACGCGTGCCCATCGGGGCACTCAGTGGTAGTCCGGGGCTCGAATCGTTGCCCGGGCTGCGATTGGAGTACGCGATGATCTGCGAAACCTGCAAGGGTGAGGGTGAGAAGTCGTCAGTGACGTGCCATGGAGCCGTGACCACCTGTATGGGGTATTACCCCTACTGGGACGAGGATGGCGTGTACCACAATCACGATCCGAACTCGACGCGCTCGATTTACAAGTGTTCGAGGGGACACGAGTTTTCGAAGACGCAATTGAATCGGTGCCCAGCAAAAAGATGTGGGTGGGGGTCATCATGAACATCCAAGAGGTGTCGATGGATGCCCTCGGTCCTGCTCCATGGCGCATCGTCTATGTGCTCGCCCCCGACTATCGGCTACTCAAGCATTCCCTATTGACGTACGGGTGGGTGGCACCGGTGGTAGCACAGAAGGACACCGGGCTAGTGATCGATGGGTGGCATCGTCTCCGACTCCACCAGTCGACCCCGGACATTCGCAAGAAGTGGGGAACGAAAGTTCCCGTTCTCTGGATGGATGTTGATGATGTCGATGCTCGGATCTGTCACGTTCACCTGAATCGGGCACGTGGAAAACCGATAGCAAAGGCGTTATCAAACCTGGTCAGGGATGTGCTCGCTTCGAAGAAGTACGACACTGATCAACTGCGTTCCATTCTGGGGATGACGTTCGACGAGATGGAGCTTCTTGCCGATGGCGGGGATCTACTGAAGGTTCGGAAGGTCAGGGAGCACGGCTATTCTCCAGCGTGGGTGCCGGTGGAGGCTGCGCCGGGAACGGTGATCGCTCCCGAGATCCAGATTGAGCGTCCACCAACGAAGGATCGTTAGAACTTCCCTCGCATCACGTCCTTCATCCGCATCCGCATTCCGGTTTCGTGACACTTGACCTCGTCGCGCCAGGCACACCAGGTCCAGGATTTTCCGGACCTATCGGGTGATCCGATCTGCTGGAGTCGCGTTTCCTGAATCCGGCTTCTTGTTTGTTCTGTCGCCTCGGATTCGAGCTTTCGCTTGATCTCATCTTGAGCAGCTTTGCGATTCTGCCATTGCGATCGCGAGCGAGCCGCCTTCACGACGATCCCCGTGGGCTCGTGTGTGACTCTCACCGCCGTTTCGGACTTGTTGCGATGTTGTCCACCCGGTCCGGAATCGCGAGTTGGATCGATGCGACATTGAGATGGATCAAAGTCGACCTCGATAGACCCGGGTTCCAGGACGGCGATCGTCGCCGTGGAGGTGTGACGACGCGTGTCGTTTGATGGGACCCTCTGGATTCGATTGGTGCCAGTAAGCATCTGGAGCTTGGGCAGGGTTCCATCGATCGAAAGCGTGATGAGGCGGGCAGTGGGGTTGTTGTCCCTGCTCACGGATGCGTCGAGGCGTCTCGCGTGGGATTCGATGGCGTCAGCCAGTTCCTTGGCGAAGGTCGCAGCGTCATCTCCCCCCTCTCCGGGGCGGATCTCGACGATCTGAGCCTTTGGCAGTCAGCGCTTCATGATTTCATCCTACACCATCTGAACTTGGTAAGTCAAGACCGGTGGTACCGTGGATTTTGACACGGAGGATCTATGCCGATTCCGAGCACTACCAGAGATCGAGAGATCAGCCTCACGGATCGTGAGCGACGGCTGACGGACCGCGCGACAGCGGCTCGACGTCGGACTCGTGGGAACGTTTCTCCCGTCACGGGCGTTCCCGGGGCTCGACGTCGTCGTGCGGCGCGGCGAGTTCCAAGAGGTTTGGCGGACTCACGTCTTACACCCCAAGGGGAGAGGTCGCGTGGCGCGGGACGTCGCCGTCAGGGTCGTTTCCGTAGTCTGTTGGCTCGGCTCTTGCGCCGGGTGGAGAACCGGGCTCTTGGTTCCGCCCAGCCTCGTGAGCAGGCACGCAGGCGAGCGCGCAGAGGGTAACTGGGGGTGAGCCATGCTGGTGACCCCAGACGAACTAGCCACCTACGCGGATCAAGTCTTCACGAATCGGCAAGAGGACGCCGCCTCAATGATTCTCCTGGGACTTCAGGGGGAACTAGAGGCATGGCTTCGTCGTCCAATCGAGCCCGTTACCGTGACCGACGAGACTCACGTCATTCCCGAGAATTTCGGTATCGGGGGGACGAGCCAGTGGTATTCGACGACGACGGTGGGGGACACGGTTGAGGAACTTATCCCCGTTTATCCTGTTGGTCCGTTTTCGCTTCCCCTGACCTGGACTCCGATCAATTCGATCACGAACGTCAAGGTCAACGGAACCGCCGCTTCCGTTGGAGTGGATTACGTGTGCCGCGCCTGGGGGCTCGACCTCTACAGCGTGAATCGCAACGACACCGTGACGGTCACGTACCAGGGCGGTTTTGCCGCCAGCACGATGCCGATCAACTTCTTCAAGCTGCTGATTCTCCGCGCTGCTTCCCGGGAAATCCAAACAATGGCGGATGACGTCGTAGGGTTGAAGGAGATCAACACCCAACATGTTGTTCCCGCTACTCCGGGGTTTACCGAGGCAGAACTGTTCTCTTGCCGAAAGTGGCGGCGAAAGCAACTGACATGAGCGTAGACGTCTCTGTCGATACCTCGAAGGCTCGTCGGAGAATCCGGGGATACATCCGCCGGACAGAGAACCAGGTTGGTCCATTGCGGAAGTCGCGTGACTTCATGCGAATGGCGAATGCTGCGAACTTCGCTGCGGGGGGTCTTCCGGCGGGCGGCTGGGCTCCGCTGGACCCCGAGTATGCCGCTTGGAAAGCTGCTGCATTCCCTGGACGCGGACCGCTCGTTCGCACCGGGCGAATGCTGAGTGAGTTGACATCGCTTCGTGGGCAGGCGTTTGAGGTGTTGAACCCCCTCGAAGCGGTGTTCCGACTCCCCGATGTCGAGTACGCCGAGTTCCATCAGTACGGAACAACCAAGATGCCCGCCCGCAAGATTGTGTTTGAGCCCGAAGGGTTCGCTCAATATGTGGCTGAGCAGGTCGAAGACCACATCATGGCAGAGACTTCGATGGCTCGGTTGAGGGGTCTGTTCAGATGAGCATGGTGGGGGCTTGGGGAGCCAAGGGGTACATTACAGATTATCTAAAGGCGGATCTACCCACGCGGACCCTGGCGTATCGCAACCTTTGGAACCTGGACGACAAGCGACTTCCCACGGTCGAGAAGTTCTACGCCTACGAACCGGCGGCACTGGACACGTGGCCTTGCATCATCACGGTCGCGATCGCAACCCCCGGGATCAATCGGCTCGATTACCAGACTGCCGGAGATCCGATTTACGCCGTGACCTACGCCATGAGAACCTACATATGGACGCGGGGCGAATTCGAAGAGCAGACCACTCAATCGAGGGACAATTTGACGACTGTCGTTCGTTCGTCTTTCCTTGATCGACCGTGTTTGCGTGCTGGGGTTCATGCCTATGCCGGGATCCATGAGATTTCCCTTGACGAGGGCACTTTGAACGAACAGTTCTCAGATCTCACCCGTCTCAAGGGCGAAAGGTGGCTGGCGGGGGCATTTCTCGGATACGAATTCACCGTTCACGAGCCCGTGACGCGTACCACCCTTGGGACGGTCGCTACTACTAGCGCCAGCGTGACCCTTCTCAGCCTAACCTAAAGGTATGAGCAAGTCTCTGGTGACCGTGACCAACCCAAAGAACTACCCGCTCAATGCGACGTTTGATGGTTTACTGGTCGGAGGGGGGCAGACCATTCAGGTGAATTCCTCGGATCTGCATCCCGAAGCAGTTGATTCTGGGTTGATCGTCGTCGAAGTTCCAGAAGTGGAAAAAGCCACCAAGAAGGCAGCGGCAAAGCCGAGCGACGAGTCGGCTGAAGCGAGGGAGAACTAATGCCCGGAGTAACAGTTACGACATCGCTCCGCACCGGTGGTGTCGGTGCCAATGTCGCGCCAGCTTCTACCCTGTTCATCATCGGAACGTCTGAGCGCGGTCCTGCCGCGTCTCCGCTCCTTTTGACCAGTTTCGCCGACTTCGAGAAGTATTTCGGTGATTACACCTCCAGTGGAACCCTCTACCAGCACCTCCAGGTCTACTTCGAAGAGGGTGGGCTTCGCGCCTACACCCAGCGAGTAATCGGAACTGGTGGCGTTGCTGCTTCCGCCACGCTTTCGAACACCGGTTCTGCGGTCATCACCCTCAACGCTGTCGGTGTGGGAACCTGGGCAAACGGTTCTGCCTCCGCAGGACTCCAGGTCGTCGTCAGTGGATCGGGTGCGACTCGCACTGTCCAGGTGAAGAACGACGGAGTAACGGTCTGGACTTCCGCTCCGCTTTCGACTCGCGACAGCATCGTCAGCGACATCAACGCCAACGTCGGATACCTCATGACCGCCACGGCGGGAGCTACGGACGCTCTACCTGATGCTGCAACCACCAGCTTCAGTGCGGGTGCAAACGACAGCGCCGCGACTGCCGCGAATCACACAGATGCCCTTACCGGATTCGGCTACGAACTTGGTCCGGGTGTCGTGATCATCGCTGAGCAGGGGCTAGCGGTCGTGTCTGGAAGCTCCACGGTCGGAGCGATCATCGGCACCCACTGCCTAGCGAACAACCGTCTCGGATTTGTGGCGGCGAACTCCTCGGCGACCGGTTCGGCGACCCTCGTGACCGACGCTTCTTCACTTGCATCGACCCTAGGGATTGAGAATTCCTCGTACGTCGCGGCGTTCTTCCCCCACATCACGGTTCCGATCCGGATCCGCAACTCTGCGAACTCCACCCTGACCCTCACGGTTCAGTCCACCACACTTGCTGCCGCCAAGCGCGCCCAGGCTCACCTTGCCCAGGGTCCGTGGCGTGCGGGTGCCGGTGAGATCGGTGCATCCAACATGGGTGCGGCGATGGCAACAGCGTTCAACAAGAGCATCGGCGACACCCTGGACGACAGCCGGATCAATGCTCTGCGCGTTGTGAACGATACGACCCGGATCTACGGAGCCCGCTCGATTTCGACGGACGAGACCAACTGGCGCTTCTACACCTCTCGCGACACGATCAACTTCGCCGTTGGTCAGATCGAGCAGGCGCTGGAAGCCTACGTATTCCGTCCCATCGACTCTCGTGGGAACCTCTTCGCCCAGATCGCCGCAAGCTGCACCGCCATCATGGAGAAGGTCCGTCTCGCTGGAGGACTCTACGAATTGGTGGACACCAGCGGCGTGGCGCTCGACCGCGGTTACACCGTCGTGTGTGACTCGACGAACAACCCAGCGGCACAGATCGCTGCCGGTGAAGTCCGGGCGACTGTCAACATGCGTGTCTCGAACATCGGCGACACGATTGCTGTCACGATCTACAAGACCGGACTCACGAGCGGGGTCTAAGGAGTAAGCAATGGCGAAGATCTCTCAGCGGCAAGTTGTCGCAAAGGTCGAGCGGGCTCGGGGCTCGTTCCGTGGGCGTCCGGAGAACACAAATCTCCCGGACTGGTCCTCGAACGAGCGCCCGTACTTTGCTCAGGTTTCGGGGGGCGAGATTCAGTCCACGGTCGAGCGCGTCTACGACGGTGGGGCAACCTTCCCGGATGTTCTTCCTTCCCCGATCGAAATCGGGGACTTGCAATGCACGAGGCATTTCGATCCAGAGAGCGACGGACCGCTCGCGAAGCGCTACCGCCCGCTCGTGGGGAAGTCTCGGTTCGATGTGACCGTCTTCACCCTGAACGACGACCTCAAGGTCAACGGGTCAGAGCGCGTGTACCCCAACGCCCTCCTCACCGGAATGACCGAACCAGATGGTGACTCGGCTTCCGGTGCTCCGGCGACCTTCACCCTCACGTTCGCTTGCGAAAGCGTAACGGAGGGTAGTCGTAACCGATAAGCCACCTGAAAGGAACTCATGGATCTTGAAGCCGCAGCATCCTGGCGAGCAGATGCCGCTTGGCACCGCGAATTTGCGGGGCGTCAGCGGGATTTCGCCGAGCAGGTTGCACCATTCAACGAGGATCCGGACGCAGTTCTGGCAAAGGGAGAGGCAGAGGCAGAGGAGTCAGAGGCTGTTGCTGACGGCTGTGACGTCATCGCTGCCGCTTTCGAAGCCTGAGTTCAAACCCCCAAGACGAGTGAAGGAAGGGGGGGAAACCCCCCTTTCTTTGATTCCGAAAGTCTGAGATGGCATTCTCAATCCCCGACGCATCTGAAGCCGCCTCACCGGAGCTTGCTCGGTTCTACCAGACCGACATTGACATCTTGGTGGCTGGCGCTGATCAGACCGGCGTCATCTCGGGAACCGCCGTTTCTGCTTCAGCTACCCCGGGCGCTTCGGTAGTTGTCGCCGCCGGTGTCGTATCGATCGCCGGAGCACGTACCACGGTTGCTGGTGGCACCTCTCCCGCCCTGCCCGCCGATGGCGCTTCGCAGCGCTGGTATCTCATCGAGATCGACACCTCTGGGAACATTCAGACAGTTCAGGGCACCGCAGCACCCATCCCACTCAAACCCGCCCCTACGGCGAATCGCGTGGTTGTCGCCAGCGTCTTCGTGCCTGCCAGCGACACGGCAATCGCAGCGAACCAGATCCTCGACACACGAGTGATCCTGAGGGCTGAAGAGAACATCCGAACGACGTTCTCCAATGCCAACTACACACTTCTTTCGACCGATCGTCTTGTCGCTCAAACAGGAACCCTTTCCGCCCCGAGGACCGTAACGGTTCCCGCCGCTAACTCCGTATCGGTTGGTCGACAGGTTCTGGTGATCGATGAATCCGGGTCGATCGCAGGCACCAACACCGTCACGTTCGCTCGGAGTGGTTCAGACACCATCAACGGAGCGACTTCACTCGTCGTCGCTCAGCCATACTTCAGTGTTCGCCTCGTCTCGGATGGCACCTCCAAGTGGACGGCGGATCAAGTGCCGACCCCGATCTCCGGTGGTGGAACGGGAGCCACTACGGCGGTGGCGGCGTTCGACAACCTCGCACCCACCACGACCGTCGGGGATCTCGTCGCGCACGATGGAACGGACAACGTTCGCCTTCCTGTGGGCGCGGCGAATCGAGTTCTGCGTTCAACTGGCGCAGCCGTTCCTTCCTGGGGGCAGGTCAACCTCACCACCGATGTCACGGGCACCCTTCCCGCCTCTAGTGGCGGTACCGGCGTCACCCTGGCAACTGGTTCTGGATCTGTCGTTCTCAGTGGTTCGCCCACGATCAACACTCCGGTTGTCACGGTCAACGACGCGGACTTCACGATCCAAGATGACGCGACGCCGAGCAAGAAGGCGAAGTTTCAGGCATCAGGGATCTCGGAGGCAACGACACGCAACATCACTATTCCTGACGCCGACTTCACCATGGTGGGGGCGGACACCACCCAGACCTTGACCAACAAAACCATTGGGGTGGGACAGCTTTCGGGTCATGTTTCCATTGTCAATGGTGGCACGGCAGCGAGTGCAGCTTCAGCCGCCTTCAACAATCTTTCTCCCCTCACGACGCGCGGCGACATCGTCACTCGTGATGCGACCACCAATACCAGACTCCCGCTCGGGGTGAACAACCGAGTGCTCCGTTCGAACGGAACGGATCCCGTTTGGGGACAGATTGTCAACGCCGACATCACGGACGCAACGATCGTTGCCAGTGCCAAGATCAGTGCTGCTGGGGCATCTTCGAC